>Ga0209725_1001351_pt1 | contig 13897 bp, 12 predicted proteins | sample I18A1metaG_FD_184145 | JGI IMG/M metagenome (GOLD analysis project Ga0209725, IMG submission 184145) | Lake sediment bacterial and archeal communities from Gulf of Boni, Indonesia to study Microbial Dark Matter (Phase II) - ​I18A1 metaG... | ecosystem: Environmental > Aquatic > Freshwater > Lake... | reverse complement strand
CTTCGTACTTCATGATCACTAACGGAGTGAGTTTCTTTCCTCTGATAGGGTACGGCCTTCTGAGCACGCGGAACGAGGATACTCGCACCGATTGGCCGAGATTGTGTTGCTATTGTCGACGAGAAGTAGCTCATGGCAGAAAGTACTGCGACCAGTGCGGAAAACTGATCGAAACTCCACATCGCAAGTCGCAATCGATTCTGTTCCTGATCCCGCTAATGATCATAACAACCGCCTATACCTATCACTGGGTACCGTGCACCGTCAGAGCCATACTCCACGTTTTGATGAGAGACAAGTCAAGATGGGTAAAGACGCAACGGGTTGACACAAGAACCAAGCGCATCAACTCGTCCTCAATCGCTTCAACACTGCCGACGAGTGGAGCTCTTCGTTGAGGCATAGGATACTGGTAGCCTTCGAATGTGCACTATTCCTCTCTACTCTAGCCTCAACCATTGTGCTCCGGGCCCAAGGTCAAGAAAGGGTGAAGGCCGCCTCCTTCAGAATCGGAGTGGTCGCTGACGAGGAACCGAAAGAAGGACTGACACACCTCAACGACTTGTTGGTGCACCTAGGCTATCCATACGACCCGGTTCGAGCAGGAGGCCAAGGTTTCGAACCAAGCAGGTATTCGTTGCTAATAATCTATGAATCAGGGCTACACAACCTTGGTAAGAATCCGGCTTCCACAGTCCTCACCCTTGCAAAGGAAGGAGCCAATCTGCTGTGGATTGGGCCGGGTGCGGGTCAAGTCGACCAAGAAACTCTGGCCAGAGTCTTCGGACTGAATTTCACTTCTCAAGCATCGGCGGAGAGTTACCGTGTAGCATATGCTTCCTCCAGTTCAAGTAACGCAAAGATCTTCCGCGAAACTGTAACCATCGTGGAGCTGGCTGGAGCAAAGGCCGAGGGCTATTTCCTTGACTCAATGTTCAGAAGGATCTGCCCGTCAGAAACCTATTTTCGCCACGAAGGCGGAGGGATCGGCTTCTTCTTCGCTTATGATGTGTCCAGCTGGTGGAATGTCGATCTTGAGTTGCCTTGGTACCGGCCTGCTCGCTTAGTGTCAGCTATACGACTTGCGTTGTCAGGCACCGCTGTCACTACACTGCGGCCCTATCCCCGAAACTTTGCCTCAGCGTTCATTTGTCGAATAGAAGATGTGGACCCCTTGCATACAAATGCCGAGTGGCTTTCAAGAGCGGGCAGATATGTACAGGCGCACGCGGCGAGAAATGTCCCACTGTCTGTTGCGCTGATTCCGGTCCATGTGGATCCAAGAAATGGGATGGAAATATGCCTTAATAGTGACTCTGCGCAGCCTGTGAGAGATTGGCTTTACAGTGTCATTAGAAGCAGGGGCGCAATAATCCAACATGGCTACACCCACCAGCATGGTTCTCAGCGAACAGGAGTCGGAACAGAGTTTCTAGTCGATGGAGAGTGGATGAGCTATGACGATCAAACGAGAAGAATATCCGCTGGCAAAGAAGAAATCGAACGCGCGCTTGGCACGACGGCCCTAGCGTTCGAGGCACCGCACTACAAACTAAATGACAATACGCTTAGAGCAATAGAGAGATTGGGCTTCAAATATCTGCTTGACGATCCAGACAGTCCTTTCTATGGATTTCGGTTTTCGGATGCAGATGATCCATCTCTTGTTGCCGTTCCGGAAACGCTGGGCTACATTCCTCTGGGATCTTCACCTGGTCTGGAGGACAAGCTGAAGAAGATAGTAGATCAGCTAATCGAGTTTCAGGGCATACTGCTTCTATACAACCATCTCTATGACGACGAGGCTTTCACAATTGGTGTACGCACTATGGAGCATGCCCTGCGCAAGGGTAACATCTGGACACCCAACATCAATGAGATCGGGAGATTTGCCCTCGAAAGAGCAAAGGCCTACAGGAGATTCAGTGTCACATATGACTCTGAGATCACGGTTACACTGGGAAGCTGCACCGTGAGAGGGCTTACTCTCTCGGTGAACAGTCAGGAAAAAATCAGTTGGGTCAAGGTGAATGGAAAGGATTGGCCCGTGTTCAAGGCAGACTTTGTCATTCTTCCTGAGCTGCCTGACGCCTCAAACACGGTCTTGATCGGCTTCAAGGAGCCACCTTCCCTGCAATCGCTTTCTGCCCTATGGGGCTTGAGTCTTCTCGGAGTTACATCCTGCATGGCTTTTCGATTCGCCAAGAGAGCTTTTGGTGTTGATTAATGAGGAAGAAAGAGTTTCCTAGAAACTTGATTCTTTGCTCGGCTTTAGCGTTCTTCTTCTCGTACCTAGAGTACTATTACGTCGCACTAGATGGTATTCCATATAGAGAAATGTATCAAGTTGGCTTTCTGAGGATGCCGCCCTATGTCCTGTTTCCGTTAGCTCCTGCTCTCGCTGTAGTTGCTTTCTCTCCACTCCTCGATGACTTGATGCTGCGTCGCTTTGACTGGTCCGAAAAGAACAGAACACTGGTCCTAGCGTGCGCAAACTTTCTGTGGGCTCTGACACTCTATGATACTCTTTACTATGCGTTCAGATCCACCTTTCCTTTGCCAACAGATCCACTTGGAGGCGTCTGGATTAGAAGAGAAGAGGCTTCAATCATGGGGGTAGTGAACTTGCTAGGCGCCCTCTGGCCTACTTGGTATTTCGCCACCCTGCCGATCGTGATCTCGATATACGTAGCCTACTACATTTCATAGATCGCGTCTGGCACATCTCTTTCCAAGAGTTGTGCCTAAACAAACCATTTCGAAGTCTCGCGATCGAAGTCACTGACGATCTCGAAATCTCGTGTGATCCCGAATTCTTCCTCAGGATCGAAATGCTCAAGAGTCTCTATGCCTCTGAGTATTGCTCCAACTCCATACTTCGCCATGTGTGTGGCAGGGTGATCTACTCCAAGGGTTTTCTCGCAAAGCTCGACTGATAACTGCCTGACATGTGCCTCGCTCAGGAATCCCAACGCATGAAGATATTCGTGGAGTAGAATATAGAAGACGTATGCGTTGATCTGGCGTCGGTTCTCAGCCGAGCGAACGACCATGTCCAAGAGCTTCCGATTCATTACGATGAGATTTCCGCCTACACCATGAAAACCTCCGACCTGTCTGGGCAGATCGGTCAAGCCGAGCATGAGGCCAGCACGACTTAACCCAAGGTTGTCTTTAACGACTGCCTTCACATGCTCAAAGACGCAGGCAAAATCCATACATCTGTCCAAGCTGAGCGGCACATCATTACTGCTGAAATCCATTCTTGTTCGCTGCCTCCCGACTGAGCGTCGGGCGTTACCCAAGGTAACTATGCGCCATATAAACGTTACCGAAAGTAACAGTCCTTCGTCGTACGAACGCAATTTCGTCCGAAGCAATGCTGGTTCAAGTCTTCGTGGTTGGGACAGCTCCCGTTCTGAGCGTCATGGGGCTGAGTCTGAGCTAAGGCTTATGAAGCAAGAACACGCCAAACGATGATACGTAGCGGACCTCTACCAGTCGCCTTCTGGAATCCGGAAGGGATGTTGGAGCTACTCAAGACAGGTTGATTTGATGAATCTTGGACTGATAGGCTGCGGACAGGTAGCAAGTCTCTTCCATGTTCCAGCAATAAGGGAGGTTCCTCAGGTCAAGATTGAGGCCATCACTGATGTAGATGGAGATCAGGTTGAACGATTCGGCCGCAGGCACGGGATAGAAAAGAGATACACGAACTACCTCTCCATGTTTGCTGAATGTGACATCGATTCAGTTCTTGTATGCACTCCGCCTCAGACTCACTCCCGGATAATCTTGGACGCGATTGATCGAGGACTACATGTGCTATGTGAGAAGCCGTTTGTTACTAGCACCTCTGAACTCGACTCTATCACGAAGTCGATCAACAAAGATCTCGTGGTCTTTCCAGCTCACAACTACGTATTCACACCCAGCCTTAGGCTCCTGGAAGACTTGATGAAGAGCGGCCATCTCAGTGATCTGATCGGAACCGAAGCACATCTGGCTGTTGGCTTCAACACTTGGCGATCAAAGACAGATTACAGGACACAAGACCCAGCTGGCGTCATTCCAGACCTCCTCTATCACGTCGTCTACGTTATCAGCAAACTATGCGGGCCACTCGCAAGCCTCTCCGAAGTCAAGGCTGAGAGAGGTGTCAACGATGTCGTGAGCAGAGTTTGCGTTGAAGGCGAATTCAAGAACACGACGACGAAACTGTCTGCTACTTGGAGAACCATGTTACCTCACTTCAGGATCACGCTTCACTTCTCGTCGTCTGAGATTGGAACGGACCTCATCTGGCATCCATACAGCATACTTGCCAAAGGGGTCGAGAAGGGACTCGTGCCTAGGCCTTTGAGAGGGCGGTTGGCTGAGATCAGATCGCTCATCTCTGTGTCTCATCCTTCGTTCAGGCTTCTACATCAAAACTTTCTCGACTCTGTTACCATGAAATCCAGGCCTGAAGTAACGATTCATCATGCCGAGGAGACGCTTCGCACAATTCAGGCTATAGTTGACATGGCCGGAATCTGAATGAACACGGTGGCCATAAAGAGGACACCTCATCCATCTAAGCAAGTCTTAGCCCCTCTACTTGACATGTTAGGATCTGTCGATGTTCGATCTGACGAGTCAGTCGTCGTGAAGCCCAATATTTGCTACCATCGTAACCCACACGAAATGATAGTGACAGACTTCAGACTGATCGAAGCGGTTCTTGAGTGGCTGAAGGAACGCACCAGCAGAGTAACCGTGGTAGAGTCGGATAACAGAACCGGCTCAGCAGATCACAGAGTTGAAACATTAGGACTGAATCACATGCTTCAACGGTTAGATGTCCCCTTTGCGAATCTCTCAAGAGAGAAAGACCTTCTCATGAAGAACGTGGACGAGCTCGTCTTTCACGTTCCAAAGATGGTCGCTGAGGCCGACTATGTCGTGAACCTTCCAAAACTGAAGACATGCACCGGAATGACTGTCACACTTTCACTGAAGAATTCCTTCGGGCTTATCGCGGACCGCAACAAGCCGTCGATGCACAAGTGTCTCGATAAGATCTTGCTTGAGGTCAACAGATCTGTAAGGCGGCACCTGATCGTGGTCGACGGAATAGTAGGGATGGAGGGAAACGGTCCCTTGCTGGGAGCGCCTGTGAAAACAGAAGCAATCGTTGCCGGTACGAACCCGGTCCCGGTTGATGCGACGTGCAGTCGAATCATGGGATTCGATCCGGCTCGAATCAGTCATATCAAGACGTGCTCTGAGGGTGGCCTGGGGCCTTTGGATGCTGAAGAGATCAACATTGTTGGAGAAGATATGCGAACCGTTGCCAAGCCGTATGCGCCACCTTCCTTCGCTCCCAGATTGGTGGCAAGGACTCTCAAGTCGGCAGCGAGGCTATATCTTGGCAAGTAGGACCCTAACGATCGGTCACATCTGGCCCAGAATCCTGTCAAGATCTCTTGGCGAACTGATCTTCAAGGGCTTCGCAAGCAGGCGCGTCGCACTCCTGACATCTTTTAGGCCGGAACCAGTCAGCACGCAAACTATTCTATCCGAGTCGTCGACCATTCCGGTCCTTGACGACTTCACGAGGGCTGCAATTGCAGATGCCGACGCTGGCTCGACAAACAGTCCTTCTGTCCGTGCGACAAGTCGTTGAGCTTCAAGAACCTCTTGGTCAGTCACTGATAGCGCAAACCCCTTTGAATCCCGAAGCAATCTGAGGACTCTCTTTCCACTTGGAGGGTCCGGATTCGAGATCGACTGGGCTAGTGTATCAGATTTCGAGAACGGTTGAACAATGTCCTTCCCTGACTTGAACGCTGTAACAATCGGTGAGCAACCTTCCGATTGAACGCAGATCATAGACGGCAAACTATCCACGACGCCGAGCCTATGCATCTCTCTGAATCCCTTCCACAAACTGCTGATGTTGCCACCGCTACTCGTGGGGACCAACACAAAGTCTGGTACACTCCACCCTAGTTGTTCGCAGATCTCGTAGGCAACGGTCTTCTGACCTTCAACCCTAAACGGCGCGTCCGAGTGAACCATGTAGATGCGATGTCTCACGCTTGCTTCTAGGCCCATCCTATATGTCTCCGGGTATTCACCCTTTACCGCTATGAGCATGGATCCGCAGATCATCGTCTGAACCATCTTTTCCACAGGAGTCCCAGTTGGAATCAACACGAAGTTCCTCAGTCCGGCCCTTGCAGCGTACGCTGCCATGGAGGCTGCCATATTCCCGGTCGAGACGCATCCTACCGCTCTGGCCTTCAACTCAACTGCCTTGGAGATGCCGACGCTGCTTCCTCTGTCTTTGAACGAACCTGTCGGATTCCTAGTCTCATCCTTGAGATACAGATGATCAAGGCCGAGCTTCTCTCCAAGTTTCTTGCCTTGATGCAAAGGCGTGCCTCCCTCTTGCAAGGAGATTCTTACCGGTCCGGTGATTGGGAGAAGCTCTGAGTAGCGCCACAGATTCCAAGGCCGCCTCTCGAAGGCTCGCAGAGAAATCCTTCCTTGCAGGTTTTCGAGATCATGACGAAGCTCAAGCGCCTCATCGCACTTGTCACAGCGGTAGACGAAGCTGTCAACCGCGACTTCGCTTTGACAGACTGGACATAACAAGCGCATGTGACTCATCCTTCCAATGTGTTCCGTCTGTGCTATCGGATTCACGCGCGGATCTGTCATACTTGTCTTAGACCTATATGCCCTCTTCTCATGGTTTCAAAGAGCCTTAGAAGTACGTGCAGCCTGTTCCTACTCCTTGGGGTAGCCGACTGGTATCACGTATAGGGGAACTTGATCCTTCGGTAACCTGAGAACTTGGTGAACTTGTTCGTCGTGAAACGCTCCTATGACTACGGCGCCCAGCCCCATTGCCGTCGCTGTCAAATACACGTTCTGACCTACGTGACCAGCCTCCATGTCCACGTATCTGACTCCTCTTGAGCCATAGATGCGTGTTGTTCGCTCATAGACGGCGGCGACGACGATGTTCACAGGTGCCTTAGCGACCCACTGCTGACTGAGCGCGGCAGTTGAGAGTTCAGCCCTGAAATCCCCGGAAGCAACGAGGATGATCGTGTGATCTTTCGGATTGTATCTGTAGATGCCGGCTCTCAAATCCTTAACGGAGTTCTCGCCAACAACGGCATAGATCTCCAGAGGATATGTGCCCCCCGCAGAAGGAGCGGCCCTTAAACCCCATCTCGGCTCAGTTATTCCCTGCGAAGCCCACAACAGTTGAGAAAGCTGAAAGCCATCCAACGGTCTGTCGAGGTACTCTCTCTTGGATCGCCTTCTGAAGATCGCTTCTTCAACCGACATGGCTCCAACTGTGACCGGGCTTGGCAGCTTAAGGACGCCGGGCTGTATCTCGACGATCTGAGAAGACAAGCTAGGACGCTGCGAAGAGATTGGGGGCCCAGCTATGTTCCATCTGTAGTAGACGAACGCAAATAGTGCCAACGCCCAAGAGCTAGAGATGAGAACGAGAAGAAGCAACATCTTCGCCCGAGTAAGCACATACATGGACCTCAACACCTATTCCTGTCAAGAACTTTCGGCGACGCGACTATTCTCCGTTATGGTTATCAGCTCGTCCGAACTTGTACAGGATCCACTCCTCAATGCCAAGGAATCGACATGCTAAGAAATGTAAAGCATCTGCTGTGGGATGTTGACGGGACACTGTACAAGTCAAAGCCAGATCTCCTCAACGCGATTCAACATGAGATCTACACACGTGTTGCAGCAGGTTTGTCAATTCCCTACCAAGAGGCAAAGAGCAGGTTCTTGGCTGTATATGCCCGCCTTGGAGGAGCGACCGCCACAGCGGTCGAACTAGGTCTGGATCGAAGACTGATTCAAGAAGCAGTTGATTCGGTCGACAAGACGGAGTACCTGAGGCCAGACCCTAAACTCAGAAATATGTTTGAAGTAGCGCTCCGAACCTTCAGTCATATCATAGTAACTAACACCTCTGGGAGAGGGACTACTCACACTCTCGAAGTTCTGGGTCTCCGTCCGCAGATCTTTCAAGGAATAGTAACGGCGGATGACGTTCTGCGATCGAAGCCCGACGTCGAACCATACCTAAAAGCCTTGGAGATGACCGGAAGCCCGGCTCATCAGCACGTCTCAATCGGAGACAGAGAGAAGGTGGACATACTGCCCGCCAAGAGCTTGGGGATGAAAACCATATTTGTCTGGGGCACTTCTAACGAAGCGGATGCGTCCGTGCCAACCGTTTACGACGTACCTACCGTTCTGGTATAGTGACCCTGCGGATTGGAGTGGCAGAAAGTTCCCTGCACAAGTATTCAAATGCGCCTACAAGCTTCGGTCCCAGCTCACCGCGCATGCCAACCGTGTGTACAAGTCTCTTGGCGAAGGGCAATCTCTCATACAGTTTGATCATCTCTGGATAGATTCTCCAAAGATACTCGCGTGACCTGCGAATTCTTTGCTCGAAATCAGCAATATCCTTGTACCGTCTTTCATAGAGGCGCCTTCTTCTCATCCATGAAATTTCTGGAGGAACGTTCGTGAACAGGATGCCCACACGGAGACTGTTCAGCGCTTTCATGTAGCCCTCATACATCTGATGAGCAAACACTGGATCCCTTAATGATTCATGAGCTACGCTGAAGATGTTTGTCTCATCAAGATAGATCGCCTGACTATTTCCTTCTAGTGAGATTTTGCTCATCCTCTTCAGGTCCAAGTTCATTATTCTCTTCTCGAATCCGGAACCAACCAAAGCCCCTCCCAACACAATGCCCTTGCTTCTATCCTCATCAAAGAGGACCTTGGCTGCTTCTATCAGAGTGACGATGTTGCTGTAGCGCTCTGCCAAGTATCTTTGCGCCGTGGATTTTCCTGAACCTTGGGGCCCGGCTACGATAATAAGGCAGATCCTACTTGATCCATTATCGCCGGCGCCCATCAAACCTCTGCACGTAAGCTTACTAGACATTGAAGGCGCCGCCAAGCATCCTTCCTCCGAGTCTAGCTGAGACAAGCATGGATAATGCTGTGACGGCCATCAGGACGACGCCTATCGCTGCTGCGGCCCCAAATAGGCCGCTTGATTGAAAGAAGATGAAGGTTCCTATCGTCATCGTCTCCCATCCGGGTAGGACCAGAAACATGGTTGATGAGACTTCCTGAATACCTTGTACAAATGAGAAAACGGTTCCAGCGAATACTCCTCTTACAATCAGAGGAGCAGTTATCCTCAGGAAGGTTTGAAGCCTGCTTGCTCCTAGAATGTCCGATGCCTCCTCGAAGGCAATGTCCATCTGCTGGAGTGAAGCGTAGGAGGACCTCACCACATACGGTACGCGCCTTATCGCGATGACCAAGGGCATTATGATCCAGAGATGTGTCAAAGTGTCTCCGATCAGAGGAAGTTCGAGCCTGTGAAATCCTCTGAGGTAGCCTACGCCCACGACTATTCCCGGTACCGCCAATATCATCGTGATCAATCCGTCGAGGAGATTCTCGCCGGGAGGCTTGACCCTCGCCAATAGGTAGGCGACTGTGAGACCCAACAGGAGATCTAGCGCGACGGCGACGCCGGCGAACTTGAATGTATTGGCTATGAAGAGAGGAGTCTCAGACATGATAAAGGCAAAGTTGTCAAAGGTGTACTGTGTTGGAAAGGGCGTCAGCTTCCAAGTCTTCGCGAATGCGGAGAAGACAAGCCACACCGGGCCGAGAAGAGATATCCCTGCAAAAGCAAGGCAGAAAATCATTGCGGCGGTCTTCTTCCTTGCGCTTATGTCTACTACTCTTCCCTCCATGGTCACACCCTTGGTGAGTGAAACGTATTGCTTCAGACTCACGTATCTTCGCATTGCCACGAGTACCACGATCGAGAAGAGAGCGATGATTACGCAAGCCACAAGACCCTTCTGAAACCTTGGTACGTCGATGAGTTGAATCAGATCTGCATATGCTTGAGCAGCAAGGAAGTCGTTCAGGCCGACTATGGTTGGCGTGACCCAATCCGAAAAGGTCCATATGAACACAAGGAAGGCTCCGGCAGCGAATCCCGGAGTCGCCAGTGGGAGGCTGATCGTGAAGAACCTTCTGATTCCTGACGCTCCTTCAATCTCTGCCGATTCCTCAAGTGCCGGATCGATTTGAGTTATGGCTGCCGAGCAGTTCAGGCATATTAGTGGATATAGATGGAGGGTTTCTAGGAAAACGAGTCCATGCAATCCGTAGAGGAAGTTGACAGGCTCATTTGTTACGTGAAGCCAATCCATTAAGATCAGGTTGAGGGTGCCATATCTCCCGAAGAGGAAGATGAAAGCCATTGCTCCAACAAACGGTGGAACGATCATCGGAATGAGAGAGATCGTAGTGAGCAGAGTCTTTCCCGGCAACCTGTATCGCGAAAGAAAATATGCGAGGGGAACCCCGACCAGCGAGCTAGTCGCCACACATACAAGTGAAAGAATGATGCTGTTCCAGAAACACTTCATGTAGTAGGCATCTGCAAAGAAGCTCAAGAGGTACGAAAAGTCGAGCCGGCCTTGGATCATAACGCTATCTACGAAGACGATTAGCACGGGGTACGCTAGAAAGGTACATATGACGATCAGGACGATAGCGTAGAGGGCAAGACTGCGAAAGTCGATTCTTCTAAGGCTCTTCAAGCGTAGTCCCATCCTTGAGATAGTGGTCGATCGCCGGACTCAAATCGAAAGAGTACGTCATCGTCATTCTTCCGTGGCCTATCACTTGACAATTCTGGCCTCTGATTAGATATAAAAAGGAGGGATGGCCTGTTGTCCGATCACTTCTGTTTCTTCTGCTTCCTGAAGAAGACAACAAAAGCCAATACGACGAGAACCAAGGCGACAACGATTGCTACTTGGTACTCAACGAACTCGTACCATTCCATTTTCCTTGCCAAGCCAATGGATGCGCCTGCCTGCTCCTTCGCTTTCGTTGCAGCGGATGAGGCCTCTGCATACTTTGCTGTGTCGAAATTCTCGATGGCTTCACTTGCTAGAGACTTTGCCTTGCCTATGGTATCCTTAGCCTTTGAGACATCATAGCCTTGCTTTTCGAGATCTGCGATCTTCTTCTCTGCTTCAGCAATGGCTTTCTGTGCGTCTTGTATGTTTGTCCATGCTTTCAAGAGGTCCTCTATCTTCTTTGTGATGGTGTCCTCGAACATTGTGTTGACATCTGAAAATCTCTTGTCGTAAAGTTCGAAGTTTATTCCGAAGTTTGTTATGGCAAGGCCGTAGACGTTTTCGGCCTTCATGAATTCTTTCATGATTACTGCGTCGGGAATCGCTGGATAGTCTGAGAACTTTACGTCCTTTCTTGAGGGGACGAGGCCTCCGGCGAGAAGTATCTGTCCTTGAGCCTCTCTACTCAGGATGAAGTTCATGAATTCCTGAGCTATCTTCGGTCGAGCAGTTCCTTTCAGGATTGCGATTGGACTAGGGACAATGAATGCGGTGTCAGGGTACACGAAACCAACATTGAACCCAGCCTTCTTCGATAGAATGGCTGAGGTTTCTGCAATCGCGATGCCTATCGCGTATTCTCCCTTCTCAACCAGACTGGAAACCTCTAGGCTTCTGGCTGCCCATTTTCCAATGTTGACTGCGAGCCTACGCCAGTACGCCCAGCCTTGCTTGTCGCCCCTCGACTGGAGCAACACTTCAACATCCATATGGAGTCCTCCTGACCTTGCTGGAGTAGTCATTATGATCTGATCCTTGTACTTGGAGTCGAGAAGATCGTTCCAAGTTTTCGGCTCTAGGAGTTTCAGTTTCGCCAAGAGATCCTTGTTGGTCATTATTCCGGGGCAGTAGTAGCTTACGGCCATCCAGTAGCCATTCGAGTCCTTAAGAGCGAAACCCTGAAAGTCGGCCGGAAGTTGATCCCAATACTCGCTCTTATAGGCCTCGAGAAGCCCTTTTCCGACGAGTCTAGGGTAGTAGGAGTATTCGCCGCCCCAGAAGACGTCTGCATCGGGTTTACCTGACCAAGCTTCGACCTTGGCTAGTAGTTCTGGCGAGCTTCCAGATATGATTTCGACCGTAACTTCTACGTTGTGCTTGGCCTTGATGTATGCGGCGAACGCGTCCTGCATGGGCTTGATAGACGCCCTCGATATCGGGCTGATAAGTACGAGTTTGCTTTCCACTTGTGCTTCTGCCATCGGTATGAATGCTGTCAGCACTGACGTAAATAGAATGGTAACCAACAACATGCTTACTTTCTTCAGAGTCTATTCCTCCGTAAGTTTTCGGATCCCTTCCTTCGAAGGTTCCTTTGCTTTCCCCTTAACCTGGGGCGATCAGGCCGACTGTGGCCCTCACTTTCTAACGGGCAGACTGCGCTATTGGCCACTCACAACGCTGTCGAATGACCAGAGGCGATGTGTTATCGCCTGTTCCCTCTTAACAGTTGAAAGTCTTTTTGAAACTTTGCCTACCGGTTTTTGATGGAGGAATTTCGTTGCATGGATTGCCTTGAGAGTTCGCAAGCGTTAAATAGAAATCGTAGTGCTGACGCAAACATTCCGAAGGTGCATGACAGCAAGGAGAAACGAAAATAGTTGAGTCAACAAGGCGTTAGATTGGAATTGGGAGTTCTGCTGTGTGTTGGCCTCGCTGCGGCGTCGTTCGTGACATGGCAGTTCTACAAGCCAATCAGTGCTCTGATGTGGTCTTTCATATTCAGCATAGCGCTAGCCAACATTGCAGGTCTTTCACCGAGGTTTCGTGCGGGAGTCGACTTCTGTTCTAGCGCATTGTTGAGGGCCAGCATTGCGGCTCTCGGTCTGACAGTGAGCGCATATGTCTGGCTTAGGGTTGGAATCGGGGCCATAAACGCGCTGGTTGTTGTGGCATTGGCATATGTCCTCGGTATGTGGATAGGAAAGAAGCTAGGCTTGAGCAGATCTCTTTCAACACTGATCGGTGTTGGAACCTGCATATGCGGGGCGTCTGCAATAGCGGCTACGGCACCGGCCATCGGTGCTCGTGAAGATGAAGCTGGACTAGCCCTCGCGTGCATCACCCTGTTCGGACTGCTGGCCATGTTCTCGTACCCATTGCTCTACATGGGTACGTTCATAGCATCATGGCTCGGTCGAAGCGATGTGGCATTTGGCATATGGTGTGGCACTGGCATACATGAAACAGCTCAAGTAGTAGCTGCAGCAGCTAGCGCAGGTAAAGCAGCTTTGGACGCCGCCCTGCTTGTAAAGTCAATTCGAATCTTCATGATTGGCCCTGTCGTAATGGTCGCGTCTTATCTTCACGGACGAACCGGTTCCGATCTGAAAGGCAGAGCGAAAGTAGTAGTCCCGACGTTCGCAGTCATGTTCATCATCAATTCACTTCTCTGCGCGGCGCTGGACTTTGCCTCTGCCTTAGATCCTTCAATGCCCGCGATCAGGGATTGGCCCACCGTGAAAAGCGTCCTCTCTCTGTACGTAGTTCCCTTCCTGCTTGCAACATCCTTTGTAGGAGTGGGAATGAAGGTTAACCTGGCCGCAATACAAAAGATGGGGGGAAAAGCCTTCATCGCAGGCCTGATCACCGCGATGGTCACGGCTCTTCTGGCCTTGCTTCTGGCAGGGACATCACTAGCCCTTTACTAGTGGCCAAACTCTCCTAAGACTAGAAGCTGAACGCGCACTGGCCTTGGAATCTACATAGTCATCTATCCTTTACGTAGATCGCTGTCGTGCCCCTTAGAATGACTCTAACAAAGGAATGATACGGACCATCTGTTCCAATTTCTCTTGAGAAGAATGTCAGGTGCACAACTCGGCCGATTTCCGGCCGACCACTCACCAAGTTCACGATATCATATGTCCTTATCTTGTCAGCAA
>Ga0209725_1001350_pt1 | contig 13902 bp, 20 predicted proteins | sample I18A1metaG_FD_184145 | JGI IMG/M metagenome (GOLD analysis project Ga0209725, IMG submission 184145) | Lake sediment bacterial and archeal communities from Gulf of Boni, Indonesia to study Microbial Dark Matter (Phase II) - ​I18A1 metaG... | ecosystem: Environmental > Aquatic > Freshwater > Lake... | reverse complement strand
GAGAGCACATCGGCCTCATGAATCATAATTCATCTGAATCTATCGATTCAAGGGTTAAATAGAGATTTCAAAGCCTTAAATCTCTTCTCTGATAAGTCGTGAAAGCTCTCTTCGAGCTCTTCTCTTTCAGCGAAACATTGATAAAACACACCTTGAACCATAGAGTAGTCAAGTTAGGCAGATGAGGGTGAGGCGAATGCCTAAAGCTTTCTATGTAAGATTCCAGGTCCCGAAGGAACTCGCCGACAAGGCGTATCAAGTATTACAGGTAGCTAGGGACTCTGGGAAAATTAGGAAAGGAACGAACGAGACCACGAAAGCGATTGAGCGAGGTATCGCGAAGCTCGTGCTTATAGCGGAAGATGTTGAACCTCCGCAGGTTGTGGCACATCTGCCTATTCTATGTGATGAGAGAAAGATCCCTTACCTCTATGTTCCAACGAAACTGGAATTGGGAAAGTCAGCCGGTATCGATGTGGGTTCCGCAGCCGTTTCAATAGTTGAAGCTGGCGAGGCAGCGGGAGCGCTGAAGGAGCTGGTTGAAGCGACGCAAAAGCTGATGAAGAGTATGGGATCTAAGAATGAGTAGCTCAAGGGCGAAGGCTGAGGAAGCACCTACTCCAGCTGAAGTAACGCAGATAATAGGCAGAACAGGTGTCACGGGGGAAGTGATACAGGTAAGGGTCAGAATCCTCGAAGGTAGAGACAAAGGGCGTATTATAACTAGGAACATTAAGGGTCCTATCAGGCTTGGAGACGTACTAATGCTTCGAGAGACAGAGCGCGAAGCCAAGAAGATAAAGTAGCATTCGACGAGGATTTTCTCATGCCGAAAGCCTACAGATGCTCCTTCTGCGGCAAGAGTTTTCCACCGGCCACGGGATCCATGTACGTGAAGAATGATGGAACGATCTTCTATTTCTGCTCAAACAAATGTAAGAAGAGCGTATTACAGCTGGGGAGAGACTCAAGAAAGCTGAAGTGGACTGAGTACTACGGGAAGAAGGAAAGAGGAAGATAGATTTCTAGAGGCCCTCTGAAAATTGGTTGAAAAGACCTTTGTGTTCCTGAAGCCTGAGACAGTAATGAGGGGGCTCGTCGGCGAAACGGTATCGAGGATAGAGAATAGAGGCTTCAACATATCCGCGATGAAACTTATCTGGATGACTAGAGATCAAGCTGAAAGACTCTACGAGATGCATCGAGGCAAGAAATTCTATGAGCAATTGGTCGAACATGTTACATCGGGCCCAATCGTAGCCATGGTTGTTGAGGGGCCGTATGCCATACAAGCCGTTAGGAAGATGATTGGAGCGACAAACCCAGTTGAAGCTGAACCGGGGTCCGTCAGAGGAGATTACGCGCTTGTAACGACATGCAATGTTATCCACGCCTCCGACAGCTCAGAGAGCGCCGAGAGGGAGATCAAGATCTTCTTTAGAGGAGACGAAATCTTATCGTACGGGAAACCAACTGAAAATAAATATCTCTTCAGCCCATAAGCATGATCTGCCCCGACGTGAAGCAGCTTCTTCAGTAGTATCAAGCGGCCCGCCAAAAACACTTATAGCGGATGGGTCGTCTTAATAGCGAGACCTCACCGGAACCGACGAACCCGATCCGCTCCGAGGTGAATTAAATGTCACTCAGGCAACCGATCGTCGTTGTTCTTGGACACGTTGACCATGGAAAGACCTCGCTCCTCGACAAGATTAGAGGAACATCAGTGGCGGCTAGGGAACCAGGGGCAATAACGCAGTGGATCGGAGCCAGTCTCCTTCCAGCTGATGTCTTGAAGAAGGTCTGCGGTCATCTGCTAGAAAGGTTCAGGTTCGAGATAAATGTGCCAGGCCTACTATTCATCGATACGCCTGGGCATGAGACGTTCTCCAATCTCCGTAGAAGAGGCGGTTCTGCAGCTGACATTGCAATACTGGTTATAGATATTACGAAAGGTGTGGAGCCTCAGACGATCGAGTCTATAAGCATACTTAGAGCAAGAAAGACGCCCTTCGTGGTTGCGGCCAACAAGGTAGATCTTATCCTAGGATGGAAGCCTACGGGAAAGAACTCCTTTCTAGAATCGATTCAAATGCAACCTCCTGAAGTTAGAAAAGAACTTGACAATCGCCTCTATACGATTATGGGGGCGCTATCTAGGCTAGGATTCCGATCTGACAGATTCGACAGGGTCTCCGATTTCAAGACGAACCTTTCCATAGTTCCGACGAGCGCGCGAACCGGCGAGGGGATGCCTGAGCTTATGGCGGTTCTAGTCGGCCTAACTCAATCATACATGAAAGAGGAGCTGCTGACTACAGCTGGTTCAGCGAAGGGAACTGTACTAGAAGTCAAGGAAGAACCTGGCTTAGGTGTAACGATAAATGCGATAGTCTATGATGGTATCCTGAAAGTTGATGACACAATAGTCCTAGGCGGTAGAGAGAAACCCATTGTTACCAACGTTCGAGCCCTTCTTCTACCTAAGCCACTGGACGAGATCAGAGATCCGAGAGACAGATTTGCAACTGTACATGAAGTCAAGGCGGCCTCGGGTGTGAAGATCGCGGCGCCGGACCTCGGTCAAGCTCTAGCCGGTTCATCGTTGTATGCAGTGCCTATTGGAGCGGAAGCCCAAGAATATATCGATCTTGTGAACGAGGAAGTTGAAAAGATCAAGATCAATACTGATAGAGTCGGTGTTGTTCTGAAAACAGATACTCTCGGATCACTTGAAGCTATAACGACTTCTCTAATGAATGCAGCGATCCCGGTAAGGTTCGCGGATGTCGGTGACATCTCGAAGCGGGAAGTTGTTGAAGCAGGGATTGTGAGCCAGAAGGATCCTCTCCTAGGCGTTGTTCTAGGTTTCAACGTGAAGATACTTTCGGATGCTGAAGAAGAGGCGAAGAAGACAGATATTCCGGTCTTCCGAGCAGATATCATCTATCATCTGATCGAAGACTACACTAGGTGGGTTGACAAAGAGAGAGCAGCCGGAATAAAAGCTGAACTAGATCGATTGATCAGGCCTGGCAGGATGAAGATTCTCCCGGGATACGTATTCAGAAGAAGCAAGCCGGCTATCGTTGGTGTCGAGGTTACTGCGGGAAGAATTAAACCGAGATATCCTTTGATTCTGGAAAACGGAAGGCAGGTAGGCGAGATACAGAGAGTTCAAGACAAGGGCAAAGATATAGGCGAGGCTTCTGCGGGAATGCAAGTCGCTATATCTATCGAGAAAGCGATAGTCGGAAGGCACATCTCTGAAGGCGATGTCCTGATAGTTTCAGTTCCCGAGAAGCATGTGAAGGTCTTGCTGGCAAAATTCAAGGAGCAGATGTCTCCTGACGAGATTGAACTTCTCAACACACTCACTCAAGTAATGAGGAAGGAAAACCCTCTTTGGGCTATGTGATGGCGAAGACTACGATCGAAATAGTTACGGTACAGAAAACAATCTGATTCCTTGCGCTGCTCGCCGCCTTTTTTTCTCTTGGCTGACGGGTTTTCAGGTTGATCCTCTGATTCTGTGTTTTGATGGCGTTCGATGGTAACTCGTAAGGATAAAACATAAGTGTGCGGAAGGCAGAGTCTTTCAAACTTGCTGCAAACAAGGTGCGGCATAATGGCGAAATTCAAACTCATAGTATCAGATCCTGCGTCGAGGAAGGTTACTGTAAGTGAGCTTGAAGGACCTAAGGCTCAACCGTTGATCGGTAGAGAACTGGGCGAAATCATTGATGGGTCTCTTCTAGGCTTAGGTGGGAAGAGGCTTAAGATAGCGGGTGGGAGCGATAAAGATGGGATACCGATGAGATTCGACATACATGGCGGAGCCAAGAAATACGTCGTTTTGGCCGGTGGCACAGGCTTCAAACCGAAAAGCCCGGGGGAGCGTCGCCGCAAGCTCGTCAGAGGAAGAATGATAACCGAAGAGACCTATCAATTGAATTTGGTCGTCGAGAAACAGGTTGAAGAAAAGATCGAGAAGAAGGCTCCGTCAAGAAAGGCGGGCCCTCAAGAAGCAGTTAAGGGGGTAAAGCCAAGTGGAGACTAAGATACTGGGTCAAGTCTACAATCCACTCTTGAAACGTAAAGAAGTCAAGGTTGAGATAACTCATTCCGGAGCAGGCACCCCTGACAGATTCATGATCAGGAAGGAGTTGGCTTCGCGACTCGACGCCAAACTTGACAATGTCTATGTAGTCGATCTGGAAACTAAGACTGGGATGGAAAAGACTCGATGTGATGTTGAGGTATACGATGCACCTGAGAGAGCGAAAAAAATCGTTCCAAGCTATGTAATTGACCGCAACAAGCCTCCGGAGGAGAGAAAGAAGGAAGCCAAGCCTGCTGAAGCGCCTAAGAAGGCTGAGAAGAAAGAAGAGAAGAAGCCGCCTGAACCGAAGAAGAAGTGACCTTAAATGAGCGAGGCACCCAGCAAGAAGCCGGAGAAGAAAGCCAGAGCGAGTTCCCTTTACGAATATGACTATGAGAAATCTACCGTAAAGCTCAAGAATAGAAAATGCCCTAGGTGCGGAAGCACAATGGCTTACCACAAGGCGCCGGTTCAAAGATGGACTTGCGGCTCGTGCAGCTACACCGACTATGTGAAGCAGAGCAAGGAATCTTAGCTCGAAGCTCAGACAGATGAGCTTCCGCTCGAATCTACTCCTTCACCATGGCATCAATTATAGCATGTATCTCCCGTTTCTTCTTCTCGTCAACTCTAACGACGACGATTCCTTCATCTGGCTGACCATAAATCACAATCGACATAACCGGCACCTCAACTATAGCTGCCAAAGTCAACAAATCTTCCTCCCCTTCCACGACCATCAGACTATCTCCACGTTCAATAGCCTCCCTCAGAGCTTGCCAAGCAGTAAGGTCCAGCATGCCGGAAGGATTCTTCACATATAGGATTCTCTTTGCTTCAAGCTTCGTAGGCTCAGTATTCTTACGCATGATCCTGTTGTCTACAACTCTAACATCAACTGGAAGACCTGCCTTGACGGCGTTTCTCGATACAACGTCTCCTACGCAAACGACACGTTTGGGCTTCTCTTTCTCGATAGCTTCTAGAACTCTTCGCATATTTTTGTCGGGAGTTCCTTTGAAGAGTTCTCCCAAAGGCAACTTCAGTCTAACTCTCAGTTCATTCGTGAGCTTCAGCCTCGGCAATTAATCTCACTTGCTTCTGAAGCATAGTTTCGCAAGGCCGAGATGATCGAATGCGCTGATCTATCTTACGCGGATCGCATATTTCCCTGGAACTCTAATTCCCATCTTCTCAGCGATTTTAGAGTTCTTCGGATCCATTACTATGACTATTCCAGTCCAATCGTCGCTGAGATTTGAAGATTTGCAGTTGGGGCATATTGGACCGTTGCTTATCATGCGGCAATTCTTGCAGGCCTTCTCGTTCAACCCTTCTTCTCCCCTTTCTCGCCCCGTGCTCTCTTGACATCTTCTTCTATCCATTCTAGTCTGCCTAAGAATGGTTGGCGCATCGTTACTCCAATCTTGCCTCCAGCGCCGCCTCTTGGAAAACTGACAGCTATTATTCGTGCTCTCACAAGGTTACCTTTTCCAATATTTCGCCGCGTCTCCTTCCCAGCAAGCACGCCATGCTTCTCATCGTAGGTGATGAAGTCATCCATAATTTGAGACACATGCAGAAGCGCGTCCTCCGGCCCGATTCTGACGAAAGCTCCGAAATCGGTAACTTCAACAACCTCTCCCTCGACTACTTCGTGCATTTCGGGATAGAAAGTCAGCAGTTTGAAAGTAGCTTTATGGTAGGTTGATCCATCTCCTGGAATTATCTTTCCAGTAGGTTCCACATCTACGTCTACGACAAGTATAACGTAGCCGAGTTGTTCATCGACGATGTTCTCGTATTTCATTTTGATTTGCTCGTGGGCAACCTTGTCTATAGGGTTTCCAAATTTCTCCGGGGGAATCCTTACAATGTCTTCAAGTGTTATGAGTCTAAACATGGTTGTAACTCCATAATTTCTCGCAAATGCTGAGATTGATGTGGCTAAACATATTCCGGCTCAATGCCGTCGACTTCTAGGCGAGATCGTTCCCTTACATAGATTACGGGCACATTAATATTCCTTAGCTTTGTCTTGAGTTCAAGATCCATTGTAGCAACCATCGTACCCGTATCTTTTGCGACTCTAGCGATCGCGTCATCCGTCGATTCACTCGCTTTAGTTTTCACATTCATTATTGTACATCGCTTCGTAAGCTTCAATGCGTAGGCTGCTTGCCTGCCAACTTTCGAGCTTTCCGTCGAGAGTGTTCGCAATTCATCGTATACCGGCTTGATCAGAATGAATTCAACTCTCTTCCCAAGAAGATTCTGAATCTCTTCAAAGACATCGATATGAAGTTCCAATGGAATCATCAGAAAGTTTGAGTCGAGAAGGACCCTTACAGGCAACATTAATCACATATCAAATAGACAACTTGATAGCTTGACCCAGCTACTTTAAGCTCCCGTAGCCGATTAGCCGCCAACTATCTCCGATTCTTCTGCTCAATGCGATTCTCGACCCTGACTCAGCGCATATCGGCTTCTTCAGTGAAACCTCCACTATATGTTCTCTTGCGGATGTGACTAACCCAGAAGTTACTGTTGTTCCGATGTTCAGAACTAGAGGTTCATTCATCTTGACTTTATCGACGACTACAAGCTGCTCTGTGCCAACAGCTCTCTCAAACAATTGAACGTCCAAAGTCAATTTGTCCAAGGTCTCAGGAAGCATCCCTATCTTGCCTACGACGCTGCCGACTAGTCCGTCCGACTTCGTGACTGATGGATCTAGATTCGTTCCTATTCCGATTAGGCCGCCGGGTCTAGCCTCTTCAACCGGGCCGGCAGCGAGGTGTAAACTCTTGATGGGCGTCGTTAAAGGTTGATAGTGAACTTTCCCAGCGGCTTCCACGCGAAGTCCGGGGCGTATTTCTATCTCGTCTCCAACGCGAAATACTCCTTGAACTATTGATCCTCCTATAACTCCTCCGACAAGATCTTCAGCCTCTGTTCCGGGCTTGTTGACTTCAAATGAACGTAGAACGTACATTCGCGGCGGAGCGTTAGGATCTCTCTTGAGCGTAGGGATGTTCTTCTCGATCGCCCAGATCAAGACGTCTACATTGAGCTTATGTTGAGCTGAAACAGGGATCGTAGGAGCTTTCTCCGCCCGCGTCCCTTTGACGAAACTCCTTATCTCTTTGAAGTTTTCAATTGCTCTCTGCTTGTCGACAACATCTATCTTATTCTGCACCAAGATGAGATTCTTTATTCCAACCATCTCAGCTGCTGCCAGGTGCTCGCGATCCTGAGGTTGCGGACATTTCGCATTCGCTGCCAACACGAATAGGGCTCCATCCATAAGTGCCGCTCCTGAAAGCATGGTTACCATTAGGCTGTGGTGCCCAGGGCAATCGACGAAGCTCACAGCTCTCAGGAATACGGTTTCAGAACCGCATACCGGGCATTTCTTCTCGGTCGTGTAGGCTGCTGTACCCTTGCATTTTGGACACTTGTAGAAGACGGCGTCTGCGTATCCCACTCTTATCGTTATACCTCTACGCAGTTCTTCTGAATGTCTTGCCGTCCACACGCTAGTCAAGGCTTGAACAAGAGTGCTTTTCCCATTATCGACATGCCCTAATGTGCCGATGTTGACCTCTGGCTGTATCGGAGGCGGTCTCTCTTTGGATGGATTGGTCTTACTGTCGGTGGACATGAGCGTTCTCGGATTGTGTAGTTGAGGGTTGAATAAAAATGTTGGTCAATGGAAGTTGCGGTCCTATAGTTGGCTTGTAGCTGAGTAGCCACGGTTCTTCGAAACATTTCGTTGTCCTCAAGACCTTTCAAGAGGCTCCATAAACTATTTTCCTACCTCGCATGATTATTCAGTGAAAGGATATGCTCATGAACACGAGTTCGCATTGCTTAGGCATAGAGTCGACTGCTCACACTTTTGGGGCAAGCATTGTTACAAGTGATGGAACTGTGTTGTGCGATGTAAAAGAGGTCTATTCGCCTGAGGTTGGCAAGGGGATTCACCCTAGGGAAGCAGCTCAACATCACAGTCAAGTCGCACCAGACGTCTTGCGAAGGGCTTTCAAAGAAGCAAGGATGAAGCCGAGGAATCTAGATGCGATTGCATTCTCAGCAGGTCCCGGTTTGGGTCCAGCTTTGAGAACAGGCGCCACCATAGCGAGAGCGCTCGCCGTCTTTCTCGGCAAGCCTATCGTTCCGGTACATCATGCGATAGGGCATATTGAAATAGCTGCTTTGACTACAGGTGCCAAAGACCCTCTCGTCGTTCTGGTTTCCGGCGGCCATACAGCAATAACCGCGTGTGCCGACCGTAGGTGGAGAATCTTCGGTGAGACTGAAGACATAACTTTGGGAAATGTCCTCGACAGCTTTGCTAGAGAAGCTAAGCTTCCGCCTCCAGGAGGCTCTGCTTTGGAGAAGCTAGCTCTCAAAGGGAAGAAGTTCATCGAGTTGCCTTACACTGTTAAAGGAAACGATGTCGCGTACTCAGGCTTATTGACCGCAGCCGTAAAGAAGATGCGGGAGCACGATCTTGAGGATCTATGTTTTTCGCTTCAAGAGGTCGCATTCTCCATGCTCACTGAAGCTGTTGAGAGGTCGCTCGCTCATACTGAGAAGAAGGAGGTTCTTCTCACAGGTGGTGTAGCGGCTAACAAGCGCCTTCAACAAGCACTTGAGGTGATAACCCAAGAGCACGGAGCCAAATTCTACGTGGTTGACCCTAAGTATAGCGGCGACTGCGGCGCGCAGATAGCCTGGGCTGGACTCCTAGCTTTCAACTGCGGACTGAACGTGAAGGTTGAAGATACAATTGTCAGGCCAAAGTGGCGTCTTGACGAGGTTGAGATTCCTTGGCGCTCCTAAACATCGCAAACTTTGATCTGATTAGGAAGGGAGCTGAGGCAAATCTTTACTTAGGAGAGTGGTACGGCAGGAAAGTGATTGTCAAGAAAAGGGTTGAGAAGGCGTATAGAGTAGAGCCACTCGACAAGAAGATTAGAGCGTATAGGACAGTGCATGAAGCTCAGATTATGCATGAAGCTAGGAAATCCGGCGTCCCGACTCCGACGATATATCTTATCGATATTTCAGACTTCACCATAGTGATGGAGTATATTGAAGGAATCAGGCTTAGAGATTCTTTGAACAACTTCTCATCTGAGGAAAGGCTGAGAGCCTGCAGAAGCGTTGGAAGCCTAATCGGTAGACTGCATGAACGGTCGATCATTCATGGAGACTTGACAACTTCGAATATGATCCAGACATCAGACGAGAAGATATTCTTCATAGACTTCGGATTGAGCCTCTACTCGATTGAAGTTGAGGATAGAGGTGTAGACCTGCACCTAGTGAAGAGAGCTCTTAACAGTACGCATTACAAGTATGTGGATCAATGTTTCGGCGCCGTGATAGAAGGCTATGGAGCTGAGGTAGGGGATAAGAAAACCGACAGCGTTCTCAAGAAAGTCCGTGAGATCGAGAAGAGAGGAAGATACTTCCCTGAACGGGTCTGAGGCAAGCCTATTCAATTAGTGCAAGAAATAGAAGCTAGGGCTTCGAATACCATTTCGCAAAGCTTTCAAGAGCTCTTCTCCGGTGTGAGATCCTGTTCTTTTCAACCGTTCCCATCTCGGCATAGGTCTTTCCTCCTTCTTGGTCTGGAATGAATATTGGGTCGAAAGCCCATACCTTTCCCTTCTCTTTATAGGATATTTTTCCCGGGACCTCACCTGTGAAGGACAATGCGTTTCCCTTCCCGTTGCAGTATCCGACAACGGATTTGAAGGAGGCCTCTCTATCGTCTATTGCTCTCATCAACTTCAATATGCCCTTATTGCCTATGGTTTTCTGGACGTAGGATGAGAATGGACCTGGAAACCCGTTTAGGCTCTTGATGAACAATCCTGAGTCCTCGACGATCACGGGTTTACCTACTCGATCTGCGGCTTCGAGTGCGCTTGCCTTCGCTATCTCCTCTAGACTGTCAGATTGGACTTCAGTGAGCCTCAAGTTGACATGTTTGGCATTCATTCCGAGGTTTTCCAGGATTAGGGCAACCTCCTTAGCCTTGTTCAAGTTACCTGTGACGAATATGATTTTGAGCAAGTTCGTTTCCTCGAATTGAAGCGACTTGACGGTTTCGGAGGTATATTCTGCTCTCTCAAGAAGAATGTTGCGGTATAATGCTTAAATAGAGACCTTGTCTCTCATAGAAGAAGAATCGCGGTTTCACTTGACATTTGGAGTTTGAGGTGCTTAAGTCTTGGCGAGACTGTATGCAAGCAAACGTGGGCGTTCAGGTTCAACTAGGCCAGTGAGCAAGAAGCCTCCGATGTGGTGCAAATACAAGCCTGAGGAGATCGAAGCTTTAGTGGTTAAACTGTCCAGAGAAGGGAATTCTCCTGATATTATAGGCGTGATTCTTAGAGATCGTTACGCAATCCCTCTTGTTAAGCCTATTACAGGGAAGACGATAACTCAGATACTGAAAAGTTCAGGAGTCGTATTGAAGACGCCTGAGGACTTGGAGTCGCTCTTGAAGAAAGCAGACGGACTGAGGAAACATCTCGAGAAGAATAGAGCGGACTACATTAGCAAGAGAGCTCTAGCTCTCGTGGAGTCAAAGATTCATAGGCTCGTGAAGTACTATAGGGGCCTCGGTGTACTATCGCCTGATTGGCAGTATAAGCCGCTGGCCGCTTCTGTGGCGTAGCGATGTCTGACCTTCAAGGTCTATTGTCGAGAACTGCTGAGGCAGCGCATCTAATCCTGGATGAAGCCAGTAGTAAGTCAAACTTTCTGGTAGTCTCCCACTTTGATGCTGACGGTTTGGCTGCTGCGGGAGTTATCGGGAAGGCTCTAGCTAGGCTAGATGTATCGATGCATTTGAAGGTAGTAAAGCAACTTGACGATGAAGTTCTATCAGAATGTCGTTCAGAAGATTCAGACGTGACGATCTTCGCTGAAATCGGCAGTGGCTACTTGAATACCATAAGGAACAGTTTCGCCGGGAAGAAGACGATAATTCTCGACCATCATCAACCCTCTGGAAGATTGGATTCCGAATTTGTTCATGTTAATCCTCATTCATTCGGTTTCGACGGGGCGACGGAAGTCAGTGGAGCCGGTATCGTCTACTTCGTAGCTCGGAGTTTAGCTGACGCAAATGTTGACCTATCGACTTTGGCTGTGGTTGGGGCTTTAGGGGATATGCAGGATAAAGGGGCTAGGCGTTCGCTACATGGCCTCAATGAGAAGATTGTTGAAGACGGCTTGAAGAAGGGTTTTCTCGAAACTGCAACCGACTTGGTCTTCTACGGCAGGGAAACGAGGCCGATCCATAGAGCTCTAGCCTACACAACCAGCCCTTTCCTTCCAGGTATAAGCGGTGAAGAAGACAAATGTTTGGCTCTACTCGCCTCAGTCGGAATACAAGTGAAACGCGAAGATAAATGGAGAACAGTGAAAGATCTCTCCAACGATGAAAAGCAGAGGCTTCTCTCAAAAATAATAGAGATCGTCTCATCGAAGGGCTTGTCCGCTCAAGCAGCGCTCGAACTCATCGGAACGGTATATACGCTTGTTCAAGAGGAGTCTTCGACTCCTACACGGGACGCACGTGAATACGCCTCTCTTCTCAACGCATGCGGGAGGATGGATAGACCAGGCTTGGCTGTTTCGATATGTCTCGGCGATAGAGGAACGGTGATGGAGGAGGTTCAACGGGTCCTAGCAGAATATCGAAGGACGCTTGCACAGTACATAGGCTGGATAACTGAGAAGCCTGATACAGTAACCGAACTTCAAGGCATATACTATGTCCGAGGAGACGATTTCCTAGATGAGAAGATGACTGGGGCATTGTCCTCAATTCTATCAACCTCCGGATTGTTCAAAACGGAAAAGGCAGTAATGGTTTTGACAAGAACGAAGAAAGGCGAGATCAAGGTCTCAGCGAGGGCTTCGGACTGGTTGGTTGAAAGAGGGGTAGACCTCGGAGCAGCTCTTCAAGCTATCGCTGAGAAATGCTCGGGGATGGGAGGGGGCCACAACGTTGCAGCAGGGGCGCAGATCCCTGAAGAAAAGCGAGAAGATTTCATCAAACTGCTGGACGCAGCGGTATACAGCCAGATAAAGGCAGAATGAAGGATGAATGCGAAGATACGAGTTTCATTCTCAAACCCAAGAGAAGCGGAGGCTGCAAGCAAGGCTCTTCAACCCGACGATGCGGAAACACCCAGCTACCTCAAAGTAGAAACTGTTTCCAAGGGAAGGTACGTTGAATCAAACATAGTTTGCGAAGGCAAGCTTGAGACGCTGATCTCTACTGTCGATGATATTCTCGGTAGCGTTGTGATGGTGAAGAAGACGCTCTCTGCTGCGAGGATCTCGATGAAGCGCTAGAGGCTTGTCCTCGAGAGATTCTCATCTAGTCTACTTTCTTCTTATTAGCTCGATTCCGCCCATGTGTTGCGATAAGGCTTCTGGAATTCTCACTGAGCCATCCGGTTGCTGATAGTTTTCAAAGATTGCCACTAATGCTCTGCCGATAGCTATAGCTGTGCTATTTAATGTGTGTACAAACCTAGGCTTTTCACTGCTCTTCTTTCTAGATCTAATGTTAAGTCTTCTTGCTTGATAATCGGTGCAGTTACTGCAGGAGACTATCTCTCTATACTTTCCCTGCCCTGGCAGCCAGACTTCAATATCGTACTTCTTCGCTGCGGTTACGCCTAATTCTCCAGAGCATATGTTGACGACCCTGTAATGGACGCCTAACTTCTGATAGATCTTCTCGGCGGTCGCGATCATTCTTTCATGCTCTTCCCAAGAGGTTTCTGGAGTGGTGAATTTGAACATCTCGATCTTGTCGAACTGGTGGACTCTGAAGATCCCTTTCGTATCTCTGCCGTGAGCTCCAGCCTCAGTTCTGAAGCATGTGGAGAAACCTGTGTAGTACAGTGGAAGAGTGTTCTCGTCCAGTATCTCGTTCATATGCAAGGCCGCTAGAGGGATTTCAGATGTACCTGCAAGGCACAGGTCTTCATTCTTTATTTGATATATGTCCTCCTCCCCAAGAGGCAGGAAGCCAGCCCCATACATCGCTTCTTTCTTGACTAGAACTGGCGGTATTACCGGAGTGAATCTCTCCTTCGCAAGGATGTCGAGAACAAATCGGACAATCGCGAATTCAAGTAGTACGGCTTCGTTCTTCAAATAGTAGAATCGTGCTCCAGCCGTCTTCGCAGCTCTCTCTATATCAATCAAATCTAGCGCTAGGCCAGTGTCTATATGATCCCTTGCTCTGAAATCGAATTCAGGTTTAGTTCCCCATGTTCTCAAGACCACGTTGTCGTTCTCGTCTTTGCCTATCGGGACAGACTCATGCATTATGTTCGGAAGCCTCAGTAGAATATAGTTTACTTTCTCCTCGTACTCTATCATCTGTTCTTCCAGCTTCTTGATTTTCAGAGGGATCGCTTTGGCTTCTCTCATTTTAGCCGTAACATCTTTACCATCCTTCTGCATTTCAGCTATCTCTGTTGTGATAACGTTCCTCTCGTGTCGCAGATCGTTTATTTCGATCAAAAGTCCTCTGCGTATCCTATCATATTCAAGAAGATCGTCTACACATGAGGCCTTGTCTCCAGCTCCTCTCTTCTCTAAATCTCTCTTGATGAGCAACGGGTTCTCTCTGATAAGTTTCAGATCGAGCATTCGGGGTCTTTCTCCGTGTGAGTTATCGAAGTCATGAATAATAAGGATCGTTGCAGATCTTGTTTAAGACTATTGCCCATGCAGAGGCGAACCGA
>Ga0209725_1001349_pt1 | contig 13914 bp, 11 predicted proteins | sample I18A1metaG_FD_184145 | JGI IMG/M metagenome (GOLD analysis project Ga0209725, IMG submission 184145) | Lake sediment bacterial and archeal communities from Gulf of Boni, Indonesia to study Microbial Dark Matter (Phase II) - ​I18A1 metaG... | ecosystem: Environmental > Aquatic > Freshwater > Lake... | reverse complement strand
TGAAGGAGCCAGGTTCAATATTACCAGTAATGCTGTGCTGGTCGGATTGGCAAACACTGATGCCAGCTTGATTGACCTTCTTGGAGAAGTGCGACGTAAGGTTGAAGAAAGGACAGTTTGGCGTCGATCCGCCGAACCGCAGGAGATTGCCAAGGCTGTTGCCTATTTAGTCTCAGACGAGGCACAGTATATGACTGGAGCCGTGATGAATATGCTAGGTGGTATGGACTTGTTTGTCTTCTAGATGATTAATTGCCGCGCTAAACTGAGAGGAAGTTGTTGGCAGCAATCTTTTGGGGCTTTCCTTCGGCGATCTTCTCACCGTGATGGAGCACCATAATTCGGTCACATACGCTCATAATTGCTTTCATAACATGCTCAATCATAAAAATGGTAATCCCCTTATCCCAGTTCCTGGTTACCAACTCCATAGCCTAGGCTACCTCAGTGGGATTCAACCCCGCTATAAGAGTGTAGCACCTCAGAGAGGTACTGAATGGCTCTTTGTTAAGCCTGGGATGGATTGGGGCTAATCGTATTTAGGTGATACAGGTAGATTAACTTGCAGTTAACCTCAAGGTCAGCGCTGATTTTGGCGGAAGACACATCCGCTCCAAAACGTTTCGCCAGCCTGTCATCAAAAATTGTTTGAGGGAACACCTCCCGCAGTTGTGTCACAAGAGTATTGAAATTTATGAGGGGAGAGGAGGCCATCTTTGTCCCCAGGAATGAATAGTCCATGTCATACTGGAACATCTGCACGCTGGGCTCCGCCGATTTCCTTTCGTAGAGCCTTAAAAACGAGTCAGCCTTACGTGATACTTCCTTAGTTTCTTCCTTGACCTTGCGCCAAATAGGAATGCCACCCGACAGCAGCGTCCCGGCTAAACTGAACTTCATCCTATTCTTTGTTAACTTGGTCTCTATGTAGGTCCGTATCTTTCCCTTTATAATCAGGAAGGCATCCCTTGAGTCAATTCTTCTCACCTGACCGCCTCTGTCCCAGAATAGGACTTCTTCATCCCTGAGTTCTAAGGTATGTGCCATGAAGCTTTGTGAGGGTTTACGAAGCTCCGAATCTTTACAGACAATTACTACAAGCCCCAGGTCTCTCAGGCTCTGGGCTATCGATTCTGCAGTTTGCATGCTGTGATAGTGAGCGATTATTCTCGGAATCTCTCCGGCTAGGAGAAGACGCATCTCATAGGGGTCTTTACTGATAATAGCTGCCACTTTCTTTGTGAGATTTGCCTCAAGCACATCCTGCGGAGCTACTGCCACATCCACAATCTCATACCCAGCCATCAGCGACTCTCCTTTCCTTGTCAGGTCGTGTTAATGGTGAGTGATATTTGTGCATCGTCAGCAACATTGGGCAACTCACAACAGACACTTTAGCTATCTGATTTCTTATCGTCAAGCTGTAGATGGAAATGATGAAGGAGCCGATGTATCACAGGGGCGAAGATTACTCCCACAATGATGAGGAACACTAAGCCAGAAAATAGCGCATAAACAGAAGCAAATAACTTACCAGCAGACGTATGCAGTGCCTGGACGGGTCCCATACCGCCGAGAATCATGGCGGCGTTAAGTGTAGCGTCGATCCATGGCAGACCTTCGAATCCATGATAGCCAATAATGCCGATTGCCAGCGAAACAAGAGCAATTCCGAGAGCAACACATATATAGCGAACAAAGCGAAGAAGAAATGCAGCTCGCGGAAGCAATGGTTCCCTATGATGCTCGAACCTCGGAGACCATAGAGATCTGCGACGTGGTTTTTGTTTCTTGTCTTTCACAGCCGTCATTATACCAAGATTTGTTGTCCTGAAACCAAATTGTGAAATTACAGCCCTATTTTAGTAGCCACTTCACGCATACCCATAATGACATCGGTTATTAAATCTCTTAATTCCACCCCTAACATCATTACCCCCTTTTCAATAACTGAACGGTCTACACCAGCAGCAAAGGACTTATCTTTCCATTTCTTAATCACGGAGCTTGCTTCCAGGTCTGCGACACTCTTCGACGGTCGGATTATTGCCACTGCTGTGATAAGCCCTGTTAGTTCGTCAACGGCATACAATGTCTTCTCCATAGCTGTTTGCGGCTCAACATCACTGCATCTACCCCAGCCGTGGGAAACAATGGCTCGTATGTACTCTTCAGACCAACCTCGTCCCTCCAATATCTCTCGTGATTTCTTACAGTGCTGCTCTGGAAAAGATTCATAGTCTAAGTCGTGTGTTAGCCCAATGATCCCCCACTTCTCTTCATCCTCACCCTTCTTACGTGCCATGTAACGCATTACTCCCTCTACGGAATAAGCATGTTTTAGCAGGCTTTCGCTCTTGTTAAACTCCTTGAAAAGTGACAGTGCTTCATCGTACGTAGGCGTGTACTCTGGCATTTTACTTCCTCCTGCATAAGACTTTTGGCAACTTCTAAATTATGCCAGCCTTCTTTAGCTTTTTCAGCCTGGAAGGTTTGAAACCCATATACTTTAGATAGATGTGTTCATTGTCATACCCTACTGGGCGGCATACCCATTTTGTCCTTATGGGCGTTTCTGTCATTTTGTGCTGTGCCTGAGCTACAACGAGCTCTCCGTACACCGGGTCTTTGACGGGAGTGAAAATGCCTCTGTCTAACCAGTTGTCATCCTTCATAGCCTCCTCGGGGGAACAAACTGGCGCCACCACCGGGGTAATGGGAGCTAAGCGACCCTTCTTACCATATTCTATGGACATGCGTACCAGTTCTTCGTTGGTGTATTTGCGCGTCTCAGCAAAGAGCAATGGTGCCCATTTCAATTGCTGCTCCTTTTCCATAAAAGTTGTCAGGTTCGTCCAGCTGGCGGCGCCCCACTCTTCCCACTTCCCCACCATATCGGCAAACGCCTGCCACATCTCTAACCTTAAGCCGCCCAGGAAAACAGAGCCATCTTTCGTTGGTGCAAAACAGTACAGCCAGCCGGCAATATCCAGGCTGCCAAAGCGCTCACTAGTGATTCCAGTTTCCTGATACCACAACGCAGCATAGTCGTCAAAACAGGCGTAGGCTTCAGCTGTCGCCACATCCAGTGCTTGTCCTTCACCGGTTATTCTTCTTGAGTACAAAGCAGCCAAAATACCAACTGCCATAAATGTTCCTGGCTGGCACCAACCTATCCATGGGCCAGCCTTAGTGGGAACTGCCCAGGGACATTCATCGTAGCTTTTGCCCTTGGGCATGACTTCGCCTGTAGCTGACTGCGCTCCTGACCTAGCTTGAGCTATATTATCGTAGTCGGGCATCCGGCTCTGGCTCACGGGTTCGAACTGCCCGTAAGCTGTTATAGAGGCGAATATCAGCCTGGGATTAATCTCCTTTAATTGTTCATAGCCAATACCCCACCTGTTCATGACTCCAGGTCTGTACGTCTCTATAAGTACGTCAGCTCTAGCTACAAGAGCTTTGAGTATCTCCCTGCCTTTTGGCTCTTTCAGGTTCAGGGTAATATGAAATTTATTCCTGCCTTCGGTCAAATAATTGAGACCCTCACCCTTGTACAGCAAACCATAAGGAGTGCAAGTCCTGATGAAATCACCCTCCGGAGGCTCTATTCTCAAGACCTTGGCACCAAACTCGGCTAATAGTGAAGAACAATAACACCCTGCGAAGCTTTTACAGCTCAAGTCTAACACCGTTATATCATCCAGAGCCTCAGGCTTAGTATGTGAAATCCTGGGATCATCCTTCTCCCTCACCCAATCTGACCAGGGTTGTTCCGTCTCCATTGCCTTTACTCCTCTCCCTCGTGCTCTCTGACAGGGATAAGCCCAGCCTTACCATCCCAATCAGGTGGGGGTCGGCGTGTCGGCAAATCAGCCCATTTGCCCAAGGCGCCACACTCATACAAATGCTTGATTTCGTCTTCACTCTTGCCCAAAACATGTGCTATTACATATTCGTTATCAAAGCCTATAGGTCTGATTGACCACCTGACCTTCGGTGGGGTCTTGGACATCATCACCGGGAACTCGTGAGTATAGTACTGACCGAGGAGAGCATCATTAACCTTAGTCATAAAGCCTCGCTCATGGAAATGTTTGTCTTCTACCACATCCTTAGAGGTATACACATGAGACGCGGCGAAGCCGTGCTTCTCAGCTAATTTCTCTATCTCCGCAGGGGTCTTAGTTCTTGCCCAATGAGCAATAATCTTCAGAATCTCATTGGCATTATCTTCCTGCAGTCGAGTCAGATGGTCTCTAAATCTGGGGTCGTCAGCCAGCTCTGGTCTGCCCATAGCCGTGCACAAGCCCCGGAACTCCTCCGGGGCTGGTGCTGCTATTGCCACAAAAGTATCATCAGCACAGCAGAACGTGTCAGCCGGACATATAGACACGTCCCTATTTCCGGCTGGCATGGCTCCCTTACCAGTGATTTGTTGATAGGGCCAGACCCACGACATTACCCGCATAATACTTTCACTTTGTGACAGTTCTATGTACTGTCCCTTGCCTGTACTTTCCCGATAGTGGAGGGCAGCCAATACAGCAACTTCACCCATCAATGCGCCATAATTGTCACAAATGTACAGCCGGCTCTTAAGAGGCGGCTGACCTGGAAAACTTGACAGCCAAGCATATCCCGAAAATGCCTGAGAAGCACCGTCGTTGGAAGGTCTATTCTCCTCAGCATATTTGCCCCACTGACCAAAGCCGTTCTTGGATATATAGATGATGCGCGGATTAATTTCCTTGACCTGTCGGTAGCCAACATTCCAGCTCTCCATTACCCCCGGTCTTAGATTTTCTTCAATAATGTCAGACTTAGCTGCCAGTTCTAAAAACACCTTCTGCGCTTCGGTTTTATGCAAATCCAAACCTAACCAGTACTTGTTGGGGTTAATATGTACAAACGCCACTCCCTGCTCCTTAAACAAATAGCCAAAGGGAGCCAGATTCCGGCACGTATCTCCCATAGGTGGTAACTCGCACTTAATAACTTCGGCACCCATCTCTGCCAGAAAACTCGGTCCGGCAGGACCCAGCAAAAGAGTGCATACTTCGAGTACCCGGACGCCTCTTAATGGTGGTGACTTAGAATGCTTCCTTTCTTTATAATTCTTCCATGTTTCTTCTGCCATAGCAATCAGATGCCTTCTTTTCTCTAAGTCTTATTCTCGCCTTTCAGGGAGTCCATGCTCATTGCCCAATTTTATCATAGATTGTCATAGCTCGATTCTCATAATAAGACGACTCCATCCTGTTTCGTGGTAAAATGTACAAAGGCATGGTGAGACGATTGACTTGGCTGACGGCTGTTGGGCTGTGTCTCCAAATTGCTCTATTTAGCTCAGCACAATCAGCTCCTGAAGAGCCCACTCGGGTCAAAGAGTTGAATTTCGTTTTTCTTCATGGCGCCCCAGGCAATGTCTGTTCCGTTCAGTTATTGTCTGACTCAATTATGGCACAGCTAGCCGAATATATCCTTGATTACGAGAAAGCCCACCCTGGTACTAAGATTCGCGTCAACATGTTGAAGAGATGTTATCCGAACAATGTAGATGTACATACTTGGGCTACTAATATCGCTGACAGTGTTGACAAGTATTTCAGTAAGAGAAATCTGATATTAATCGGGCACAGTATGGGAGGTAAGGCAGCCCTTTATGCTGTGGCACGCAATGTGGGCGGTTTAGCGGAGAAGGTGGCATTAGTAGTGACTATCAATAGTCCTGTCAAGACTCTGTACCAGTACTATTTTACCGGTGGCGTATCTATATCTGATTATTGGCAAGCCCGATGGTTTTTGCCTTCGGATCAAGGAACAATAGGTTCTGTTGCCTATTACGATAGCTCCCAAGATGGGAAGTGGGTAGCTTCCAATAAGCATTGGTTAGCTTTGATCTCAGGTGAAGCAGCGCCACAAAGTAAGCAATTTGATGTTGGCGGGGTTGACCCCCTGCCCAAAAATATGGACGATGTCATTATACCAATCTCGGCTCAATATTCTGACGGGGCTGACGTAATCTATTATGGAGAGCATGGTCATAATGATTTTGCTAACTTAGATTCGGTAGCTGGTTCCGTGGCTGAGCAAATCCTCCGCTATATCTTTGGTGGGTCTATAGAATGTTCCGTTTTCGCTAAAGGCGGCGTATTCGAACACAGAGCTAACTGGCTACCGCTTACAAATAGTTGGGAAGATATTGTCGGCGAAGTCCCTGCAAGCAGTGGTCAATTATGGCATTGGAATGAGTCCTATACTAAATGGCAAGAATGGGAGGATGTGGTTGGGGAGTGTACACCCCAGGACGAGCGCAGCCATTACGAAATCAATCGGGTGAGGTCCTCCGTGCTTTTTACCAGCATTGAGGAATTACGCTGGCTGAACCCTGATAATCCTGAGGATTGTCGGCTTTACCTACGAACCAAAGCAGCCCCTCGAAATTATCTTCAGGTAGATTGGAATACTTATGGTCAGGGGTTACTACCTCCGGGCACAAAAAGAGACCGCTATGAGGTCGAAATAGTTGCCGGCACGCCATTGGCTGCAGTGGAAGGAGTGTCATGGCTTACTAGCAATCCTCGTGACTTAAGGCTCTTGTTACAATCAAATGCTGAAGGTCCCTTCCGCTGGTTCAAAGCTGAATGGAGGACCTACTTCAAAGAAAGCCGAGAAAGGAAAGTTATTGACGAAATTCCCAGCTTTGCAGCAATGCCAGTGATTACAGTTGGCAACCTACAGTGAGAATGAGGAAATAAATGGGGACACCTACTCAAATAGTTAAGACTACCTGTCAATTTTGTCATCTAAGCTGTGGAATGAATGTTTATGTCGAGAATGGCACAATTGTTAAGGTGCGTGGCATGCCTGAGCACCCACTAAATAAAGGTACACTCTGCCCCAAAGGCGCTGCCGCTGTAGATTACTTTTATTCTCCAGACCGACTTAAATATCCCATGAAAAGAGATGGCGATAAATGGGACCGTATCTCCTGGGACGAAGCTTTAAGCACGATAGCTAGCAAGATGACGGAAATAAAGCAGACTTACGGCGCTGAAGCTTTCGCGGTTTGTATTGGCATGTCACTATTGCTTTCCGGTTCAACCACCATTGGACTTATTCGGAGATTTTGTTACGCATTTGGTTCCCCAAACTGTTTCTCAGTAGAAAGTATGTGCTTTCGCTGCCGCATTATAGCCTACATATTGACCTATGGCAGGTTTTGGACGGCTGACCTTGAGAATTCAAAGTGCATTATTCTCTGGGGGCATAACCCTACAAACTCCAGTCCAATGTTAGTCAAAAGTATACGTAAAGCTAAAAAGAAAGGGGCGAAACTTGTTGCCATTGACCCAAGGCGTACCCCGTTAGCTAAAGAAGCCGACATCCATCTTCAACCCAGGCCTGGCACTGACTGTGCTCTTATTCTGGGCTTAATCAACACCATCATTTCCCACAAGCTTTACGATGAGGAATTTGTTGACCGATGGACTTCTGGCTTTGACCGACTGGCTGAACATGTCAAGCAATATACCCCATCTTATGTAGAGAAGATAGCATGGGTGCCTGGAGACATGGTTGAGAAAGTAGCTTATCTTTACGCTACAACCAAGCCAGCCACTATCGTGCAAGGGACTAATGCTTTAGACCAGCATACGACTGGGCTTCAAAATGACAGGGGTATTGCCATTCTACAAGCAATCACTGGAAGCTTAGACATACCCGGTGGCTTTATCCGGGTACCGAGGCTTCGTGAGAATCCTATCGAGGTGCCGGTGAAACTTGTGGAAACAGCCATAGGGCAAAAGGAATATCCCATTTTTTACAGCGTTTTTGGTCATGAGTTTGGAGAGGGGCAGACAATGCTCCTCTGTGACACTCTTATCAGTGGTAAACCTTACCCAATAAAAATGATGGTTGTCGCCGGTTCCAATCCTTTGCTCACCTGGCCTGATTCCCAGAAAGTTGCCCAAGCTTTTAAGAAACTTGATTTCATAGTAGTTCTGGACCAATTTATGTCTGAAACGGCTAAGATAGCCAATATAGTCCTACCTGCAGCTACTTTTTTGGAGAGAACGGAACTGAGTGACTACTATCATCTGTGGGGGTTGCCTTATGTAATGCTTCGCAAAAAGGTAATTGACTACGAGGAATGCTGGCCTGACCTGAAGTTCTGGTTTGAACTGGCAAGAAGACTGGGTCTTGACCAATACTTTCCTTGGAAAACTATTGAAGAGGCTATTGATTATGTGCTTGAGCCTTCCGGATTGACAGTCAAAAGGCTTACCGAAGAAAATCCTGAAGGTACTACCTATGCGTCGGTCAAACATAAAGGATATGAACCTGAAGGTTTTCGGACACCTTCGGGGAAGGTAGAGTTATATTCGGAGATTCTGGCTATGCTGGGGTATGACCCTATGCCTACTTTCAGAGAGCCGCTGGAAAGCCCGATAAGTACCTCGGAGTTGGCTAAAGAATACCCACTAGTTCTGACCACTGGAGCCAGGATTTTAGAGTTTTGTCACTCCCAGCACCGCAACATACGTAGATTGCGGCAGAAAGTGCCCGAGCCTTTGGCTGAAATCCATCCTAACACGGCAATGAAGCATGGTATTGCCAACGGGGATACTATAACTGTAAGTGATAGAAGAGGCAGCTTTGATATTAAGGCAAGAGTTACAGAAGACATTATACCCGGTGTAGTTTCAATTCCCCATGGCTGGGCTGAAGCCAATGTAAATATTCTTACCAGTCAGCAGCCGGCTGACCCTGTTGTTGGCTATCCAGCACTTAAAGCCCTGTTATGCAGTATTAAAAAGAAGAAGGTATAAAGCGTAGCCGTAACTCATTCTGTATGTTATAGCGACTAGGATTTAATTATCTCAAGCTTTGCTTCTAACCCGCGGTAAGTATAAGTATGCCGTAATGCGCGGAAAACCGGTAATCATTCAATGGGGTGAATAATCCGCCCAAAACTTTACTGTTGAAATCTTGAGTCTGAGGTCACACTGCAAGCACCTTAGTGACTCTTTAAGTGCTGCCTCTTCATCATAGCCATGGACTGTCTTGCCAAAGCTACTGAGTCGCTGCTCAACTGGCACAAAGGATATTTCACACCGGTGTTGGTAGGCAAAGTTCTCTCCCCGACCTAGCCAGGCCCGGGGCTCTTCAACTGGTGCCAATTCTTCATCAATAATACCGCTCCCCCCGAGATAGCTGTCTACGGCACTGGCCATATTTCTCCCTGAAGCAATAGCCTTAATGACCGAGGCAGTTCCAGTTACAGCATCACCGGCGGCAAAGACACCTTCTCTATTGGTGGCAAGAGTATACTCGTTAATTTGAACTGTGCCGTCTCGACCGATAGTTAATCCAAACTGTTCTGGAATCTCTGGACGCTGACCGATGGCGAAGATGACAGTATCTGCTGGCAGAATGTGCTGGGAACCTTCAATAGCGTTAATATGGGCTCTTCCGTCCTCGTCAAATTCAAAAGACTGTACATCAAGGCACTCAACACCGGTAATATGCCCGTAGTCACTCAAAATCTTAGTGAAAGTATGGGAAGGATGGATAACAATACCCTCTTCTTCTCCCTGCTCAATCTCATCAGAGGTGGCTAGCATTCTATCTCTGGACTCCAGACAAGCCAGGTGGACTTCACTAGCGCCTAGGCGGCGGGCAACACGGGCACAATCAAAGGCAACATTTCCCCCTCCCAGCACCAGTACCCTTTTCCCTACTTTAACCTCTTTACCCAGATTTACATCCCTGAGAAAAGGTATACTAATCAACACTCCGTCAAGGTCAGCGCCAGGAATAGGTAGCTTTTGACCCTGATGAGTACCAACGGCTACTAGGATGGCATTATATCCCTCTTCTAGGAGCGTATCTAATGAATCCACCCTTGTATTTGTTCTTATGTTTATACCCATGCTTTCTATTTCTTGAATCTCAGCATCAAGCACATACCTAGGCAGCCGATATTCGGGTATACCAAATCGCATCATGCCACCGGGGAGTGGTGAAGCTTCAAATACGGTGACACTATGGCCTAACTTTGATAGATAATATGCTGCAGTCAGTCCGGCTGGTCCTGACCCTATTATTGCCACCCGCTTACCCGTTGGGGGTGCTTTCTGAGAGTTTTTCTTCCATAGCTTGTTATCCCTTTCAGCGGCAGAGCGCTTGAGCTCCCTTATGGAAATGGCCTCAGTCAGTTGGCTGCGCCGACAAACAGCTTCACAGGGATGGTCGCAGACATAACCCAGGACTAAAGGGAAAGGAACCTTTTCCCTGATCACCGCTACTGCTGCGGAATACTTCTTTTCACGGATGAAACGAATATAGCGGGGTACATCTATTTCTGCAGGACAAGTATATTTGCAGGGAACAAGTGCTGCTCTACGGCTCTTTGCCATCTCCAATAGCTCGGCGTGGTCCCTGATGGCACCGGTGGGGCAAACCTCAACGCAAGCACCACAAAAAATACAGCCGGCGTCAGCTAGGGAATGGCCGAAGGCGGTACCAATGTAGGTTTCCTGGCCTCTCTTTATGAAAGAGAGCACGCCCACCCCACGCAGCTCATAGCAAGCTCTAACACATCGCCCGCAGAGGATGCACCTGCTGAAGTCATGCAAGAAAAGGGGATTACTAGTATTGACAGAAAATGCTCTTGGTCGCCTTTTTAAACGCTGCTCCTCAGTAACTCCCAGATATTGTTTGAGTGACTGTAGTTCACAATTAAGATACTTGGGGCATGTTGTGCAATCGGGAGGATGACCAGCCAGCAGCAATTCCATAGAGAGCCGACGTATCTGGTCAACCTTGGGCGTTTTAGTCTTCACTACCATACCCTCTGCAACCAGTGTAGTGCACGCCGTGGGCAGTCCTGGCATACCTTCGACCTCAATAACACATAACCGGCAGGCGCCAAGGGGCGTTAGGTCGGGGTGATGACAGAGGTGAGGAATGTAGATACCCGCATCCAACGCTGCTTCCAGCACACTCTTTCCCTTCTTAGTTTCAATCTCATGTCCATTGATATTCAGTATGATTGTTTCCAAAATATCCCCTGAGCTATGTCTTTCACCAACTTCCGATAGGTCTTGACTCGTTAGGAGTTAGGAGACAAGTTTCTTGCATACTCCTGCCGGACATCGCTTCCTTTTGATATGTGCTTCGTACTCCTCACGAAAGTTATGAATAGTGGTTAGCACCGGGTTGGGGGCTGTCCCGCCCAAAGCGCAAAGTGACCCCAACTTAATGCCCTCACTCAGTTCTAAGAGCAAGTCTATATCCTCAGGCTTGCCCCTACCTTCAGTAATGTCAGCCAGAAACTCTAGCATTTGCATAGTTCCTTCACGGCAAAACACGCACTCGCCGCATGATTCAGCTTGAGTGAAGGAGAGTGAGTATTTTGCCATGTCAACCATGCAGGTATCACTATCGGCAACTATCATGCCTCCGGACCCCATAATCGACCCGGCAGCGCTCAAATGCTCATAGTCAACGGGGAGATCCAAAGCATTGGCTGGCAAAAAGCCTCCTGTTGGACCACCGACCTGCACTGCCTTGAAATCCTTGCCATCCGGAATGCCTCCACCAATGTCATAGATAATCTGGCGCAGTGTGATGCCCATTGGTACTTCAATAAATCCGGTGCGTGTCACCTTACCGGATAGGGCGAATGTCTTAGTTCCCTTGCTTTGCTCGGTGCCATAGCCAGCGTACCATTTGGCACTTTTTTGCAAAATAGCCGATACATTAGCCCACGTCTCTACATTATTGACAATGGTCGGTTTACCTCTCAGTCCTGATGTGGTGGGGAAGGGAGGGCGAGGGTAAGGCATACCCCGCTTACCCTCGAGAGAACGTATTAAGGCAGTCTCCTCACCGCAGACAAAGGCACTTGCCCCCTCTTTGACCTCTATTTGGAAGCTGAAATTCGAACTAAAGATATTATCACCTAAAAACCTGTAATCCTCCATCTGTTTCAGGGCAGTCTTAATCCTAACAATAGCTAAAGTATATTCAGCAGGAATATAGATATAGCCACGGGTAGCTGCAATAGCATAGGCGCCAATAAGCATTCCCTCCAAAACAGAGTGGGGGTCACCTTCTAATAATGACTGGCCTATGTTGGCTCCGGGGTCACCCTCAGCGGCATTACAAATCAAGTATTTCTCGCTACCGGGTGCATCGTGGCAGATGCGCCACTTGGTTCCCGTGGGAAATCCAGCACCACCCCTCCCCCTAAGCCCAGACTTACTAACCTCCACTATTACCTCCTCGGGGGTCATCTTTAGTGCTCTAACTATCCCACTGTAGCCGCTGTTGGCAATATAGTGATTGATATTTCCAGGGTCAATATAACCACAACTGCGAAGTACTATTCTCACTTGTGGCTTGAACATGGGCAGTTGAGAAAGACTGGGGATGCCATCAATTTCACCCTTACCCATACTGCAAAGAGCCAAGTCGGGTCTGGGATTATCATTGACTATATAGTCTGTAACAAGCTGAGAAGCAATCTCCGGTGTAACGCGGCTATAGCAGATACGAGGGCGTCCACGCTTGGCAATATAAACCAAGGGCTCAAGGTAGCAGCAACCAATACATCCCACCTCTATCACCTGTGCATCTATGTCTCTCTGTTCAAGCTCAGCATTAAGATGGTCAAGTACTTTTAGTGCTCCAGAGGAACGACCACATGTGGCAGTGCCAATATAAATGCGAGGCTTTTCACTATCTTCTAAAGCCTCCCATTCGGCTATCGCATTGCGCTGTATTTGTTCAAAGCTCATACAGCCTCTGTTTGGATAGTATCATCACTGGGGGTGAAGCGAAACTGGGTATAAAAGCTAGCAACACTATATACGTCATTCTCAGTAATATCTAAGAAACGGCTGATTTCCTTAATAGCTTCTGGTGACAGGTACTTTTCTACCTCTTGAACCTTTAGTAGTATAGGTATCAGGTCGCTCCTATCCCTCGTAAATCGCATCATAACCTCTCTTGCCTTCTCATTCATCTGCTCGCTTACTCCTCTGTATAAGTATCCATCTCCAGTTCCGTAGCTACTTAGCATGTTGTCGTCTGTACGGTTAGTCTTGGTTTAGCCAGAAACTTAATCCTCCTCCTTTCCATAATTACTGGCATTTAATTCAATATCTGTCAAAGAAGCTAATTGGGTTAATTATATAATATTAAACCAAAACCGGGCATATTAGCGCTGATTACCCTTTAGAAGCTTCACCGTCTAAAACACAGAGTTTATAATAAACGACCACGACTACTATCACGGAAAGGGGATGCCTCCATTATTGACTTTTTTGTATTAGAGGTTAAAATTCTGTTTATGCGTCGTAAAGTCAAAGAAAAGGTCAGTGATGCCTACTGAGGAACAACTCAAAACGGTGCTTTGGGTCTTACTGTAGGCACAAGGCTCAAGTATGCATAAATAGGGCTAAGCACTGGAACATCGAACAATTGCTGAGAGGAGGAGAATAATGAAACAAGTAGAAGCTGATGTAGTGGTTGTTGCGGCTGGTACTTCCGGGTTGGCGGCAGCGGTAACGGCTGCAGAAGGCGGTGCCAGTGTAATCGCGTTTGAAAAAGCGGCTACCACAGGCGGAACCGGTAATATGGGGATGGGGCCCTTCGCCGTAGAAAGCAGACTGCAGCGCTTGAAACAGATCGCACTTACCAGAGAGGAAGCGTTTAAAATCTTTATGGATTATACCCACTGGCGTGTCGATGCCCGATTGGTGAAAGCATACATAGATGAGTCAGCCAGCACCATAGATTGGCTGGAGAAGATGGGAGTCGAATTTTTCGACCCGGCGGCTTACTTTCCAGGGGCTAATTTCACCTGGCATATCGTAAAGGGACCGACCGGTCGTCCCGGAC
>Ga0209725_1001348_pt1 | contig 13917 bp, 16 predicted proteins | sample I18A1metaG_FD_184145 | JGI IMG/M metagenome (GOLD analysis project Ga0209725, IMG submission 184145) | Lake sediment bacterial and archeal communities from Gulf of Boni, Indonesia to study Microbial Dark Matter (Phase II) - ​I18A1 metaG... | ecosystem: Environmental > Aquatic > Freshwater > Lake... | reverse complement strand
AAAGATAAAGCTGTCGTATTGACGGGTTCAGAAAGGGATTTGGAATTTTGCCGAGAAATAGCCCGTTATTTAAAGACTTTAGAATTGGATTATGTGTTTCGTGTTGCTTCTGCGCACAAGACGCCTGAAAAAGTTTTAGAGATTCTGAAGGAGTATGAAAGGGATAAGGTTGTTTTCATCACAGTTGCGGGAAAGTCCAATGCTTTAAGCACTTTTGTTGACGCGAACACTGTGAAGCCTGTTATTGCTTGTCCGCCGTATTCGGAGAAGTTTGGTGGTGCAGATATTTATTCTTCGCTTAGGGTTCCGAGTGGAGTTGGCTTGGTTGTGACGATTGAGCCTGAAGGCGCGGCTATTGCTGCTGCAAAGATTTTTGCGGTTGAAGACCAGGAGTTGGCGAAGCGTGTTAGGGAATATCAACAGTCGAAGAAGAGGGAAATTGAGAAGGCTGATGATTCTGTTAAAAAGGTGAAGTAGTGTCCGAGCCATGGGAAGCGTAAAAGACCTAGAATTTATCAAAAAACCAACAAAAGACGCTATGGGTGTTGGAAGGTTCCATTTTTCAGATCGCTATTCGGTTTTTGATTGGGGTGAAATGCCAGACTTTATTGATGGTAAGGGCGCAGCCTTGTGCATGATGGGGGCTTATTGTTTTGAGAGGCTTGGAGAGAAGGGCATTAGGACGCATTATCGTGGATTGGTTGACGGAAAAGGCAATGTTGTGCTGTTTGACGAGTTGGAGCAGCCTTCAAACGTTATGGAGATTAGCTTGGTGAATGCGTATAGGCCTAAGGCGTACGTGCAAGATGGGAAGCTCAAGTATGATTATGGCGTTTACAGGCCTGAGTTGAGGAACTTTTTGATTCCGCTTGAAATAATTTATAGGAACGGTTTGCCAGAAGGCTCATCTATATTCAAAAGACTTGAGCAAGGCTTAGTCACGATTGAAGAGTTAGGCTTGGATCATTATCCGAAGGCTGGAGAGAAGCTTGGGAAGCCGATTTTTGATGTGAGTACAAAGCTTGAGGAAGGGGATAGGTATGTTAGTTGGACTGAGGCGCAACGGATTGCTGGTTTGACGGATGGCGAGTTGGATGAGGTTAAGGCTTTGTTGCTGGAGGTTGATGGGTTGATTTCGGAGTTGGCTGGGAGGGCATGGTTGGTGAATGAGGATGGAAAGATAGAGTTGGCTTTTGATCCTTCTAGGAGGCTTATGGTTGTTGATGTTGTGGGTACGTTGGATGAGTGTAGATTTACGTATGATGGGTTGCATGTGAGCAAGGAGATAGCTAGGCAGTATTATAGGAAGACTGTTTGGTTTAGGGATGTGGAAGAAGCAAAGAAAAAAGCCAAAGAGCAAGGCGTAGGGGACTGGAAGAAACTATGCAAAGCCAAACCACCAAAACTAGACCCTAAACTAAAACAACTAATAAGCCAAATGTACTTAGCAACCGCAAATGAATTGACAAATCACAAACTGTTTACTATCCCAAGTCTTGCAGAAGTTATTAAAAAATACAGAATTATGTAGATTCAAATCGAGTGAACGTTTTGAGCACAGATAGTGAAACTGACAAAGAAAAGAGAAAAATGGATGGATTGAACTTCTTAGAGCACTAGCAACGAGACTCCTATGCTTAATCATTTCTTGCACTTCGAATCAGCAAATGGAACTCGGATACTTCGCGTTTCTTAGAAAAGACCTACGGGTTGGTTGTTCTTTTCTGGTATTCCGAAAGAAAAGCCTCCAAAAAACCTTTCACAGTCTCCCTTAACTCCTTCAGCTCCTTCAATATATCCCCATACTTCTCAGCCATCTCCTTAAAATTCCTGTCCGTGTCCCGCCTAAAACCCTTCAACTCATGTCTAAAACCAATAAAGTACAATTTGCTGAACTCATGATCCTCCAATATAGCTTCAACAACAACTCTAGCCTTAGACAAGATCACACTAAACCACATTATACTTTTTCCAGCAACTTCAAAAACTCTTCCTTCGACAGCTTCGCATCCTTGATTATCTTCAAAAGCAACCCTAGCCAATTCTTTCTCCAGCATGCACTGGAACCACAGTGATTCTTCCGTCAAGATGTTTCAAAACAACATGACTGTTATGTCTTCTAACAACCCTAAAACCTAAAACAGACAGAACCTTTATGACTTTTCTAGCGGGTAAAGGCTTTAGGCTCACTTGACAGAAACCTCTACAAACTGAAAACCAACAAGCTCAACGCCTTCTCTCGGTTTAAAACCTTCCGCTTCCAAATACGCCTCAATCGCCTCCTTAATCCTCACCGTCAACTCATCAAGCGTTTTAGCTTGAGTGTGGCAGCCAGGCAACTCGGGAACAGAAGCCACATAATACCCATCTTCATCCCTCTCAACAACAACAGCAAACTTCAACTAAACCATCCCATAAAATCTATATGCAAGCTATTACTAAAAAGCTTTCTTCAAGAACTTGTGTATCGAGTTGGTTTCATGAAGGCGTTTATTTCTGTTGACATGGAAGGCATGCCCTATGTCGTAATCCCAGGTCACTTGAATTTAAAAGGCGCATTGTATGAAGAAGCAAGAAAAACAGCTACGAAAATCACGCTGACTGTCGCAGAGGAACTACACAAAAATGGCTTCGATCAAGTGGTCATTGCTGACAGTCACGGACCCATGGTCAACCTCCACGTAGAAGACTTGCCCGAATACGTAGAAATCATTAGAGGCTTTCCAAGACCGTTAAGCATGGTTTCTGGCGTAGAAGACTGCGATGTAGCATTATTTCTTGGCTATCATGCAAAATTTGGAACAGCCAAATCCACGTTCGACCACACCTACAGTGGCGGAAGCATAAACAAACTCGAAGTCAACGGAACCGAAGTAAGCGAATTCCTCCTAAACGCCTACACAGCAGGCGAATACAACGTCCCAGCCATACTCGTAGCAGGCGAAGCCCAACTTCTAAAAGACGACGTAAAACGATACGCACCATGGGCAAAAACCGTCGCGCTAAAACAATCCCTAAGCCGAGTATCAGCCAAAAGCCCAAGCATGAAAAAAATCGAAAAAGAACTGAAACAAGCAGTCAAAAAAGCCGTCGCCAGCTTCAAACAACAAAAAACCAAACCATTAATAACACAAAAACCAGTAAAAATCGCCATAACCTTCCTAGTAAGCCACTTTGCAGACGTCGCCGAACTCTTGCCCAACATCAAAAGAGTCAGCGCATTGAAAGTAGAGTACACAGCCAAAAACATGACAGAAGCATACAAAACATTCGAACTACTCATATTAGCCGCAAGCGGCGCATCAGCTATTCTCGCACAACTAACCTAACATGCCTCTAACAGCACAAATCAAAAATTTTGCGAAACTTAGGTTACCAATTCATGCAATTGCTTTGTTTTCAACGCTCTTTTTATTTCTAATGCTATGCGGTCTCCTGTGCTCAGCCTCTTCTTATACTTTGCATTCGCATACTGCGCGCCCAAACCCATATGCACATTCGTACCACCACCATGCCTCAAGGCTACGTCCTGCGTCACAGGAATATGCATATACGGATCCGCTTCTCCATGAATATCGTACAAACCGTAATCAGTAGCCTTCTTTGCTTCAGCGCCACCCGTAAAGTCCAGCTTAACAGTAGGCTTCAGTTCATACTTGCTAACACGGTCCCAAGTAATCAGTGTCTGCAAACACCACGCACCAATAATTCCAGGCGAAGCATATTCTTTACATGCAAGCAAGAAACGGTCAGCATACCGATGCAAATCTTTAAGCAACGACTCTCTAAGGCTCAGAATAGCATGCGCTGTAACCTCGAACGAGGGCACTTTCTTAATCTTGTTCTGCACATCAGTTGGCAACCGTTTCAAGCCGTCAAGAATCGTCTCTCTCCGCTCGTCAATCGACAAAAACTGATTAGCAAGGCATATCCGCGCCTCTTCTAGGTTCACGTTGTAAAGCTTCGAAAACCATTTCTCAGCATCTCCCCAATCGCTCTTGGCATCCAAAGGCGAAAAGAAAAAGTTAAAATTCGCTTGCGGACCAAGCACAATCTGCTCCACACGACCGTTCTCTAAGGCTTCTTTGCTCAGGTTTCCAGCCTTAACCTCTCTGGAAACTTTCTCTTCCAAATCACTTGAATCAGCAGCAAAGATGAATTCTCTTTCAAAAGCCCTATGCGCGTGCTCAGCCTTCAAAATCATAGGCTCATCAATAGGCTCTTTGAATCTTATTCCGTCTTTGTGAACCTCGTACTTGTAAGCCTTAGGCGTCGGAATTCCAGCCTTCTCAGCAAACCAGTAATAGTCTTTTTCGATTTCGCCTCTGTTTTCAATCTTTAGGAGAGTTCTGGAACCAAGTATCGGCACCGCATAATCATTCTCAATCACACTGCAATACTCGTCTCCGCCAACATAAACCGCAAAAGCCCTATTCGTAATCTGCAAACACTCCAAATCAACAAGCTCATCAACATACTTCACAATATCAGAATACTTGTCCAAAATCAGAATAACACTTCGCCAATCACCGCCCTTTTTTATATCTTTAGGGTCGTTCACAACACGTAAATCCCGCCTCACAAGACTAGGCAAATCCTCAACCACTTCATCTGGCTTACCAACCATGGGATTTTGAAGGTAAATCCGCGCTCTACCCGGCGTAGTGTAAATTATACTTCTTAAACCGTAGTTGCGTTGCCCCTGCCAAGCATCCAAAGCCGAATGCGAACCCAAATTCAATCCGATGGGTTCCTTGTACCTTTTGACTATTTCCTGCATCTCTTCTCTTCTTATAGGCATATAAATCACCATTATAGGTAGGGAATCTAGACATTCGGTTGTTTTAAACCTTTTTTACATTTAGCCGTTAAAACATTGTTAGGCGGAGCTCATCGGAAAAATCAAGCACACAGTTTCAGAAGAATCGTCTAGAATTTTATTCTATCGCGTTTTTACATACATGGTTATAAAGAAAAATAAGAACTTTTCATCTTGAGGAGAAAGGAGTTGGCTGAGGTTTTCGGCTGGATGTTTGTTGACCAGATTCCACTGCTTTATGAAGAGAGAAGAGTTGCAAGACAACTTCAAGTCGAAACGTGGCTTGACCTTTCCCAGCTTGTTAAGGAACTAGGAATCGAGAAACTAGATAAAAACAAACAAAACGCAAACTCGGCACTAAGCTACATTGCTTAAAGACCACAAGCCTCCAAAACAGTTTCAAAATTTTCACGCGTTCTATCCCTTTTGTAGCGCCTTAAAACCCCAATAATGGCATTCTTGTTTTTTCCGCCAATTTTTTCAGCCACTTTTTTGGCAACTAAACCGCTGATGAAAAGAAACTGGCAAATTGAAATCACATTTGACGGTTTTCTGTTTAGGCTGGCTGTTTCAAAATCAACTATGAAAGGCACGTCGCTCTTATCGATGATTATGTGTTTTGGAGCATGGCTCAGTTCTCCATGATCTAAACCAGCCATGTCCAGCCGCCAGCACTGCTCCAAAACTTCACGCAACACCTTCCTCACTACCGCTTTTCCTATTTGCTTTTCCAGCCATTTTGGAAGCAAATCACCATCGATAAACTTCATCAAAAGAAAGTTTTTGCTCACGCCCAAAAGTCTTGGTCCAACATGCACTGAATTTGCTTTTTTAAGCATTTTCGCTTCCTGCTGCATTCCAGAACGGTCAGCATCTACCCTTCGAATTTTCAAAGCCACTTTTTCTCCGTTTCTGTAGGCTATTGCGACTATGCCAACACAGCCTTTGCCCAAAATGGGTGTGTTGAGTGCTTGTTTTTCTCCGCTGAATTCTAGGGTTTCAACACATAACCTTTGCAGTTCCTCTAAGCGTTTCTTTAATTCTGGCTTGCTGGGTTTGGGATAGCATATTATGGATGCATATGGTTCTTCGCTTAATTCTTCAATGGTTATCGTCACTGTGGTCTTCAATGTTTAATCCTCTAACTATTATACTCCAGTATTCACAGAAATAAAAATAACAATTCGTAAAGTTAATAGGAAACATGAATTCTGTCTAAAAAGGAGTTTAAAAATTACTTGTAAGTGAGAAAGTGAGATTCAAATGAAAATTCGGCTAAATCCTTCATGTCCATTCAATCTGAATGCAACCCTTTGTTGCGGACAAGCTTTCAGATGGAATAAGCAAGGCGAATGGTGGTATGGCATTGTAAGAGAAAATGCTTTCAAAATTCGTCAAATCGGCAATGACTTGGAATTTGAGAACGTGGAAATGGACTTCGTCAAAAGTTATTTTGGGTTATATGACGATTTTCCGAAAATTCTCCTACAAATTAGCGAGGACAAGCATATCAAACGTGCCGTGGAGACGTTCAAAGGCTTACGAATTCTCCGTCAAGACCCTTGGGAATGCCTAATCTCATACATTTGCGCAACATACAAAAACATTTCAGCAATAAAACAAATGTTATCTAATCTTTGCAAAAAGTTTGGAGACAGAATATACTTTGATGGATACGATTCGTACACATTTCCAACACCAGAAAGGCTGGCAAAGGCGACTACCGAAGAATTAGCTAAATGTGGCCTTGGTTATAGAGCAAAATACATATCTAAAACAGCAAAAATGGTTTATGAAAACCGTTATGAGTTTGAAGGTTTAAGGAAGATAGCCTACGAAAAGGCGAAAGAAGAATTGTTGAATTTTCCTGGGGTGGGTTTGAAGGTTGCGGATTGTGTTTTGCTTTTCTCTTTGGGAAAACTTCAAGCTTTTCCAGTAGATGTATGGATAAAACGTGTTATTTTGAAATATTATGCAAGCTATTTTCCAAACGAATTTATAAGAAAAATTTCGGGTAAGAAATTGCTTACAAGCTCAGAATACAAGAAGCTGAATTTGTTTGGGCAAAGGTATTTTGGGGATTATGCTGGTTACGCCCAAGAATACTTGTATCATTATGAACGGATCAAACGCTAGATTAGGTCCTTCTCCTTTAAGGTTTCGGCTGCTTTATTCCCGTTGGTGGTTGTGATCGATATGGCTTCGGAAACAAGTTTCATTGCATTGGCATAATTGTGCTGTCTAGTTTGCTCAACGGCTTCGTCAAGCTTTGCGCTAACGTCTTGAAAACCTTGAACTTCAGAAGCATTCGCGGCAATGTTGACTTCTCGAATCAAAGCGTTAAAGTACGCAACCAGAAGTTTCTCCGCGCCAGAGATTTCCTCGTCTCGCATCCCACCTAAAACATCTAAAAGGCTGAAGGTTAAGATTAGATTTGACTTTATTTTCTCTGCATAATGAAAAACCACTATGGCTTTTTTGATTTCTGACAAGGCTTCTCTCTCCAACTTAATTTTGGTATAAGATAGACTTTTAAAATCTTTCATGACGCTTAAATGCAGAAAACGTTTAAATTAACTTGAAAACAGCATATTAAATGGTTATGGGTAAATGGGCCCGTAGCTCAGCCAGGCTAGAGCGCCAGGCTCATAAATGTCCAGTACATTGAGAGACCTGTTGGTCAAGGGTTCAAATCCCTTCGGGCCCATTGTTATCGGTTATGCTTTTAATTTTGTAACTAGGCTTGCAACTCTTTTTCCAAGCTCTTTGCAAGAATCTAGTTCCTTTTTACGTGGAAATTCTACGGCTGCGGCACCATAATGTTTGTCATGAGCCCACCCTTGAATAATCATGCCGTGAACTAGCATAGCTTGCAGTATAGATAGCAATGTGGTTTCCGCACCTGTTGCTGTTCCACCAGAACTTGTGAAGGCAGCGCCAACCTTTCCCTCAAGCTTTCCATGGATTTCAACCGATTCATCAATAAGAGCCTTAAGCTTAGCGGACATTTGTCCATAATATGTTGGCGAACCCATGATAATTCCATCAGCATTCAGCAAATCTTGTAAGCTTGTTTTGTCGACTTTCTTTATTTTCGCTTTAACTCCTTTCACTTGCTTGGCGCCTTCAATAACGGCGAACGCCATTTTTTCAGTGTTCCCAGTTTTAGAATCATAAACAACCAATATCTTCGCCATTCCAATTCACACACTCAAGGATAAAAATACTGCAAAACTTTTGTATTTAATATATACTAATTATTCCATTCCATATCACATGCTAACTAAGCAATAGAACATTCTTCCACAAGCTATAAGTGACTAGAACTGCATAAAGGATTTCATGAGGAGAATGGCAGACTCGTTTTCGAGGGGAGAAAGGAGAGAAGGGAAAAAATTATTAATCTACCATTCTCCTCATATCCTCCTTAATTTTACATAAGTCGCTTTTAAACTTTTCTTTGCATTCTGAATTACAACTTAAAAAATCTCCTAAAAACGGGGGACTTTAACAGTTTCAGCTTACCACTTGCTTTATTTCTTCCTTGAATTTTTCAGTTTCCATGAAAAACGTCTGTATCGGCTTAGCATTAACAATCAGCCAGCAATTCTTCCGTTTTATCGACTCTTCTGGTTTTTCCCATTTGTTTATCATTTCAAATGGGATGGCGGGCACGACTTCCCGTATTAGTTTTTCCACGTTTTTTGCAAATTGGTAAGAGAACTGGCATACTGGAGAATAGAGAATCAGTGCCTTATTTTTATCTTCGGGTAACGGCTCATATTCGCCGATTGGTGTGCTTGGTTCATAATTGCTTTCTATTGAAAAATACAGCATGTTCCCTTGGGGCGTTGGGAGAAAACCGTTTCTCTTGTAGAATTCAGGCAACGGTAGAAGCTCGCCAGTGTTGAAGGCTTCCGTCTGAATAAATTTGCAGGATCTATTTCCACAAGTTTTCTTCTGTTTTGCATCGTCTATCACGCTTTGCAGGAGTTTTGTGCCTATTCCGAGCTTCTGTGCCACAGATGTTGGATTGTAAACACACAGCAGAACCAGAACGTCTTTACGTCCAGAAATTATGGTTGGATCAGCTTCTTCGGGATAGTGGAGAATTTGCGCCACAGGTTTTCCATCATAATATGCAACTTTTGCACATGACCCATATTTCTTAAGCATCTCGCGTAGCCATTGCCTTTTCAGGCTTATTCCTTGTTGATGTATCGAGTCTTTCAGCCTTTTTGAAGAGCAAACGTAGATAAGGTCTTCAATATTTGATTCTGTCAGATTTTCGATCCTTGTTTTTTCTTGCATATACCTTCACCTTTGAGGAGTGTTTTAGCCGAATTCTTTTATGATTTCGTCAACTGTCATTATTTTAGCATTGTAAACATCTTCCAAGTATTTTAGTCCTTGTTTGTGGTCTTCTTGCGTGAAGGCTTCTACGCCATCTTTGGCTATTATTATTTTGTATCCTCTGAAGAAGGCGTCTGCCGCTGTGTGCCTAACGCAGATATTCGTGTGTAAACCACTCAAAATTACTGTTTTCACTCCTTCGCCACCGTATAGGCTTCTCAGTAGCAGGTCTAAGCCTGCCTCGAAAAAGGCACTGTAAGTTCTCTTCTCAACAACATAATCTTTTCCCGTGGGCTTCAGTTCAGGGATTACTTCTGCTCCTTTTGTGCCTTTTATGGCATGTTTTCCCCACTTGTGGACCACTTCAGCATCTTCTGGAAAGTGGGCATCGTTGCTGTAAATAACTGGTATGTTATGTTTGCGGGCAACTTCAATAAGCTTCTTTAGGTTTGGAATTATACACTCGGCTCTTTCGCATTTCAAGTCTCCAGTAACAAAATCGTTAAGCATGTCAATTATTATCACAGCCTTGTTATCCAAAGAGACACACGTCTCGTAAGAGTTTAACTTATACCTCACCATTTTATTTAAATTAGCTCATTTTTCAGCTTCTAAAGCATAATGCCCTTTGGTAAACTTTTCCGCTTTGCCCTTTTGCACCAAAACAGTATCTTCTATGCGGAACCCTCCGAAGCTCACAATGTATATGCCTGGCTCTATTGTTATCACATTTCCAATCATTAGTTTGTCTTTGCTTTCTGGGCTTAGTGTGGGTTGCTCATGAACTTCTAAGCCTACGCCATGGCCTAAGCCGTGGACGAAATATTCGCCGTATCCAGCATCTTCTATAGTTTTTCTTGCTATGGCATCTATGTCTCTTGCTTTTGCTTTTGGTTTTACAGCTTGGAAGGCTTTCTCTTGAGCCAGCTTAAGGATTTCGTGGATTTTCTTTTGTTTTTCTGATGGTTTTCCAGCTACTAGTGTTCTTGTCATGTCTGAACGGTAATGATGATATGCGGCTCCTATGTCCACAACAACCAAGTCGCCTTTTCGAATTTCCCTATCCATACAACCTCCATGGGGATACGCGGAACGCACACCAGAAGCCACTATGGTTTCGAAGGCTGTTCCCCAACAACCGCATTTCCGCATTGCATATTCAATTTCTGCAGCAACCTCAAGCTCTTTTATGCCGGGCTTTATTGTTTCATAGGCGACTTTCATGCCCTCGTTTGTCAATTCTCCAGCTTTTCGCATAAGTTCAAGCTCTTTCTCATCCTTCACTTTGCGAAGCTCCCAAACGAGGCTGTTCTGTGCCTTCACTTTTGTTACGCCTCTCAATTCTTTTGCAAGATTGCGGTAGCTCTCAAAGCTCAACATGTCCATAGCAAGTTTTTTAATTTTAGAAGCCTTAACCTGCTTAGCAACTTCTGTCATCAAGCTTTGGCTACGTTTCATCATTTTGATATCGAAGCCTTTTGCTTCGGCTTTTGCTTGCTCATAGTTGACACTGTAAACATAAATGGTGCCTTGACCAGTTTTAGGTATTAGTAAGCAAGCTATTCCAGGACAGCCTGTAAAATACAGCAAGCTATATTCATTAGCAATCAAAAACCCGTCGAAACTTTTTTCTTCGAAGGCTTTTTGTTTTAAAGCGTTTACTCGGTTCATGACTTCCACCTTTTAGAAAGAAGCATAAGGCAGCGTATGGCTTAAAATGTTTTGCCAAAGTGAATAAGCAATGCTTACTAGGTAAATGGTTTTCATGCTTCTTGTTAGCTAACAGAAATTTTTAATTATGTAGTTCTATTCTGTTTGTCTGCTTGTGGTTTGAGTTGCAATATTGCATTGAAACCAAAGACCTAGTCAGAATATTCAAAGCGAAAGATCAGACAGTCAAGGCTCTGGATAAAGTCTCTGTTTCCATAGGAGAAGGCGAAATTTTTGGACTTCTCGGCCCGAATGGAGCAGGCAAAACCACGTTCATAAAAATTTTGACAACGCTTTTGCTTCCAACAAGCGGTGAGGCATACGTAGGCGGATTCAACGTAGCAAAAGAGTCAAACAAGGTGAGAAAAATCATAAGTTTGGTTTCAGGCGGGGAAACTCCTGGCTATGGGATATTGTCTTCAAGTGAGAATTTGTGGTTTTTTTCGCAGCTTTATGGTTTATCCTCTTCAGCAGCAAAGGAAGAGATTAAGTGGTTGATGGTGGACTTGGACTTTGATGAATATGCAAAAACACGGATGTCTAGGCTGTCAACAGGTTATAAACAAAGGCTAAACCTTGCAAGAGGTTTGCTAAACAATCCGCAAATACTGTTTCTAGACGAACCTACATTGGGATTGGATGTCCTGACCTCTAAGAAGATGAGGAGCTACATTGTAGACTGGGCCAAAAAAGAGAGGAAAGGAACTGTTCTATTGACGACGCATTATATGGCTGAAGCAGACGAAATGTGTGATCGGGTAGCCATAATTGATCGTGGAAGAATCTTGGCATGCGACAGCCCGCTCACACTTAAAGAGAAGCTTGAGGAAAACGTGATAATGAAGATTGAAGTCTCTTCAGTGCAAGCTGATTTCAGTTTCATGGAAAAAATGACAAGTGTAATAGGATTCTCTCAAACTCGAAGCATTCAAACGGACACTACATCATTGAAGGTTATGGTACGTAATGAGTCGATTTTCTCAAATGTTTTGGCTAAACTAGAAGAGCAAAAATTGAAAATTCTGGCGATTAACAAGGCTGAACCAACCCTTGAGGACGTTTACATTAGTCTTGTCGGACGAGGCTTTGAACAGGAAGGGGCTGAGTAGGCTTTGCGTGAACAACTAATCCATAATCTGAAGGTTGTTTATGCGAGGTTATGGGTAAGGATAAAGGGCAGCAACCGAGAGCCTGAATGGGTTGCTGCAGAACTTGTTATTCCACTCTTAACTCTGAGCGCTTACATTTATCTTTATAAAATGTTGAACGCACCACCAGAATTCACTGGCTTCGTTGTTATCGGCGGGACGATGATAGCATTCTGGGTAAACGTTCTGTGGAACATGTCAGCACAATTTTATTGGGAAAAAGAAACAGGGACCCTAGAAACCTATTTGGTGGCACCGATCTCCAGAATGGCAATTCTCTTAGGAATGGCTCTGGGCGGAATTGTCAACACTACATTAAGAGCTATTGTGATTCTACTTGCTGGAACATTTATTTTTCAAGCTCCGCTGCTGATTAACGAACCCCTAACCGCGCTACTAATGTTCTTCTTGACAATTACAGCTCTTTACGCATTAGGCATGTTGTTTGCCTCATTGTTCATGCTTTATGGCAGAGAAGCGTGGCACACTGCAAGTCTTCTACAGGAACCAGTCTACTTTCTTTCAGGATCCTATTTTCCAACAAACTTATTGCCCTTTTTCGTTCAGCTCCTGGCATCTTTTATTCCTTTAACATTCGGATTGGATGGTATAAGGAAAGCCATAGTTCAAGGCGAAGGAATAGCGGACATTTGGCTGAACTTAGTTACATTGGTGATTTTCATATTAGTTCTGTTTCCACTGGCCAAGTTCGCTCTAAACTATATGGAGAATCTTGGTAAGAAAGAAGGAAGGTTGACATTGAGATGGCAATAAAAACTATTTGGAAAGTTGTTAAGCAGGCTATCTGGGTAGGCTGGAAAGTTGAGACCAATTGGGCTGACCCGTTAGTATTTGCTATTTATTACCTTATTCGACCCCTTGCAGGGTTGCTCATTGTCGGCTTCATCTTCATCATCGGTAGCGCAGCAGGAGGAGCCTTCAGCCCTGAATATTTTGCATTCATGTTCATCGGAAACAGCTTCTTCATTTACGTCGTCCAGATAATGATGACGATGAGCATACTAATACACGACGATAGAGCACATTACGAAGTGCTTAAACACATTTACTTGTCTCCAAATTCGTGGTCATGGTACATTATTGGAAGAGCTTTGAACGGAGTGCTGAATGCCTCAATATCATTGGTTCTAACCTTAGGGTTTGGAGTGCTTATCTTTCAAGGACTGCTAGGCGTGCAAATTCCAATTAGCTGGTTGGGAGTCGACTTCTCTCTGTTGGCGTTGAGTCTGGTGTTAGGTATAATCTGTTTCATAGCCATGGGGTTTGTTCTGTGCGCAATAAACATAATGACATCAAAAGTTCAATTTATGCTAACAGAATACGTATCAGGCATCCTCTACCTTTTCGGCGGAGTCGTATTCATGCCAGAAATTCTGCCGTCGTGGGGACAAACCATTTCAAACGCTTTGCCGATCACATATTTTCTTAGAAGTGTAAGATTCTCAATACTGCATCAAGCTGCATCTTCGATTCAAACTGATTTATTATATTTGGCTTTGACGATGATTGCAACGATAATTATCGGGTTTGCTGTTTTCAGAATTGCCGAATACAAGGCTAGAAGAGATGGCTTAATCGACAAAAAAGAAGAGTACTAGCCACCGCTTACAATGGGCAATAAGGTTACATGATCATTGTTTTTGAGTTTAGTCTCAAGCCCTTTTAACTGGTTAAGCAGATAACCGTTAACCGTGATAATGTAGTTTGATTTTACGTCAGTGCCGCTTTTTTCATAAACAGCCTTTTTGAAGGGGTCTCCATATTTTTCAGAAAGCACCATTAATAAATCAGCAACCGACGAACCCTCTCTAATCTCGACCTCTTCCTCTCTTACACTGCCAATAATATTTCTAATGTGACCGAGGT
>Ga0209725_1001347_pt1 | contig 13921 bp, 12 predicted proteins | sample I18A1metaG_FD_184145 | JGI IMG/M metagenome (GOLD analysis project Ga0209725, IMG submission 184145) | Lake sediment bacterial and archeal communities from Gulf of Boni, Indonesia to study Microbial Dark Matter (Phase II) - ​I18A1 metaG... | ecosystem: Environmental > Aquatic > Freshwater > Lake... | reverse complement strand
TTGCTGAAGCAGACGTTATGCGAATAATCGAATGCGGTCAGAGAGCTCCCTCAGCCTGCAGTCTACAGACATACTCCACGATTTGGGTCAAAGATGAAAATAAGCGAAGAATGCTCTGGGAAGCGTGTGGAAAACAATCATTCATCCTTGAGGCACCTGTGACTCTTGTACCGTGCGCAGACATTAGGAAGATCATGCAGATCATGAAGCATAAGCGGTACGAGACGTCTTTCGAGAAGGGACTGGGGTACCGCACAAAGCTGTTCGCCATAATTGATGCAGCCCTTGCCGCGGAAAGCATGGTTTTGGCTGCAGAAGCACTGGGACTGGGATCGGTATTCGCTGGCGGAGCTCTAGGCAATCCAAAGGTAAGAGAGGCGCTTGACCTTCCGAAGGGAGTGCTGCCAATAAGCCTACTATGCATAGGATACCCAGATGAGGATCCGCCAATCAGACCAAGACTACAAGTAGACACGACACTTTTCGTCGATGCCTACAGAAGCCTGCAAGAAGATCAGATAGAAGAAGATGTGAATCGCATGAACAAAGCGCTGCTTCAGGAAGGATACTATGTGAAATACGGGAGACGATCTCCAGATTTCAGCTGGATAGATAACGTCGAAAGGAAGCTGACGGAGAAGAAGGAAACAGAAGAGGCATTTGCAGAGGAAATGAAGAATGCTGGCTTCTATCCGTTTGAACCAGTGACATGAATCAAGAGACCTTAGGTTGCTGTCGTACTGTTGGTCCTCGGACCTTTGGCGCGTAGAATTGTGTGCCTCATTCTCTGTACTGGGTGCTCGGGTGAGCAGATTGGTGACGCAAGCTATACTACAGGAAGTGCTGTATCTCATCGACCGTAGCAGCAGCCGCTCCTGGGTGCTCGACCTTGAGGAGCGATCTATTATTCTATAGTCCGCTACCTTGAACTGACGCAGTCTCTAGACGTTGCAAACGGTTTATTGGCTGAGCTAGACTTGACTATGGGTAGTAGGGGCGCCTAATGGTCAGCCAGCAGAAGCTAGTTGCCGAGAAGCTGACGCAGCAAGAGCTTGAGCAGTTCCTCTGGAAAGCAGCTGACATATTGAGGGGCGCCGTTAGACCGGAAAGATACGGCACCTACATGCTTCCACTATTGTTCTTCAAGAGGCTCTCTGACGTTTGGATAGAGGAATACGAACAAGCCCTCCAGAAATACAAGAGCAAAGAAGCGGCTCAGCAGAAATTTGTTCACAGGTTCATGATTCCGGAAGAATGTTTCTGGGCAGACGTGAGAAAGGAGACAAAGAACCCGGGGCAGAGGCTTAACACTGTTCTTGAGAAAATAGCCAAATCGAACCCCGAACTGGAGGGTGTGATCAACAGAACAGACTTCAACCAGCAGGAAGAGATCCCTCAAGACCGACTGATTAAGCTGATAGAGCATTTCAGCCAGTACACACTAGGCAACACTATCATGCCTGCCGACATCTTAGGTAACGCATACGAGTACCTGTTGAAGCAGTTCAATGAGATTGCCCCGCAGAGAGCAGGCGAGTTCTATACGCCTAGAGAAGTCGTCAAAGTCATGGTTCATATCCTAAGCCCCTGTGAAGGCGACGAGGTCTATGACCCATGTTGTGGCAGTGGAGGCATGCTAATTCTCTCTTACTACCACTTGGCAAGCCAAGGGAAAGACACGAAGAAACTTTTCCTGTATGGGACAGAGCTGAACGCTGAGACTTGGGCGATGGCAAAGATGAACGTGGCATTGCACGATATGGAGGCTGACATCAAGCAGGGCGACACGCTTGCTGATCCGAAGTTTTTGGAAGGCGCTGGCCTGAAAGAGTTTGACATTGCTATCACCAATCCAATGTGGAACCAAGACGGATACAGAGAGATAATAGAAAACGACAAGCTCGGTCGATTCGACTACGGCACCCCCCAGATAGCGCTGCGGACTGGGGCTGGATTCAACACATGCTTGCCAGCCTCAAACCAAACGGCAGAATGGGAATAGTCCTCGATCAAGGGGCGCTCTTCAGAGGCGGCGCTGAAGGCCATATCCGCAAGAAGGTGGTAGAAGAAGACCTGATCGAATGCATCGTGGCACTGCCAGAAAAGATCTTCTACAATACGGGAGCTCCCGGATGCCTCATTTTTCTAAACAAGAACAAGCCGAAAGATCGAAAGAATAGGATTCTATTCATCTACGGAGCTAAGGGGTTTGAAAAGCTTAGGAACATGAACAGACTCAGAGACGAAGACGTTGGCGAGATTGTTGATGCTCAGAAGAAGTTCGCAGACATCGCAAGGTACGCACGAGTGGTTCATCTCGACAGGGCAAAGGAGAATGACTACAACCTCAGTGTCACTCGCTACGTCGATGTCTTCGAGGAAGAAGAACCGATCGATGTGGCTCAGGTCTGGGGGCAGTTAAGGAAATTGGAGGACGAAAGAGCAGTAATCGATGACAAGCTCAATGGCTACTTAAAGGAACTGGGCTATGAGCAATAGACAAGGTTTCGTGCGTACAGAAGTAGGTGAAATACCAAGCGATTGGCAAGTTGTGCGCATAGGGCAAGTGTGTGAAGTTGGAACTGGAGGCACTCCAAACACAGCTGTGAAGGAGTACTATGAAAATGGGACTGTCAAGTGGATGAAATCTGCCGACGTGAAAGGCCTATATGTTCGTGACGTGCCGAACAGGATTACCGAGAAAGGACTAGCCAATTCTAATGCACTTCTTCACCCCGCAGGCACCGTTATGATGGCGATGTCCGGTAGAGGTAAGACAAGGGGCATGACTGCTGTGCTGGCTACTCCATGTACATGTAGCCAGTCAGTTGCAGCGATGATTCCGGATAATGAGAAGTTGCTATCTGAGTTCTTGCATTATGATTTACAGTTCAGATACGAAGAGATTAGGAACATAACTGGTTCTTATGACCGTTCGGGACTCAATCTGCGGCTCATTAGAGATATCAAGATTCCCATACCACGTCTCCAAGAGCAAAGAAAGATCACTGACATCTTACTCCAAGTCGATTTCTCGATCCAGAAGACTGATGAGATCATTGCGAAGACTCAGCAGCTCAAAAAGGGCTTGATCCAGCAGCTGCTAACCAAAGGCATAGGACACACCAAATTCAAACAGACAGAGATAGGAGAAATTCCCGAAGAATGGGAGGTCTCCACAATTGGCAAGGAATGCAAAGTAGGGACTGGTGGAACACCCAGCAGAAGAAAACCGGACTACTACAATGGGAATATTCCATGGGTCAAGACCACCGAATTGAACTACAACGTGATCAATTCTACCGAGGAAAGGATCACCGAGAGAGCCGTGGCCGAATCTAATGCTGAGGTGTATCCCAGAGGGACTCTTCTGATAGCCATGTACGGTCTAGAGGCGCCGGGTACGAGGGGAAAATGCGCCATTCTGGGAATTGACGCTGCCACCAATCAGGCTTGTGCTGCACTTCGACCGATGGATCGCGTCCACATACCGTTCCTCTTCTACTACTACCAGTTGCTTCGTAAGAAGCTGATGTCTTTGGCTGGCGGAACAAAGAGACAAAACCTGAGCCTCGGCATAATCAAGTCAATAAGGATCCCAGTGCCCTCAATAGACGAACAAACCAAGATCGCTGACGTCATCTCCACGATAGACGACAAGATAGCTGACGAAAAGTGGAAGAATCTACAACTTCAGCAATTGAAGAAGGGGCTGATGCAGGTTCTGCTGACAGGAAAAGTGAGGGTAAAAGTGGATTAGATGCCTTATACCGAGTTCAATATCGTTGAGAAGCCAATAATCGAGTGGCTTCAGGAACTTGGTTGGAAATACCTTCCACCTGAGGAAGTGAAAAGGGATCTTGAAGACCCTTTCCATTTGGAAGTTCTAGAGCAGAGCATTAGACGGCTCAATCCAGATTTGGTTACGGATGATGTCGACAAGGTTGTCGGTCAGCTGAGGAAGATCTCAAACGATCTATCTGGCAACAAGGAGTTTTTTGAGTGGCTGAAAGGAGAAAGAAGCGTAGTCCTGAAGCCCGGAGAGAAGGCCAAGACGATCAGATTACTGGATTTCGATAATCCTGAGAACAACAACTATGTGGTGACTAATCAGTTCAAGTTCGTTGGCTATGAAAACGTAAAGCTTGACATAGCGTTGATTGTGAATGGCATACCGCTGGTTGTTATCGAGGCCAAGGTTCCGACGAGAGAACTGCTTGACTACAATGAAGCTATCAGGCAGATCAAGAGGTATGCAAGAGATGCCCCTCAGTTCCTCAAGTATCTGGCGTACGTCTGTCCAACTGACGGGGTCATCTTCAAGTATGGATGGGTTACACAGGAGCAGGAGAAATTCTTTGAATGGAAGAACGGAAAGCCCTCCGATCCCGTAGAAGTGTCGGTCAAGGGATTGTTTGAAAAGAACTGCTTCTTGGACATGGTTTGCAACTTCGTTGTTTTTGAGAAGGAGCTGAAGGGACTAGTAAAGAAGGTTGCGATGCAGCAGCAGGTCATCGCTGCAAACAAGATAGTTGAGAGAGTTCTCGATGGAAAGCTGAGAAGCGGGCTGATATGGCATACTCAGGGCTCAGGCAAGACCTTAACGATGCTGTTTGCAGCTTGGAAACTAAAGAGACTAACTCAACTGGAGAATCCGACGATCATCGTTGTTGTCGATAGGATTGAACTGGAGACTCAGCTTGGCACAACTTTCGAGAATGTAGATCTCCCCTACACAGACAGAGCGAAGAGCATAGGGGACCTAATCAGCAAGATCAAGAGAGACACTAGAGACGTACTCATAACGACAGTTCAGAAATTCCAAGGAATCGAAGAAGCGCTTAGCAAGAGAGAGAACATCATCGTTTTCATAGACGAAGCTCACCGAACCCAATATGGCGAACTCGGAATTTCCATGCGAAACGCCCTGCCAAACGCAATCATCTTCGGGCTCACAGGCACGCCAATTGAGAAGGGCCCTCTCGGAAAAAGTACCTTCAGAACGTTCTGCCCTGCTGGGGAAACCTATCTTGACAGGTACTCAGTCAAACAGTCAATAGAAGATGGTACAACGGTCCCGCTCTTGTATGTGTCCCGCCCGATAGAGTATCGCCTGCCAAGTAGAATGCTTGACGAGGAGTTCTTCGCAAAGACCAGAGGGCTGAATGAAGAGCAACAGGAGAAAGTGCTTCAGACAAGTGCCAGGCTGAAAGAGGCGCTCAAGTCAAAGGATAGAATTGAGAAGATATCGAAGGACATGGCCGAGCACTTCCTGACCCATGTGGAACCAGACGGCTTGAAGGCTCAGCTCGTTGCCGTAGATAGGGAGGCGTGCGCTCTATACAAGGAGGCTCTCGACAAGTGCCTCCCCCCTGGATACTCTGAAGTCATCTACACGGCAAATCCAAACGATGATGCTCTTCTGCGGAAATATCACATGGACAGAGTGGACCAACTCAAGATAGCCAAAGACACCTTCCAAAGACCAAAGGTGAATCCTCGCATCATAATCGTCACGGACATGCTTCTGACAGGGTTTGATGCGCCCATCGAGCAGGTGATGTACCTAGATAAACCATTGCGAGATCATAAGCTGCTTCAAGCCATAGCCAGAACCAACAGGCCATATGAGGGAAAAGAAGCAGGAATCATAGTCGACTACGTTGGCATCTTCGAGAAGCTACAGAAAGCTCTCAACTTCGAAGAGAAAGACATTCGAGGAGTCGCATACAGGTTTGACCAGTTCCAAAGGGAGTTCACCAAAACTGTATCAGTGCTGAGCGGCATCTTCATGCGAGTGAAGAGAGATGACAGCCGAGAATCGCTCTTTAAAGCCTTGAACATCCTTGAGGATGAGAAGCAGCTTAAGATGTTCAAGGAGCAGCTGTCCAGACTTAGACGACTCTATGAGACGATCGCTCCAGATCCTTTTCTCCAACAATACAAGAACGAATACGGTTGGCTCATAGCCGTCAACGAAGCGTACAACAAGCTTGAGAGAAGAGGATCGGGTGACCTATCTGAGTATCAGGAGAAGACAAGGCAACTGATCAAGGAGAAACTTCTCATAAACAGGATAGAGGTCATTCTCCCCACCTTCAAGGTTGACAAGCACTACCTGAAGTTGTTGGATGCCGAGAAGTTCACGAGGGAACAGAGGATCATGGATATGAAACGAGCCCTAAGCCACCACATCAGAATCAACCTGGAAGCAAACCCCATCTACGAAACCCTGAGCCAACGATTAGAAAGGATACTGAAATCAAAGAACAAAGCGCAGATTGAAGCTGAGCTACAAACCCTCGTCAAGGAAGTTGCTCAAATTGAAGAAGAGACCAAACGGATGGGCATATCACATGAAGAATACGCCTACATAAACACGTTGAAGAAACACGAATCGAGGCTAGCAGAAAACGAACTTGTCGCTTTCTCCAAAGACCTCTCGAAAGAAGTAAAGACCAAAACCTTTCCGATGTGGCAGAAGAATCCAAGAGCAGTGAAAGAGGTCGAGCAAACAGTCTTCGATGTCTGCTTCAAAAGATACTCTGACACCATGGACATCAGGAAGCTCTCCTCACTCACTGAGGAGCTCGTAAGGTTCGTGGCGAAGTACAATGCTTGAGGATGAGAGTGTGGGGACGATAGTCATCGACAACGCAAAGATACGATATGCGGTCCGGAGAAAGCCGAACATGAAACATGTCCATCTAAGAATGAAATCTGACTCACAACTCGAAGTCTCTCTACCCTCCGACTCGAAAGTTGACATCAGAACCATCATTAGAAGGAAGAAAAACTGGATCAGGAGAAAGCGGGAGGAAGCGAATCATACCCTCAAGATGTTTGATGGTAAGCTGGTGCTTTATAGGGGAGTCCTTCACGTCTTGAAGCCCACAAGATCAGGAAAGAAAGTCAGGATCAGCAAAGACAAGATTGTGCTACCTTTCAGTAAAGCCACGAATCTGACACAAGCTCTCAAGCAATTGATGAGGGAGGAAACAGAAAAACTTGTCAAGAGAAAGCTAGACAGCTACAGCAAGAAATACGGACTTTCGCCAAATGGATTCCATGTTAAAGACATGAGAAAATGGGGCCGTTGCACCAGGGAAGGCTGCCTCTTATTCAATTGGCAACTCATAGGACTTCCCAGAGAACTGGCAGAGTACGTAATACTGCATGAACTCAGTCACTTGAAAGAGTTCAACCATTCAAGACGATTCAGATATGAATTGGCTTCGGTCTGCCCAGACTTCAAGGAAAGAGAAGCTATGCTGAAGCGATTTGTTGCTCAATAAGAACCAGGACAGTTGAAGAAAGGCACAATAGTCTCATCATTCTAGTGACAAAACGAGGATATATTGCGGATATGGTCATCAAGGAATCCAAAAGCCCGGCAGAGAGGTTCGATGATCTCTACAAATGGCTTCTAACTCCAACAACCCTTCTCATTCTGATATGTCATAATGTCTTGAATAATCTGTTTGAGACTGTGATCGAACGTCCAGAGTCGAGGACAATTCTTCCAGCCGAGCTTACTGCAAGCGACATGCTTCTCGTTCCTCAGTTCATATCAATAGAGGTTGCAACTTTCGTATTATGTTCACTGGATCTAGCGAATTCAGCGTACAATACCTGAGTGAAGTCGCTGCAAAATACTTGTTCGGTTGGCTGATCATAGCTGTTGCGCTGAACATCGTAGGGCGACTGTTCTCTGGTGGCCGCTCAAGGGACCAGTTAGGCTCATAGAAACGATATTGACGCAGAGACGCAGTTGATATCGACTAGTTTAAGTAGCGTACTCTTTGGGCTTGTGATGGGGCAAACCAGCAACACCTTCACAGTTGCCAGAAACCGATCGTGGGATAACGATAATCTGGATTATCGTGCGCTATATGAATCTTGATGTTGAGAGGATGGATTCAGGTGGTAACGAAGTGCATGACGAGATCCTACTACGGTTCCCCACTTTTTCGCAAGATGGTACGATTGCCCGAGGCAAGTATCTCTATCAGCAGGCCTTCCGGTGGTTAGACTGGCGCACTGGATGGTCACAAGTTACCAGCCGCAGAGCATCCCCAAACTTATCAGCGCCTGCGTGTCCCGCAAAGTAACAGCAGAAGGAATGGCCCACAGAAGTAACAGAACTTGGTGCCACAATTATCTGCGATTCTTTTGAATCTCTTCTCTTGCAAGGCGCTCTATTGCGACGTTCAATGGCTCTTTCTTGGAATATTCATCCCAAGACATAGGCGGAAGATCTTGTTTTTTCTCCTTAGATTTGACCGAGTTTTCCAACATCAATCTCCCTTTTGAGTACTCTCGGAATAACATGTTTCCAAACAATGTCGAGAGGTTCTTGCGTCTTTTTAGCTATATCTCCGACCTCTTGGAGAGACAACTCTTTAAGTTTTCCCTCCTTCACTACAGCAACCCTAGTCTCGCCTCCGCAGCCAGGGTCTATTTGTTTTACCTCGTTCACAGTGTAGATCGCGATTGGGATGGCCTCATCGACACTAACGCCAGCGCGATAGTAGTTCTTCAACACTAGTTCGGCATATGCCGCGCCACTACCAGCTGTTGCATAGTCATCTATTGGTTCAACAAGGCCTGCGCTGTGAACAATCGCAAGACACGAGTGAGGGCTACCGTCCGGCAGTGTTGAGACACCGCAGAATATGAGTAGGGGTTGAAAGAACTCACGCTCATTCCGATCATCCAGAAAACGTGATCGATCGATATTGTATTCCTTGTGAACGCGAGTGATTGTTTTCTCCAATATGTCAACTGTTTCGTCTTCATTCAGATCCGTGCCTTTCTCCTTAATGCCTGCTTTTAGGCCTCTATCGATGGCATTGGCCGCTTTCTCGATGTGAGCAACCATGCCCGCTCCTGCTACTGCGTAACTACCAAAACAATGTATCTTGTTTGCGTTGAGCCTTTTGACGGATACGCCCCTGCCAAATTCGGCTTGTGTATCCGATGCAATTAATGCGCCATCCGTGCATCTGATGCCGACTATAATTGTCAAGTTTTTACCATCTCCTTCCGTTTCACTACTAGCTTGTCCCCTTTGGCCAGTAGATCCAATTCGTCTCCTTCTTCCCATCCTAGCTTTTCCAAGACGTCCTCTGAGATAGTTACTTGATGTTTGTAATGGTTTTTGTCCTTGTATTTGTAGGCAAATCGTTTCTGTAACTTGACCACAAGCCTTCCCCAAACATCAGGGGTTGTGGTGCCCTAATATGTTTTGTGGTGCCATAGCGAAGCAGACGCGACAAATCGCTCCGTCCAACGATCTTTGACAGCTCTCTTCGTCCGATAACATGTTTGCAGAACCATCACTCGAAAGAGCTTTCAGCTCGTATTCTATCAAGATGGCAGGATCACAAGGGAACAACATGCCCAATTCTGAAGAGGAGCTTCGCAGAATCGCTGGCGAGATTGAAGCATGCACAAGATGCCCTCTTTCAAGAACGAGGACCAAGCCCGTCCCGGGCGAAGGCCCGCCCAAAGCCGAAGTCATGTTTATCGGAGAGGGGCCCGGCAGAAACGAGGACATTGAAGGAAGACCATTCGTCGGAAGAGCCGGAGACCTTCTCAACGAGCTGTTGGCCTCCATAAGGCTCGATAGAGAATCAGTATATGTAACGAACATTGTGAAATGCCGCCCCACCACTGCAAGCCAACCCGTAGAGCAGCAGCCCCACGAAGCAAAGGATCGACGGCCCACCAGCGAGGAGATCGACGCATGCAGCCCCTACCTAGAGAAGCAAATCGACCTGATCCAACCGAAGGTCATCTGCACACTCGGAGACACAGCGACCCGATTCATCCTTGAAAGGTACAGGCTTAAAGCCGGCAACATATCGAAGATGCACGGCAGAATCTACTCGGCTGGCAACCTGAAGATCGTCCCCATGTACCACCCAGCAGCAGCACTCTACACAGCCCAACTGAAAACAACTATGCAGAGGGATTTCAAGAAGCTAGCAGGGCTGCTCGAGCAGACAACACTAGGCTAAGAGTTGACTGACGAAGCTGCTTCTCAACCTCCACGGATCACTTGTAGACATTGCATCTGACCAAACCGCAAGACCAATTGTTGACTATCGAGCCCATCCGGAAAGCAGATAAGAAGAGTCAAAAAAGATGACTTGAGGCGAAGGCCTGAATGCCCAAATTCTCGCCTGTCGAGCGAAGATATCTTGACGAACATTATGTGGGAAGACTTGCGACGGCGACAAAGGATGGAGTTCCGCACGTCGCGGCAGTATGCTACGCCAGCGACGAGGAACTGCTCTACATCGATACAGACTACGGAAGCAAGAAAGGACGAAACATCCGAAGGAACAACAGAGTCGCCTTCATCGTCGACGAGTACATCAGCTGGGAGAAAACCCCATCGTATGTCATCGCAGAGGGAGAAGCTGCATTCAAGACAAGCGGTCCCCTCTTCGAGAGGGGAAGAGAACTCATCTACGCGAAGTACCCAAAATATGAAAAAGAATATCCGATTACAGAGGACAAGAGTCACATCCTAACGATCAAGCCGGCCAAGATCATAAGCTGGAACCTCCCCCAACCAAATCAATCGGGCAGCCCATGAGCAGAGATAGCCTATCAGGCAAAGGCTTTTGGGTTCTCATCACCGATTCTTTGAATGGTGCTTGTAGGATTGGAGTCTAAGCTTGCGGATTTCTTGAAGTCTGGTAAGGATTGGGAGAGGAAGCAGACCACTGTTCCAGGCGTATTCGTGCTGAAGATGCCGCCCTTCAGAGGCAGCCCCGCTAGATTGGCTGTGGAGTTGAACCCCGTTGATGATCTGGGCAGGCCGACAAAGAAGAGAGGAGTCCTGTTGAGATCTTCCGAGGAGCTGGCTGAGTACAAGAAACTTCTTGAAGATGGGAGGCTTGCCTCGCTGCTGAAGAACGTTGATGCGTTGAGCCCGAGGGCTGTGAAGAAGGAAGAGCCCACACCCGACGTCATCGAGATCTAGTTAGCCAATGTCGCTTACAGAGCGCATCTCAACGAAGCATATTGAGTTTCCCCTTGTTTGGCCTGGCAGAGTTGAGGCTAGGCTTTACCAGCAAACCATAGCTGAGAAGGCGTGTCGAAAGAATACGCTTGTGGTTCTGCCGACTGCCCTGGGCAAGACAGTGATCTCAGCACTGGCAGCCGCCGACTTCCTTTACAGCTTAAAGCAGATGCGGGTCCTAGTCATGGCGCCGACGAGGCCGCTGGTTCTTCAGCACAAGGACACCTACATGAGTATTCTGAAGCTCGCGGAAGAGGACGCAGTCGCCTTGACTGGCAAGACTCCTGCTGCGTATAGGAAGCAGATCTGGGATGGGAAGGCTCGAATCATATTTGCTACGCCTCAAGTCGTCAAGAACGATCTTGAGAGCGGCTACCTCACATTGAAAGATTTTAGCCTGCTCGTCTTCGATGAATGCCACAGAGCAAGAAAAGAGTATGCCTACACAGACGTTGCGAAGAAGTATGTTGAGCAGTCGCCTTGGCCGATGATTCTTGGAATGACGGCAAGCCCAGGCGCCGACAAGAACAAGATCGGCGAAACCTGCCAAGCCCTATTCATAGAGCAGATAGAATACAGATCTGAAGAAGACCCTGATGTCACTCCATACATAAACCCGGTCGAGGTTGAATGGAGGCACGTCGACCTGCCAGTCGAGTACAGAGAACTGAGTCGCATGATCAGATCCATGCTCAACGATAGGTTGAGTTGGCTCAACCGGATAGGCGTGATCCATACAAAGCCGGAATATGTGAGCAGAAGGAATCTGCTTGAAGCGGGCGAAGAGCTCAGATATCGACTGGAAGAAACGATTGAGGAGGAGAGAGGCCCAATCTACAGCGCCATAGTCACCCAGTCGGCTTCGCTGACCCTCTTCCACACCTTGGAGCTTCTGGAAACCCAAGGAATACCTACGCTACTATTCTTCCTGGAGAGGATGGAGCGGGAGAGCGAGGAGAAGAAAAGTTACAAGACTATAATCAGCGATCCACAATACTCCGAGCTGAAGAGGCTCCTCAGCCAGCACCTGAAGCTCGAACACCCAAAGATGCCTCTCTTAACGCAAGTGGTTGAGAGCCAGGTTAAGCAGCATCCGAACTCGAAGGTGCTCGTCTTCACACAGTACAGGGACACGGCGTCACACCTCGTCAACCAGCTCAGAGAAAACAGTGCTCTTACGGTTGAACGGTTTGTAGGTCAAGCCTCAAAGCAAGACGACCCCGGCCTAAGCCAGGATCAGCAGGCTGAGATCCTCAGAAACTTCCGTGACGGAGAGACGAACGCGCTTGTGGCAACATGCATAGCTGAGGAAGGCTTGGATATTCCAAGCGTAGACCTAGTCGTCTTCTATGAGCCCATCCCAAGCGAGATCAGATACATACAGCGCAAAGGAAGAACCGGAAGGAAGACCGCGGGCAAAGCCATCATCTTGGCTGCGAACAACACCTTCGATATCGCTTACCTGTACGCGAGTAGGCGCAGAGTCGAAAGGATGAGAAAGATAGCCTCAATGCTCAACCGTGAACTCAACTCGTTGATGAGGCCGGGACCGAAACCAGAACCGAATCCGATGACTATCGAGGAACTAAGCGACCTTGAGAGACGCGCAAGAGCCGCAGTCGTGGAGCCGAAGCTCATCAAGCCTGAGGAGGAGAAAGTCAAGGAGTTCCTTAGGGATGTTGACAAGGCGTCTAGAATCCTGTGGATGAAAGCCATGAAGGCCGGAAGCCGAGGCCTACTGATCGAGGACCTGATAGAGAACGCTGTTGAAGAAGGAATAACACCAGCCACAGCGAAAGCTGCGATAGAGAGACTCGAAGAGACAGGGCAGATAGGAAAAGCCCGATGGGACAGAGTAGTCACAGCTGGAAGCGTTCCAGCGCTTGAGGAACCCGCCATGCCTGAACGAGACGTGTACGAGGTTACTGTGGAGAAGATCTACCCCGGAAGCGCAGTCGTCCTAGTGGATGGCAAATGGAGAGCCAGAATGACGGCGCAAGACTTCGAAGGACCAACAGGCATGATCAAGAGGGAAGCCCGGTTCAAGGCGAGAGGCACACTGTACCGCGACGGCAGCACCCTATGCTTCAAAGTCCGTCAAGTTACACAGGTCCTATCCTAGCGCCAATTCGAGCCATTCTGGCCGTTGCTTCTTCGGTATGATTTGCTTGCGTTTTCGGCGTTGAGGCGAAAGTCATTTTGTCGCTATTACTATGACTCTGTGCCTGTTGGTCCGAATGCCCTTTGCAGTTGTGAATGTCTTCTCTATCTGCTTAACGTGTGGCACGTAGGTCTCCTTGTCAAAGTCTGAGAGTATCGGCGCGGTCTCCAGCCTCATTACTACATCCTTGATGCTTCCGAAGTACTCTGTTGCCTCGAACTCCTGAATGTTTATCTTCGTGAACCCAACCCTTGCAAGAAGCCTCTGCTTTTCTGCTGCAACTTTTTCTTTGAAAGGATAGTTTTGGCCTTTGCCGAAGATCTCCTTCCAGTTCAACTTGTCCCTTTCCCCGATCGTTATCTCCATAAGCTGCCCGCCCTTCCTGAGGACTCTGTAAACTTCTCTGATCGTCTTTGAACTGTCAGTGGCTGGCCCCCTTCTACTTATCACTACATCAAAAGACCCGCTTGGGAAGGGAAGTTCGTGGGCTTCGGCAAGCCTGAACTCAACGTTTCTGACAGCTTTACTTCCTCTGTTCTCGACAGCCTTGGCTATGGCTCTTTCAGAGAAATCTAACCCGACGACTTTTTCTGCAGAGGCAGCCACTGCCAGTGTGAATTCGCCGGATCCGCATCCCACGTCTAACGCTTCCTTTCCCTTGACAGCTTCAATGACCATTCTATCGAAGAGCTCTCGCCCATCCTCGCCCTCAACCCAATAATGCT
>Ga0209725_1001346_pt1 | contig 13924 bp, 14 predicted proteins | sample I18A1metaG_FD_184145 | JGI IMG/M metagenome (GOLD analysis project Ga0209725, IMG submission 184145) | Lake sediment bacterial and archeal communities from Gulf of Boni, Indonesia to study Microbial Dark Matter (Phase II) - ​I18A1 metaG... | ecosystem: Environmental > Aquatic > Freshwater > Lake... | reverse complement strand
ATGCTATTCATGGACGAGCCGACCACAGGCCTCGACCCAGAGGCAGCTAAGGGAATTAGAGACCTGATAGAAAACCTAAGCCGACGCGAGAAGCGTACGATCTTACTCTCGACGCATCGGCTCGAAGTCGCTGAGAAACTCTGTAGTAGAGTCATGATCGTTAACAAAGGCAAGAAGGTGATTCTGGGAACTCCTGAAGAGCTTCGAGACAGAATAACAGCGCGACCAGTTCTGAAAATCTCTTTGAAAGGATTGAATCACAGAATCATCGAAGCTGTGAAAGAAGTTGAACGTGTTAGAGAGATCAGTGTCAACGAATCCACAGCCGAGTTGATAGTAACTGCTGATGACGCTGAATCGGCCACTCCTGAAGTAGTTAGAAACATCGTTCATGCCGGAGGCTTAATCCTCTCCGTTAACATCCTCAGACCAACGCTTGAAGACGCCTACCTAAAACTGGTCAGAGAGGAGCAGACATGAGAACTGAAAAAGCCTTACTAGTCTTCAGGAAGGATTGGCGTGAGGTGAGTAGAAACTGGCAGGTCATCCTGCCGATAGTTGTCATACCCTTCATGTTCTCCACGTTACTTCCTGTACTCATGATGGTGATCCCGGGCTTAACGACCGCGCAGGGATCATCGACAGGCGACCTCGGCGCAATGATAGATAACCTACCCGACTATGTGAGGAACGAACTCGTTGGATTGACTGATCAACAAATCATAGTCTACGTCATGTCGGTGTATTTTCTAGCCCCGTTCTTCCTGGTTATTCCGCTGATGGCGTCAAGCGTAGTCGCGTCTGACAGTTTTGCCGGAGAGAAGGAGAGGAGAACAATCGAGGCGCTTCTGGCAACGCCGATATCTGACAGCGAACTTTTCCTAGGCAAAATTCTTGTATCATTTATTCCATCCATGATAATCACGGCAATCTCCTTCCTGATCTACTCAGCAGTCGTGGATATCGCTTCCTATACGATATTCAATGGAAGACTCTTGCTCCCAAACCTGGTCTGGGTTATGTTAATCGCCGGACTCGCGCCAACGCTCGCGCTAGCAGCTATAGGTTTGACGGTTATGATCTCAGCGAGGGTGAAGGGTTTTAGAGAGGCCCAACAGATCAGCGCCGTTCTCCTGGTTCCGATCTTGGCGTTGATATTCGGTCAAATTTCAGGAGCAACCATTCTCGGTCCGATAATGATTGGAATACTAATCGCTGTTTTCGCTTTAATCGATATCATCGTATTCAACATGGGCGTAAGAATGTTCAGACGCGAAGAGATACTGCCAAGGCTTGCCTGAAATTTCAAATCCAATGAATCCAAGAAGATGGGATCGGTCATTCCAGCGAGATGCGGGCAAGCTCTTTTTTGACAAACCTCTCCCGCTCATCATCCGTCATCCCAACAGCGAATTCATGCGTTCTCCGAATGAATTCTACGAGGGACTCCGTTAGTCGAGTGTATGATGAAGAGAGTGCTTCATGACCACTCTCGGCTTGAGCTACCGCTTCGCCAGCCGCTATGCCACTCTCAATCGCCAGTCGAACGCCTTCACCGGACAGATGGTTGCAGAAGCCTGCAGCATCTCCGACCAAGATCACGTCCCCCCCTCCACACAACGGCGAGCTGTATGGTATCGCTGAGGCTTCTCTACCTTCCAGCTCTAAGGGGTCGAAGGCAAATTCTCTCCTTAGCCAATCCTTGAATCTGTTAAGGGGATCTGAGGCGGACGTGTGATATCCACGAGGAATTCCCGTTCCAACTATGAGCTTCCCATCTTTCGGTATCACGTAACTGTATGCGGGTGTGATATCGCCTTTGAAGAAGGCGTAGAAGTATTCGCCAAACTCTCCTTCCGCGGACCAGCGCTCTTGCACGATAGAAAGATAATCCTGATCCAAACCGGGATAGAGTTGCCGTCTCACAGTCGAGAACATCCCGTCGGCTCCGATCAGATACTTGGTCGAGAACTCGACCGTACGCCCGTCAACCTCCACGAGAGCTTTGATGCCACTGTTTCTTTCGAACCTCACAAACTCAGCTTCATACAGCAATCTAACACCCGAGTCCTCCGCAATTTTGCGGAGCCACTCATCCAGCCTGTCACGATTCACGTTTAGAAGCCTGTAATTCCTCACGTACCCTCCTCTGGTTCTGCCGCTCGGTGGAACATAGAATAGTCCTATTGCAGGAGGCGTACACATAGCCTCCTTAGGAATCTCTAGACCGAGATCCTGTAAGATGTCGATGCAGATATTGGGGAGAACGCCTCCACACGTCTTATGCCGGTTTGACGCTCCCTTCTCCAGAAGTAATGTGCTCAGCCCTAACCGCGAGCACTTGAGCGCTGATATAGCTCCTGCCGGACCTCCTCCAACAACTATGACATCATAGCCTCGCATCTAGCAACCACGTTATGAACAATCTCTTTTCTCTTGACCCGGCTGAGAAGTTTGTAGAGGAGCTCCGTCTTCAGCTGCGTCCGGGCTTCAAAATTACCTTTGTACGCATCTTCCATCTTACCTAGGTCATAGCATGTTCGATCATCGATATCTACGATTATGCCTGGAACCTGTGCTTCTTCAAGATCATCACGATGCTTGCAGTAGAAGGCGTTGCAACAGCACCCTATATACCCCTCCGCACGACGTTCCCTCATAACCTTCAAAGTCTCCATCAAATGCTCGAAGTTCTGTATAGTAACAGGTTTCAGGCCGACAGCCTCAGCTAGTCCATACACTTCTCCGAAAGAGCATCCCTCACATTTTGCGCAGCCCTCGATCTTCCTGTATATGCATGATGATGGCTTCGCACAGTATGGCAGGAGGATGTAATCGCAGGCTCCGCCCAAGACATGTTTCGCGTATCTTGTAACCGGATATACATAATCAATGTCACCGAGGCCAATACCGAAGTTCTCGTATGAGGCTTTGTCAGCTGCTTCAAGGATCAGGTTCGAAAGATCATCCGCGGTTACGCCTGGTATCCGAATATTTCTTTTAGTGAAGAATTCATTGACGATGCTTCGGATCGAGTCTTCACTGCAAGAAGTGAACTTCAAAGCTGCTTCAAGATCTAGTATGGCTCTCGAGGGGAATGTGAAGAAGTCGCCTGTAATGAGAACGCTCTTAATGCAATTGGCTTTCCTATCCAAGGCGAGGGACACCCGGATCAGACCGCCTGGACGTTTATCAACAGCCTGAACCACAGCCGCCTCGTTCAGAGGTCGCCTATCAAGAAAGATCCAGTCATCCGACTGGAATGCAGATAGTTTCTCTTTGAGTAGCTTCTTCTCAGCGACCGTTAGCGGGCCATCAACAAGTCTGACGCCGAACGCTTGTTCAAACCCTTCCTTGAACGCATCCTTGATCTTCCTATAGCTCGGGAGACGGTCTAACTCCCATTTGATGCATGTCACCCTCTCCTTCGCCGACTTGAGCTCCTTATCCTTGAGCTTCACTATCGGTATCCTCAAGACGCGGATCATAGTCTCAACGTCAAAGTCGACGAGTAATGTGCCTTGAAAGAGGAACGCGTCATTCCATTCGACGCCACCCGTGCCAGAAATCTTTCTACCACCAATCTCGATATCGTTCTTAGGTCGAAAAGCAGCTTGCAACCCAAGGGCCCTTAGAGCATGCACTGGTCCTTCACACATAATTCCGAAGAGCTCTTCTAGGCTTCCATAACGAGGCATAGAATCCTTGGAGGCAATAACCTCCCATCCCAGGGACGATCCGTCAAAGTGTATGGCGCCCCCGCCCGTCACTCGCCTGTTGACATCTATACCGTTCTTCTTCACATAGTCAAGTCGAACCTCATGTTCAACATCTTGATGGTAGCCGACGAGGACCGCTGGAGGATTGAACTGGAGGAAACGTATCGTATTTGGGATTAGGTTGTCAGACCTACACCTGAGGATCACGTCGTCTAAGGCCATGTTCTCGGCTGCGGCGCGTTTGCCAGTGTCAAGTAGCCTCCAACCTTTCATCGATCGATACTTCCCTTAGAAGATCTAGCGAAAGCCTATGTCATGCATCTACGCAACTCGCCTCGATAGTCAGATCCCGCCACAGAAGCGAGCAGCATTCTTCGTGGAACCTGACCTTCAGTCCAAGACTCTCAGCAAACTCGTAGGCCTCTCCGCTTGGATACGCGATGCCATTTACGCCCGCCTTCATCGACAGGATGTCGGTTTCGACTTTGTGTGATCCTCTAGGCCTAGCGCATCCCAGCAACAGAGGAGTCTCCGGCATCATGAGCCTTGAAGCCAATACAACTCTCGCGACATCTAATGGTGTGGGCGGCGGAATGTGCTCCATCTTTGTCTTGCTAAGAGGCGCCAAAGCGATTATGACCAAAGCGGCTGGATGATGCTTCAAAACCATCTCCAGAGCCTGCCTCTCGCCTCTCACTCTTCCATAGTGTATTCCCACAAGTATGTGAGGGACCGTTGGGATACTGTACTCTTCGAATAGAGAAAGCGAACGATCGAATGAGCCTACGTACTTGTCCAGATGATAGACTTCTCTGATTGTATCGTTCGATCCGATAATATCGATCATAGCCGCGTCGACAGCGGTGTCGGCCAAAGCCTTCGCCAACGCTGCGTCAACGAGGCCGGTGTGCACGACTACCCTTAACCCAAGATCCTGCTTAACCCGCTTGATCATTGGGATGAACTCCATCAACGGAACGCTTCCATCGCTGAGGCTTCCACCGCTGATCAAGCATCCCCTGCCGCCATGATCCTTGATTTTAGTGCAAACCTTCAACAGCTCCTGAGGCGTTGTAGCGGGGATCATACTCTCCAGTAGTTGGCCATTACAGTGGTCGCAGTTCAGATGACAAGCCCTGCCCGTCACAGAGATACTTGGAAACCGATCCGCAGCCGCTTGATAGAAGGATGTTTCGTAATGTACCATCCCGGGTACGTAGAAGTGGATTAGATTCGAGAAATGCTTTTGGGATATGCTATAGCTTTTTTGAAAGAGTCTGTTCAGGCTGTCAGCGTCCGCTTCGAAGTACTGCTTGAGAAGTTCGTTTTGGCCATCCATTGGAGTAGCTTCCTCTAGATGATGGTGAGGCGATCTAAATCCTCTGCTCAAGCTCTTGTCGATGTGTCGGAATAGTCCCAGAGCTGTTTCCTTATGGTCCTAACATCTTTCTCATCGGGGATAAACGGAAAGTTTCTCAACTCGCCAATAGTTGCCTGATAAGGCGTTGAATCCGAGAAAGGCCTATTGCACGCGTTGTCGATATTCTTAGATGAGCATCCCGAGGTCATGAACGGAAGGCCGCTCTCCATAGCACCATCAAGAACGGTTTCCTCAACTCCGAAACTGACAAGTCTTCCATCTCCATCGAACTTCATGCTTTCCGCAGAAGCCTTGTCCTTGTTAATTAGGTATCGTGCCAACTGCACCCGCCTGTACGAGCCGATCGGAGGCTGCTGACGTTGATGCATCAAAGAACCGTCTTCAGGGAAGAACGAGAAGAGATGGGTGAGCGCGCCGACATCGTAGGCTCTCTGAATCGTATCTATCATCTCCTTTTCGGTCTCTCCCAAGCCCACGATCAAGTGTACACCTGCATTGTGTCTGCCAAAAACCTGAACAGCCTCCTCCACGGTATCCCAGTACCTTGGCCATCTATGGGGTCCCGAGACGCCTAGGCCTCTCAATTTATGAAATAGCTCAGGCGTTGCCGCGTCGATCGCTATTCCCACCTTGTCGGCTCCAGCTCGTCTGGCTTCGACCAGCCAATTCTTATCCACGGCGGTCGGCGCGATCAAGGCAGATATAGCATCTGTCTTGGCGTAGAGTCTGCCTATGATATTCAACGTATCTCTTGCGGCTCTCCTATGTGTTACCATGGAGATGCAGACTCTCTCGACGTGAGAGCACGACTCAGAACCCATCCTCTCTATGATCTCGTCCATCCTGCAAGTCGGCCAGTCAACCCGGATGAAACTCTGATCCCTCCATGATCCATCGGTTCTCCTATCCCTTGATAAGCCGCAGTAGGCGCATCTCCCAACACATCCGTCGCCATAGGTTAGAAGGAAGTTGAGACAGTACAGCTTTGCATCTCGAAAGAATCTTCCCTGCATGAGACCTAGGGTAATAGCAGCTGCGAAGCTTGTTCTAACATATTCAGGCGACTCTTGAGCGAGCGTTTCTCGAGCAAGGCGCAGCTCAGAAGCCAAGTCGCATTCAACTCCTAATCTCGTATCCTAATGTTTACCGCACAGATAGCAATGGTCTAGCGGCAACTATAGTCACAGGTCTTCCCATAGACGAGGAAGCATCTGCTCCGGAGACCATGGCTGGCCTTTATAGTATTTTCCCCTATACTCTTTCAAAGTTCTACCAACTCTAAAGAAGAGGATGTGTCCGATCCTCATACCAACCTTGATCGTTACTGGAACTGTGTTATGATTACTAAGCGCCATGGTCCATCGGTTCACGTATCCGACATCTCCAACTCCCGCGCACTTTGCAATCGACAGTCCGCATCGCATAACGCTACTTCTGCAACGCAGGATACATGTGATCGCGTTTCGTCCGCCAATAGTCTCGACTGTATGACATAGGGCCGTAGCGTTTGGCGGCAGAGTGACGTTCTCTCGATTATTGTGGTGTTCGTACCTGAAGAATTCGGAGACAGCGTGCTGATCGAATACGTCGAAAGCCTTCCTGAAGTTTGGGTTGGGAAAGTAGAAGTTCTCTCCGAGCTTCACATCATACGAGTTTGCGCCAAGACTTTCCGGAACGAAAGGTTCGATGACTATGTTGCCTTTCTTCATCTCACTAAGTATCTTAACATCGGATAGAAGCAAGTCTCTGAATCATCCCTTGGGACTTGCCGTTTCAAGGATTGGATCTTCAGCCTATTTCTTCAAGTTCTTGCGGACGTTCAAGTTGGAGGGTTCAGGCTTAACTGCGATGGCTCCTCGAAGCTTCTTCTGGAGACTTGGGAGTGAGAGAGCTGAACCTGGCAATATCAACAAGAGCGAAGCGCAGATGGTCGAGATCACTAAAACAGCGATCATGACTTCCACGCCTAAAACCTTGCTTACTTGTGGGATGCCGAATATAGTCGCCAGAGTGTTCGGTACGGATATGATGAGCGTAATCCATGTTAAGATCAGCATAAGCCAAGTAAGAATTCCCAATCGTCTATTCAGCCTTTCATTCGAAGCCATCAGCTGAACCATTACGCTCATCAAGCGATCTTCATGTTTCTCGATTGCCAACAAGTCTCTCAGCAGTTTCTGTTCGCTAGTATCCTCGCTCACACGGCCCCGCCTCTTTCACGTTTACAAGAGTAGACACCGGTAGAAAGCTCTTTGTAAAGTAGGTCGGTCGCAAGTTTGAGCATATCGCATGCCTCAAAAATCAACCTCTAACGCGATCTTTGAACAGATTTAAGGGAGCTCCACTGCAAGAGAGGGCCTTGGCCGAGGTAGGGACGACGAACATATTGGAATCAGGAATCTCACGATCGTATCTGATACAATTTCTATCGGGCACAGCTATTTGGATGGTTGGGCTATTCATCCCCAATTTGGCCAGTATACTCGGCGCCTCTAATGCGATGGTAGGCTTGATCGGCGGCGCATACGGCCTCACCATCCTTGTTTCTTCCTACTTCTTCGGGTTTAGGGCTGACGTAGAGGGAGCGTTGCGATATCTTAGGATAGGACTACTTATGAGCGCAGTGTCGGCAGCGGTCTTGGCCGTGGCGTACGATCCGTTGTCGTTGCTCATTTTCTACTCTGTCGTCGGTTTCTCACATGGGATCTATCCTGCGGCTCTGGTTACATATGCGTACAATGTCCGCGCTTCGATCGGGAAGTTTTCTGCGCTCGGCAGCTTGGGGTGGACAGCGGGGCTTGCCGTGGCTGGGCTGGTAGCAACTGTTTACGCTCTTGGAGGAGTCTTCTTACTGGGTTCACTGATCTTCTTCTTGGCTTTTGTCGTATCTTTCATGCTGCCAAAGATTGAAGAGGTATCCGTTCGAGCTCCCCTCTTCCCAGTGGGTTTGATGAAAAGAAACATTGCAGTCGTATTACCCTTCCTTCTCAGACATACGGGAGCATGGGCTGTTTGGATTATCTTGCCGCTCTACTTGATTCAGCTTGGAGCCGACTACTTCTGGATATCTCTGATCTACGCAGTAAACCCTCTCGCGCAGGTCGCTATTATGACGTTTCTGACGAAGCGTTCTGGTTCACTGATGCTGATTCAGCACGGCCATATCATGTCGGTTCTACTATTTGCACTATTTCCATTGGCGAACGTGTACTGGCAGGTCGTTCCCGTTATGGTTCTAGTCGCTCTCTCCTGGTCTTTCCTATATGTCGGATCGTTGGAATGGATGGTTGAAACTAACCCTGAGCGAGCCACAGCGGTCGGGGTCCTCAACTCAACGCTGAACCTATCGACAATCGTGGGTTCCATAGCTGGAGGTTTCATTTCCCAGACGGCAGGCAGCTACACTTCTACAATGTACTTCGCGTTGGCACTGTCGACCGTGGGATTGATTCTTTTCAGGGTTCTAGCTAAGAGGTAGTTTCTCTCCCACACCGAGTCTGTCAAAACGTTGTAGAAAAATTTGGACATTGCATACTACCCTTCCCAGACAGGTGCTCGATAGGCTGTTAGAAGCAGTTTTAAACAGCCTAGAAGAATTCTGATTCAACCATGGGAGCGGAAGAACTTGTCCTTGAAAGAGTTACAGGAAAAAGCTGTTGGATACTTCTCTAGTAGGCCTAGCAACTTTCCTATCGGAAGGCCGTACAACTGCTGTGAGAGCGTTCTGTTGACCTTGAAAGATCGGATTGGCGTAGGCCCGGATCTCATTCCAAAGGTCGGTACAGGAATAGGAGCCGGCGTCAGCTTGAACGGTCTTCTTTGCGGCTCTGTTTCGAGCGTAGCGATGGCTATAGGCATAAGATATGGAAGGACAAGCCCTGAAGAAAACCCGAAACCAGTCTGGGATATGGTCGATAAATACGTAGCCCAGTTCAAAGGCAGATTTGGATCTGTGAATTGCAGAGAGCTCACCGGTTTGGATCTAAAGACTAAGGAGGGATTGAAGGAGTACTACGCCAAGGTTCACGATTATGCATGTGCAGAGAGGCTGAGATTCGCAGTCGAAAAAGCTCTCGAAATATTGCCGGAATAGAATCTCGACTTCTTCGGGAATCAGTCACAGGCTATATGTGAATCTTTAGGTCATCTCGAGCTTGGAATGGTCCTGAGGGTTATGAGAGATATCACTCTTATCTGCGTTAGTGAAATCGTTTCGCGATAGTGTTGGAGTTGCCGATGAAACATGAGCATCGAGCACCTTGGGAATGCGTGTACGCGAAAGAGGATAAGAGCAAATGCAAACCTGGAAGAAAGCCAAGGTCAGACCAAGAGTATTTTGAGATTTTATGTTTGTGTATTCTACAGGCTGGACTTAACTGGAGCTTGATAAGAGAGAGCTGGCGAAAATACCAAACGGGCTTCTATCGCTTCGATATCATGAAGCTATCCAGAGCACAGACGAAAGAATTGGTGAAAGATCCCAACGTCATAAAGAATAGAAAGAAGATACAGGCGGTCATACATAATGCCAGAGAATTTCAGAGAATAGAAGAAGACTATGGTTCGTTCCATGATTTCCTAAGATCGTTTGACAAAGGACACAGACAGCTCTTAGAAGTTCTAGGAGAACGGTTCAAACGCGTTGGCAGTTACACAGCAGAGTACTATTTACACTGCGTTGGATACTGGGCGTGAGCTGTCTTTTCCCTCACTCTAAATTCCTCAAGAATTCTTGATGTTCGATTGAAATTGGTCGAGCCCGCGTATACAACAATGTTTTGTAGGTCTAAGGATCTTTTTCCGCGATTCCATGCAGAGCGGCGACGTGGTCGAATCTTCCAAGTTTCCAAGGAAAGTGAGTCTTCAATCCACCAGGGACACCAAGTAAAGATGAGCTGAAGAGATCTCTTGAGACTCTAGATGATCGAGAGGAAAGAATTCCTGGTATATGCTGCCCCACAGAGGAGTTTCAACGGTTAGCTTGAAGATCAGGAGTATAATGCAAAACCAACCAACGCAGACTCACAGCAAAGCATTATGAATGAGTGTAGGCCTGTAGTTTGAGAGTGGCGCATCGAATGGCTTTTGACAGGACACTCATTGCTTACGTTACGAAAGGCGGTGTAACTGAAGAGACAGCTTCTATGATTGCAAACGTTTTGCAAGATAGGTACGGCCTTGAAGTGGATCTGACCAATCTTCGGAAGAATCCATGTCCCGATCTCAGACCGTATGGGAATGTGATAATCGGGACTGGTGTCAGAATGCAGAAGGTCTACGGAGAAGCTCTGGAGTTTCTAGAGAACGATTTCAAAGATAAGAGAGTGGCAGTTTTCGTTTCCTCGCTTGAACCTCATGATGAAGCCGTCACGAAGTACATAGAGAAGGGTTTAGCGAACCGTCTGAACGTGAAGCCTGTCGCTGCCAGAGTCTTTGGTGGACGAATGAAGGTTTTGGGCAAAGTTGTTCAAGATAAGCGTGATATGGAAAAAGTGAAGTCATGGGCCGAGGAACTCGGCAAGAAACTTGTCGAGTAATAGTGCGAAGATCCTGTATGACCAAAGGATATGGAGCGTAGCTTTGAGGGAAGGCACATCTTCCAAACTGAGGTTCAGTTTCCTAGCTACGGACTCGAAAGCACGAATGCGAGGTCGGATAGTCGATTCTCGATAGCCTTGTTTGCGCATCCAAAATCCAAAGGAGAGAAGTTCACTCAAACATTTTTCAAAATAGCCTTAGATTTGCCAAATGATGCGGGGAGCGGGATTCGCGCACCAATTTACCGGCAAAAGGCCTACATCGAACTAAGTTCAACGAAGCGTATCTTGAGCTAGCTAACCGGTTTTGTTGCCGGTTGGAACGATCTTCATCTTCATCGATCGCAGCCTGCGAGATCGTTGTTTCGTCACAACAACCATGAGCAGGACGGAGTCGGCACCTTGCCTCTCACGAGTCGTCCAAGTAGCCAGATCGTCAGAATTACAAACAATATCAGTAGCAACACCGAGAGCGACATGTTGAAGAGAGCACTCAACGCGTCGAGTTTCAGGTCGTTGGGCGACGATCCTCTCATCAAAAAAGTTGTGAAGATCGCTAGCCATGCCAAGAACAACGCAAAAGCTCTGAACTTCTTCCAGAAAGGACAGACCAGAATAGCCGCTATAGCGGCATCCACAGGATAGCGACTATGTTATAGAAGGGGTCGAAGAATGGTATGGCCCCGTCTGACGACATATCACCGACTATGCTTCTTATGAATTCGAGAGGTGCCGTAGGTAGATCCGACAGAATGTTATTTGGTGTTCAAATGGCTTAAAGATGATGTCATTTCACATGTGAGCTGTGTTGTGGATTGAGACGATCGTTCAAGGTCTTATCGTTTATCCTAGTTGTCATATTGATCATTGCCTTAATTTCGCATCTGCTTGTTAACGTGGAGGTGTTGGATGAGGTGCCGATGGTCAAGAAGGAACCGAGTACGAAAGTGATTGGGCTTATTTCTGATACTAAAGGGGGGAGGGGTAGGGGGTACTTCCATCACCAGCAGACAGAGGATTCGAGCCTCCACCCTAAGTTAACAGAGCCGCTTCGTGCTTGAGTGAATTTTTATACCAAGAGGCGTTACGCCAAAAAGTATAAATTTCATAACTCCAATTGGCGTTACACCTAGAAGTGTATTCAATGCAGAACCCGTTCACCTTTGGTCATGTGGTATCAGGAGAGGATTTTGCGGACCGGGAACGTGAGATAAATGAGCTTACAGAGACTCTTTTGGGCCGCACGAACGTCATCATCGCCTCTCCTAGACGCTACGGAAAGACATCGCTGGTGTTGGAGGTCTTCAAACGAATCCAGACGCAGGGAATTCTAACGATCTATGTGGATTTGTTTCCTGCAACGTCCCGGACAAGATTTGTCGAGATCTACGCAGAAGCTCTCTCGCAGGCATCGAGAGGTAGACTGGAGGAGGCTGTAGCTTTCCTGAGGGAAGTTATTCCAACACCGAAAATTGTGATCAAGCCTGAAGGGGTCCCTGGTATCGAGGTTGAGTTTGGGAGAACTCGTAAGGAGATCGATGCCCTGTTCAGCTCGATCCTAGACGCGCCGCAGAAACTTGCGGAAAGGAAGAAGAAGTTAGTCGCGGTCACTTTCGATGAGTTCCAAGAGATTCAAAACTTGGACGGTGAACAAATGCAACGGGAAATTCGCAGCAAGATCCAACATCATTCCAATGTGGCATACATCTTTGCGGGGAGTCGCAAGCATCTCTTAGACAAGATTTTTGCAGATAAAGCAAAACCACTGTATCGAATAGGTAAGCCATTCTATCTCGGTCCGATCACGACCAACGACTTCATGAACTTTATACGAGATAAATTCGAATCAACCAAGGTTCATATCCCAGACACTATAACAAGAGAAATAGTATCCCTCACCGAGTGCCATCCGTACTACACACAGCAACTTTGTCACGAGATCTGGAATCTGCTCGGCCCTAGAAAGCAAGTCACGATAACCCATGTGAAAGAAGCCGTTCAAAACGTCCTCACCTCCCAGAATTACGCATTCACAACGATTTGGGACTCGCTACCGCCAAGTCAACGGGCACTGCTGAGGGGCATAGCTGTCATCGGAGGCACCAAGATATTTTCAAAGGAATTCGTCGCTAGATACTCTCTGGGAACCCCTTCAAACGTCCAGAAAGCGGCTCAATATCTCGTTGAAAGGGGATTTCTGGAAAGAATAGACGGAGGCTACGTCATAGCAGACGTCTTTCATAAAGAATGGCTCAGGCGTATCTAGGAAGTGCGGGGAGTGGGACCCCCGCACTAGTTTACCAGTACATATAAAAGCCCATTTTCTTGAGCCAGATTCGATTCCGAGTCTCCCCTCGGCACAACGTCGTCTGAACTAGACTCACCTCGTTTTTTGCATTCGTGTGATGATCCATTTCATAGCAGAACTTCTGCTCGATCCCCCTTCAATTGAAATTCTTTCACGATATCTAGAATTGAGACTGTTAGGCCAAAGTGATTGTATGTATAGAGAGCGTGCTTGTTATCACAGAGAACGTCGGTAGAAACCAGGATCAATAGGGGAAGGGAATAGGGCAGCTGGCATATCTTCTAGCCAGCTGCAAATTGGTAACTCACTACTCTTCTATCACCTAAATTCACTATAACCCCTTTTAATATTCCTGCGCCGTAGTCGCTTCCAGGGTTAATACAAAGTGTTCTGCCTATTTTACAGGTTCCAAGAGATTCGTGAACATGTCCACAAAGGGTTAACAAAGGCTGATACTTTTCCACTGCATCTCTCACTGCTCTGCTGCCAGCTCCAGCCATAACTGGCTGTCCCGCTTTAATCACTACTTTTGGAGGATAGGTCGAACTATCTAACTGCGGAGCTGTATCCAACGTCGAATCTATGGGTGGAATATGAAAATTGAATAGACAGTTTTCGAAGTTGTGAATCTCACAGACTAATTTTTCTATCCGTTCCCTCAACTCCTCCTCGCTACATTCCCGAGGAGTCGCCCAAGGGGTGGGGTTTCCCCATCCTAAGCTCACCATCTCATGAACACCATTTATGAGTAGCACTTTGTTGTCAGGGTTTTTTACATGGTCGGTCTCCTTGAACACGTCAATGACTTCTTGCCGATCATCATTTCCCCCGGTAATGTAGCATATGGTATCCGTGTTTCTTAGTTTATCCTCAGCAAAATTGATCCAATCGACAAAAGTCTTCTTCATCAAGCTTACGAATAATCCATCGACTTTGTCTTTGTCAGACTTCAATTCCTCGATTTCTTCAAGATTAGTAA
>Ga0209725_1001345_pt1 | contig 13929 bp, 14 predicted proteins | sample I18A1metaG_FD_184145 | JGI IMG/M metagenome (GOLD analysis project Ga0209725, IMG submission 184145) | Lake sediment bacterial and archeal communities from Gulf of Boni, Indonesia to study Microbial Dark Matter (Phase II) - ​I18A1 metaG... | ecosystem: Environmental > Aquatic > Freshwater > Lake... | reverse complement strand
CCCCAGTTCTTCTTTTATCGCCGTCTCATGAAGAGGCTCAGCTTTGAGATACTTCAGCTCCTCTTTCGTGAAGGGTTTGATTCCTCTATACCAGTGAGGGATTAGGATGCGATCCTTCTCGTCTTTCAACGTGTCAAGTGCTCTCACGAGTCGCCATGCTGGATTGGCCACGATTGCGCCGGTTGATGAGTGAACATCTCTAACCGGGCCTTTCGCCTCCAGCTCAACATAGAGAATCCCTTTCACACCAAGAGTTATTGTCGGCCTTTCGTCTTCGTCAACCCCCCCGAATTCCCATACGACACCGTCACAACTGAACTTACGAGAGTACTTCTCGAAGTAGCGCTCAAGGTTCAAGCTGCCTATTTCCTCTTCTCCTTCCACTAGAAACTTGAAGCTGCATGGAATGTCTCCTTTCGTCTTCAACCATGATTCCAAAATCTTGAGCCGAGATACTAGGTTGCCCTTGTTGTCTGCGACCCCTCTTCCGAACATCTTGCCGTCCCTTACGGACGGTTCAAAGGGAGGAGTCTCCCACAATTCGAGAGGTTCAGCAGGCTGAACGTCATAATGGTCGTAGAAGAGCACAGTCTTTTCGGGGTTGCTTCTGGATCGAATTTCCCCATAAACGAGAGGAAACGCGTCCGGCAGTTCCAACAACTCTGCCTTAACTCCGATCTCCTCCATCATCTTGACAACAAGCCCGGCGCACTCTTTCATGCCTTCGTTTTTTGCTGCGACGCTCGACTGACGAATTAGCCTCTCGAGATCGGCGAGAAATCGTTGATGGTTCTGCTCTACATAGGCGAGAACTTCCTGAACCAACACCAAACCACTCATGTACCTTAGACGGGGAAGAAAGCAATAATCCTTTGCGGAAAGCGCGGTTCCAGCTATATCAAAACCTAGAGGTTTGCTGGGAACACACACAAAAAGGCACTAAACGACGACACTCATAAGGCGAAAGGATCTCTAGGATTATCCTCCTTCCGCAACAGGCATGGTTCACCGTCTTCGTGGATTCGTGAATAAGGCTCGCTGTGACCAGGCCAATTCTAATAGGCTGAGCTCCAAGAATGTTACAGGAGATGTTGTTGAGTTGAAGGAATATGAATGCGTTGAGATTGAGCACCACAAGGATGTCGGTAAGACAATTGGTGAATACCAAAGCAGGGGTTGGCGTCTACACACCTATCAAACGGCTGGCATGGGTGCGGGACCAATGGCGTACAAGGTCAATCACTACCTGCTCTTTGAAAGAGGCTAATCAGACGGACATGTTAGCGGGGGGATGCTGCCCATGTGCGACTATTGCCTAAAACATGGTGCTGGAAAGCGTTGGTATCTCAATGCGGATAACTACAGGAAGAACTTTGAAAGAGACGAGAAGAGGGAGAACTTCTCGAGAATTCATGGATAGATTCGCACACCAGTATGAAGAACGATTGAAAGGCATAACACCGAAGCCGAGAAGTACGAACTGGTTGACGAGAAAGTTTGTCAACCGCTATTTTTCAAAGCAATACACTGGCCAAGTGGTTCCATTCGAAGAGGCCCAAGCGGTTCTTGACGTTGCCGGCCAAGTCTCCCTAATCCATTGTGTCTGCAGGATGGCGAGTGAGGGACGAAAGGTGAAACTCTGCATGGCATTCATGACTATTCCTGAAGGATACTTCAATTCACATAGTGAGGGCCGAGACATTGAGGAACTGACCCTTGATAAAGCGAAGGCTACCGTGAAAGATTAGCGCGCGCACACAAATACTAACTAACGACGACGGTTCAATTTCAGTCGGCCGCACCAACTGTGGCACTACACACACAATTCTACTGTACGACGAGACGACGACGATTGCTGGGGAAAGAATTCCTCAGACCCCTTCTTTCCTCCACTACTGTTCTGGCGATACGACGATGTTGATAGCCTGTGTGCGGTTATCCCAAATCCTTCAAGTACTGTGTGAGCTTGCTGTCTACCAGTGTGAAATGGGGCTCGTCAATCTTCCCATTCTTCAGTAGTTGAATCGCCTCTTCTTTCATCTGCGAGAGACGTCTTTTGCACTCCTCTCGATTCACATAGTACTGGTTGTAGGTTGAATCTATCTTCATCAAGTAGCCTGAAACGAATCTCCTCTTGCTCGTCTTCAAAAACCATCCAAGAAAGCCAGCTCCAGCCGTGCCGGCCACGCCCAGTATCTGCAGCAGCCTCGACATGTCAAAGAAACCGAGAAACGAAATTGATTGTTGAGAGAGAGTTACGGTCTGAGAAACAGTTGTAGTATACATTTCTGCTGTAGGCACACTGCACACTCTTATCATCCAGTTGATGTTTGGTCTATTCCTCAGATGGTACTGGCTGTAACCTATCTCGATCCAGTTAGCTAGGATGCGTCTACCTACGATGGTGTCTGAGTAGCTTGGCGGGTTCAGGGAGTACCCAATCTTGATGCCTCCCACATTAGGTTGTCCTGGAGCATATACTACGACACGGAAGTTCTCTGACATCTTGGGGCCGTCTATGTTGAAGTCAACCCAATCAGGTGCGGTCGTGAACTTCTTGTAGGAATGCACAGACTTGTGCAGCGTGGTATTGCTCATCGTCCAAATCTCGATCGTAACATCCTGACCGGATCCCTCCAATACTCTGCCGAAAAGGAGACCATACATTCTGACTCGTCGAATAGGCCACGAAGCACTCGGGGGAGAGAAAGAAACACCGTAAGCCATGCCGCTCGGTAAGTTCATGTAGTCTGAGAGTTTGTCATTGTCACGCGCAAGCTCAGTTGTCTCCACCGCATTGGCCGAAGGCGCTAACAAGAAAAACAGCACGAATAATCCCACGACAATTCTGTCGCAGAGGGCTTTCAACCAAATCTCCGCAATGACTCTTCCCGATTTGGAATAAAAGAATTGCGCGAACATCTGCTCAGTTCAAATTACCTCGGCCGCACCAAGAGATACACACGCTTTTACTCCCTACGACGACGATTCCGACGACGTCTATGTTGGGGGAAGAATCCCCCAAACCCCCTCTTTCTCTAACTACTGTTCCCTCGCCAAAATATGCTCTCTTTTGTCGAGTTCACGCTCCTTTTCGCGTGCGGATGATTGGAGCGCGATAACTCGCCAGTGCGGGGCGAGCGCGCGCGCTAACCGTTCTTCGATAGTTCTCCCTGAATCATGAAAATGACAACATTCTGTACCTGAAGAGGAAAAACGACCATGTTTTCAGAGACAAGGGAAGTGAGTTCAGGGTTCGCCTTGGGCACTTCCGCAGTTAGCGCAAATTTCATTGGCAAAGACGGGGCTTGTGCTTCCACAGTACCTGCAGCAGTGGGAGATATCTGTACGTTTCACTGTCGCGTCTTTTGGCGTCGACAACGGGCGCGATTCAGAAACCCCGTAATGGACCTCGTATTCTTCGACTCCGTGAAGCCAGGACTCGCCCGGAGCCAGTTCACCGAGAGTTAATGGATTGCCCAGATCGCGTTCTGGACGCGCGCTGTATCATCTGGTGCGGCCGTCGTAGTTTGAACCCTTGATGAGTATTCCTAGTGGAAAACACCCGCCAAGAGAGTATTAATATTGAAGCGTGCCTCGTGGCTGGGAGAAGCTTCGAAACACGGCAGAAAGAGGGTCTGAAAACTCATTGAAGAATCTGGCTGTTATGAAGTTTGGCGGAAGTCTCTTGGATTTCTCTGGTACGAATATACCGCTTATGGTCAAACGCATACGCGAAATGAAAGAAGCTAAAGACCTAGGTCCGCTGGCAGTGTTCTCTGCGCCATTCGGCGTCACAGATAGACTCCAGGAGATTGGCGAGGCAAAAGCCCTTGGGCGGGGCTATGATTTGAATCCCATTTTCACTTCTTTTTTGGATCTTGCATCGAATCATGCTAGGAAGAATTTCATCAAGGAGTTCCAGAGTCAGCTTGGTGGTCATAGAAGGGATGTGGAAGAGACTCTTCTGAAGATTGATCGGCGATTCAACGGCTCGATTAGAGCGAAGGTTCTTACTAGCGGCGGCGAGATTCCGACCGCAGTCCTGATGAGTTACATTCTGAATTCTCGGAATCTGGAGTCGTGCTATCTGGGTAAGAGAACATGGCCAATCGTCACTGACGATAGTTTCGAAAATGCCATGCCGGATTATGAATTGAGTCGTAAAAGGCTCTCAGGGCTTCTTGGTCTCATCGATGGCGGAGGTATCGTCTGCATTCCGGGCTTCTTAGGGTTGACCCACGATGGCTTGGAAACGGTTCTCGGAAGAGGTGGGTCCGATCAAACCGCCGTTTTTCTCTCTTGTTTGTTGAGAGATCGCTATGAAGTGGAAACGATACTGTTGAAGGAGACACCGGTACAGAGCGCGGATCCGAAGATAGTTAAGGATCAGGAACTCAGAACGATTCCAGTGATGACCTACAATGAGGCTCAGAAAGCAACAGTCTCCGGTATGACGATAGTTCAGAACGCAGCAGTGAGGCTGGCTAGATCACACAAGTTGCCGGTAACAGTCGCTCCAATCTCAGATCTTGGGCTTGGGACTGTGATTCAAGCAGAAGATTTGAACCCAATGATTGTCAAGTGTGTAACTGGATTGGATGATTGTGCCATGATAACCATGAACAATGAGAGAAGCAGGTCGCTTGAAGACTGTCTCAGATTGTGGGAAGGATACGATGGGTTTCTTGATCTTGGTGCAGAGGTCATGGATACAGGCGAAGTCGTACGTGACTTCCTAGTCTTGGATGCAAATTTCGTGAGGAGAAACGAAAAACAACTTAGATCATTCGACAGAGAAATGAGAGTGGAATATGGTATTGGAATAGTCACTCTCATCGGAGACAAGATGAGTACCTCTTCTGGCATCGCGTCAGCAGCGATACGCTCAATTCCAGATGTGAATATCAGGCGCGGAGTCTTCGCTCCTCACACATCTCAGATAATCCTTGTACTCGACGAAAAGGACATCTCGAAAGCTGTCAAAGCAATTCACCACGAACTACGCAAGATAAACAGACTATAGCAGTCTAGAAAGAGGGGGTTTGGGGGATTCTTCCCCCAACATAGACGTCCTTCGTCGTCGTTACAGTGATTTTTGTGTGTGTGAGGGTTGGTGGGCGCACGCGGATTTGAACCGCGGACCGTCACCGTGTCAGGGTGACATCCTAACCAACTAGACGATGCGCCCTGAGGAGAATACGTCAGGACGAAAATAAAACCTTGCTTCGGGAATTCTGATTATGGCCTAACTGAGTAGCATTGGGATTAGCGCTCTTAGCTCCTGCAGCACTTCGCAGACGTTCTCAAGAGATTCCTCTGGTTCCTTGTGATCAGGGGGTATTGAATCGCGGAGTTCCTTGGGTGGGTTCTCTCCTGTCAGGTTCTCATAGAGGTGAGCCCATTCTTGCGGAACTTCGTCCGCTAGTTCGGTTTCCGTCAACTTTGCGAAGACCAGAGTCCAACATCGCGCAACGCTGCTCAAAGAGTATCCTCCACCTCCAAAAAGGAGAAGCCTGCCATCGCAAACCTCGTGGGCTAGTGAGTGAACCGACGCCGCCATCTCTTCGTAACAGTCTGTCGACAGATGGAGGTTGGCCAATCTATCGTCGAAATGAGAATCTGCCCCGCATTGCATGAGGATGATTTCAGGGCGAAAGGACCTGACTATCCTTGGGACTATTTCGTTGTAGGCCATGAAGTATGTTTCGTCGCCGGTATATGGTAGGAGAGGAACGTTCACCTTCAGGCCTTTGGCTTCTCCTTCACCGTTCTCATGCGCGAATCCTGTTCCTGGGAAGAGGTATCTTCCGTCTTCGTGGAGGTCTATGTCCACGAGCGACGGATCTGAGTAGAAGCCGTACATGACTCCGTCTCCGTGGTGAGCATCGATATCAAGGTACAGCATTCTCTTTACTCCATAGCTTTGCTTGAGGTGGGCTATTACAATGGCCGGGTCGTTGAAGATGCAGAAGCCTGAAGCTCTATCTCGATGAGCATGGTGCAGGCCTCCGGCCGGATTGAACGCATGTTCCACCTTCTCCTGCATTATGAGGTCTGAAGCCAGAATCGAGCCTCCGACGTACAGCTTGGAGGATTCGAAGCATCCTTTGAACGCAGGAGTGTCCCCTTGGTCAAGCAATCCTCTACCAGCAATGCTTGACCTTTCCACAAGATCGACGTATTGACGTGTATGGAATAGCAGGACCTGCTCAGTTTCAGCAGGTGTGGGCTTCACCAGCGATACTTTTGGTGAGCCCACTAGCCCTACTGACTTTGCCAGCTCATACATGAGCCTCAGTCTGACCGGTTTCAACGGGTGGGCAGCTCCAAAGTCGTATGCTAGGAAGGCGTCATCGTAGATGAAAGCGGTTGTCCCACCCAAGGGCGAACTCTCTCTTGGCAACAGCTTATTTACGAGTTAATGTGCTATGAAATGTTCGGTCGATCCGGCCCGTGGACTCGTCCAACAAGCATACTGCAAAGGCAATTTCGAACGCGCTTTCCTTGCCTTTTGTAGCAGCGGCAGTAGTCCTTGCGTTCTCATTCTTCAGCCCTGAGAAGATTGGATCCAGATTGACTCCTGTCGAGAAAAGTCTGCTTGGAATCGGCCTGATTGTTCTGGCCCCGATTGTTCTGGTGTTGTATCTTTTGGTGAGGGGGCGCACAGACATCAACACATCGGATGAGAGGAGACCGCCGACGTTCTTTGTTCCGCCAATAATAGCGTACAGCCTGGCCGCAGCGGTATTCGGCATGCTGAGGTGTACAACGCTTTACCTTCTTTCAGCTGCCTATCTCTTGACGACTGTTGTTGTTTTCTTCGTGACGTTGTTCTGGAGAATCAGCATCCATATGGCCGGATTCACAGGACCGATAACAGCCTTGATACTAGTCTTCGGGATCAACTATTCTCTGCTGTATCTTCTTGCAATCCCTCTTGCGTGGGCGCGTACGGAGTTAAAGGCGCATACACTCCCACAGGTTGTTCTGGGAGCGGTTGTTGGGGCAATCACGACAACAATTGCCTATACGAAGCTGATCTGAAGGAATCGACTGACCGGTCCCTGGCCCGTGCAATCAACACCAACTGGGTAGCGAAAATCTCGGACTCGGGATATTCACGGAATCAGAACTGAAGATAAGCTTTTAGAAAACCTTTCCCGATCATTGATCCGCGCCGTGATGATAGATTGAGCGCCATTCTCAAAACGCCCGTGGAACTATGACAGAGTCTCCTTGACCAACAGCTTGAACTCCTCGTCTGTCAATGTTCTCTTCTTTATCTCCGCAGTCTCTTTCACCTTCCTCAGCAGATCGTCTACTTTGTTTTCAGGAATCTGAAGCCCAAGCTGTCTCGCTTTGAAAGCAATCGAGTCCCTGCCACTCTTCTTGCCCATGAGAACTCTGACAGGCCCTTGGCCGACCAATTCTGGCTTGAATGGAAACATTTCAAGTGGCATATCCAGTTGCTCTAGTCTGTTCCACCAACCTACAACAATCCCAGACTCTGTTGTGAATGCACCATCGCCAACCACAGGTTTGTTCGGAGGCATCTTGACTAGAGAGAGCCTCTCAACAGTCTTTGACAAATCATAAAGTTTCTCCTTTCTAATTCCAGTCTTGACGCCGTAGAGCATCTCAAGAGAAAGAACGACTTCGTCAAGGGAGCCGTTGCCGACTCTCTCGCCAATAGCATTTACCGTTGTGTGAACAGTTTCCACTCCTGCCGTAACTGCTGCCAATGTATTTGCCACACCCAGCCCAAAGTCATTATGACAATGAATCTCGATAGGTTTCGTGATCCGTTCCTTCATCCTAGTGACAAAGTACTTGACTGCTTCTGGGGAACACACTCCGAATGTGTCAACCATAACAAGCGAATCCATATGCCCTTCAGTAGCTACCGCATTCACGAGCCTCCAGCATGTCTCAAATGATGCTCTGGTCGCATCTATTGTAAAGAAAGCAACGTGCAGTCCGTGTTCTGCCGCATATGCTGTAGCTTCCACCGAGAGCTGGATTGCACGCTCTTGGGGCCAGCCATAAGCGTATTCCAAAATATGGTCGCTTGACGGGATCTCCATTATCACGCCGTCCACGTCACATTGACGAGCCAGATCCGCATCAGACTTTGCGCATCGTGCAAAGGCAAAGATCTTTGCGGAGAGCCCATCATTCGCGATGGCCTTGACGGCCTCCATGTCTTGCTTTGAAACAGCTGGCATTCCAGCCTCAATCCTATCTACACCGGCCCCGTCAAGAGCCCTCGCAATCTCCAGCTTTTCTTCCTTCCTGAAGACAATGCCTGCCTGCTGTTCTCCATCACGAAGTGTAATGTCATGAACTTGGACCCTTTCGGGAAGTCTCAGTTCTCTTCTGAGGTCCCCAACGTAGTTGTAGTGACTCACGAACCAGTCCTTTGTCTTCCACTCATTCATCCTTCTCACCGCGATATCCAGACCCCTAGGTTTCTCATGAGGCGATTTATCATAGTTTTGTTCTGCTCATTTCCAAGAGCTCAAGGAATTCATTCCTTGTTTGATTTAGATCCTCTATCTTTCGGAGAACTCCTATTGCAGCGTGTTTTATGCGTCTGGGAGACAGCATTATTGCATAATCATGTTGCGCGCACTATATCTGACCAGCTCGCTGAGTCTTCTCGATAACCTTGTTTCGAATAGTTCCCAGACCTTCGATTTTGGCTTCGACCACATCTCCTACCTCCAAGTATCTTGGATGCGTCATTCCAAGGGCAACACCCGCGGGCGTCCCAGTACCGATTACGTCACCAGGCTCAAGCGTCATGTCCTGAGAGAGAATCTCAACGATATCCGGAATCTTGAATATCATTTCTCGGGTATTGGACCTCTGCTTCAGCTCACCATTGACTTTGAGTTCCATATCCAGATTATGCGGATCACTGATTTCGTCTTTTGTAACTATGCAAGGACCCAAGGGCGCAAATGTGTCGAGACTCTTACCTTTGAACAGTTGCTGATGTTTCCTGTGTAGATCTCTGGCACTGACATCATTCAGGATAGCATATCCTACAACGTATTCGAAGGCATCCATTCTCGAGATATCCTTCCCTCTCCTACCTAGAATAACGGCTAGTTCAACTTCGTAGTCCAACTCGCTGCTAGACGAAGGGTATACTATGTCGTCGAAAGGACCGATAACGGCATTAGTGGACTTGCTGAAAAACATAGGAGATGATGGCAATGGTTCACCCCTTCTTGCAGCAGTTTCGAGCCAGTGATCACGATAGTTCAGACCCACACACAAAATGTTCTTTCTAGGTCGAGGAACAGGAGATCTCAAATGCACCCGGTTTGTCGACACTATGGCGCCTTCACGCAGAAACCGGTCTTTTCCCTGATTGATAAGGTGAGTTGTCTGCTGCAACAGTTCTCTCGTTTCATTGAGAGCGAGGTCGCCCCACTCCAGAAGAGAAATCATGTCTGACACTTGTTCAAGTGTGGGAAATTCCAAGCGCGCGCGCTTTCTCAGTTCCTCGCTAGTCAGAATCACATCGATAATCTCATCTCCAAATTGCACTCCGACTCGGCCTCGGCCATTGAAATCGTAGCTAGCCAGTTTCATCATCCTCACCTTAACCGAAGATTGAGAAGCTCGATATCTCGAAATGCTTTTAAGTACTGCGACTCACGTTGACCAGACCTGCGAGGGTTGTACGGATGGCGACTGTATCCATCATATATGACAGCAGGACAGGCAACACAGAAAGAATGGCCAACGCGATCGCCGAAGGCGCTAGATCAGCAGGCGTGCAGGTCACTGTACGCAAGCTCGGAGAGAAGTTCCCTGTGGAGGAACTCTCAAAAGCCGACACTATCGTCATCGGTTCACCGACACATTACTCAAGCGTAACAGCCGAGATGCGTCACTTCCTGGAATCACTGGATGAGCTAAGAAAAGCAAGAAAACTCAACCTCAAAGGAAAGACAGGGGCAGGATTCGGCTCGTATGGGTGGAGCGGGGAAGCGCTTGAGCGGATCACTGGAGCACTCAAGATCCTCGGGCTTACCGTAAAGTCGTCCGCTCTCAAGATTGTCGAGTCTCCGGGAGAAAATGACCTTGCTAAGTGCAGAGAATTCGGCAAGGCCTTAGCCGAAGCTGCACCATCCAAGGCAAGAAAGTAACTCAGCTCTTCTTTCCTATCTCAATGCCTCATAGAAGCAGAGCGGAAGCTGTTCCGGAATCTCTCAGCAACTATAAGGTCACAGTACGACTTGTGAGAACCAAAGCGAGTTTGAACAGAGAAGACTACTTTCCTGCTGAGACTCTGGGTGTTCTCTGCTTACGTCTATCCCACGCGATAGCGACCCCGACAAGAACCGCTGCCAGGGGAAGCAGGATCGAAGCAGGCCATATGTACAACGACTGTACTCTGCCGATGATGAGCGAAATTCTGGCCATGAAGGTTTGTCCGAATGATGCTCCGAAGGTGACCATTAGGATGTATTTTCCAAAGTCAGCCAGAGTCCTTGTCGGGCCTTTGAGCTCTTTCGAGAAATAGAAGAAGATCAGGGCCCCGAGGACGCCGAAGACTATGATCAAGTTGTTGACGGTGTTGTATGGATCGTTCGCCACGAATAGAGGGAGAAGTGTGGCCTTGATCTGCTCTGTCAGACGAGTCCTGAAGTCTGCTGCAACGACTATTCCTGTTCCCACGCCGATAATTGCTGCTGTTGGGAGACGGTAGAGCCAGAAATGCTTCTTAGAGAAGTAGAAGTAAAGGAGTAAGCTGGACAGAAGCGGGATCGCCCAGAACGTGTTGCCCTTCGCCAATGGAACCGCAGCATTGTCGTAGACATATTTCGCAGATAGGACTACGCCATATCCGGTCGCTGCTCCAAGGTATATGTGCTCTGCGATTCTAGATACACGATTCTCCCTGTAAAGAAAGCTGTACGCCATCAGCGTCAATCCTCCTGAGAGTAGGATACCGACCAGCCTAGCATCCAATCCAATCATCTCAACTTGGCCTCCTAGTCTTCCTGACAATATAGCCGACATTGCCGACTATGATGAAGATGATGACTAGCAGATGGGCAGCTGATTGAGCATCCATTCCAGCCAGTGCGATTCCCGGCCTCTTCACAAGTTGCTCATATTCCGCAGCTCCTCTGAGCCCGTTCAAGTATCCTACGACCTTGGCTGGGTAGTAGGGCATGACTCTGGTCACCAGGACGGCTGTAACAGCGCCAACGATGGGAACACCATGCGGGTCCCCGAATTGGCGTACAAAGTTGTCCACCTGACTCCCTGAAATCACTATCAGAAGCTTGAAGTCTCGGGCGCTAGAAAGTGGCTGCATTATCTCCAAGTCTTTAACATCCTTTCCGTAGAAGTCCTTCTGAATCACCTTCGGGTTTCCCGCGAAGGTTTTCATAGCAGCCTCTCCTCCCGCAATGTATCCAAGGTTGATGAAGTTCTTGCCATAAAGAGGATGATCCTTTGACGCGCCGAACACATCCCTCAGCGCCTGATCTGCGAACATCGGTCCGGCAGAATCAAACGCCACTTCGATTATTTTGAGGTTCTTGTTCTTCAGGTGCGTGGTGAATGCTGCCACTTGCGGATAACATTCCGGAGCCACCGCGGCACTCATGTCAAACGCAGAGACCACGAGGCTTCCTGACGGGAGGCCTTCAATGAATTTGAAAGTGCTTGTGGTCGGCGGGCTGATGCCTACCGGTAGGCCAAACGGCATGAGTAGAGGAGTAGCTACCGAGATGAGTAGAAGCAGGAATATCACTCTCGGATCTATTGTCGCGAGCTTGTGCGTCCAGTCCTTCTCGGTTGCCAATCGCATCTCCTCCTACGCACCTGTTCCCAAGTAGCCTTTCTCATGGCCCATTAGCATTCGAATTGTTAGCGAGAGCATTCCGATCGCTATGCCCATGATCAAGGCGCGCACGCCCCCTGTGTTCGGTACATCCAGAATCCATTGAGAAAGGATCGGAAAACCTGACCAGAAGGCTTCGCCGATAGGAGCCTGTCCCAGCATTACGATTACTGCAGCCACCAGGAGAATCATGGCTTCCCTTGATCTCACTCTGAAAGCCCGATAGGCCGCTGATGCCATGAAGAAGCCTGCGAGAGAGAACATAGCTGAATCTAATGGGACGATTATGTTCTGGAACATGTAAATGTAGCTTGGATCTCCTGAGCCCAATACTGCTCCGACCAGTATGAATATGGCCAATGTGATCAGCATCATCGCGCTCTCTAGACTGTGAGGTCTCTTTTTCACAATTCTGCGGACATGTATCCTAGTTAGCGAGATAATGCCAATGCCAACGGCTATTGCGCTCATCACAAGTATGGCCACGGTGAAATTTGCTGCAACTGTATTGATGACTGGAACCTTGAGGTAGTAATCAGTCACCTGAAGCAACACCAGGATGATCGTTATCGCCAGGGGAACCTTCAGTTTCATCCACGCCACCTCTCACATCTTGAAGAAATCAGCAATCCAAGATATGCCGAAAGTCGCTAGAACACAGCCTGCAACTAGGAATGCAGCGGCGATGAGTCTCACCCAGTCTTGGCCCGTAATGGCTGCAAGTTGGACTGGATCCTTCGACAAGTAGGCTCCAGCGGCGTAAAGTTCCTCTGAAACCAGAACATGATCACATGCAACTACAAAGAAGGGAATCTGGTATGTGTTCGCAGTGGCCCCGATCTGGATAGCTCCCGCCAAGAAACCTGCCTCTGCGATAATGATCGATTCTCCAGCAAAATAGCCAATCATCAGATTGGCAGCAACCTTTTCACGATGCAGGATCCCGACTACTCCCGCAGTGTAGGCGAACTGTCTCGTTGAAATGAACCGGATACTATCGGGATTGAACCTCTCCGGTCTCCCAGCGGCAAGATATGCTTGCTTCACAACATCCGTGATGACAGGCTCAATCTCTGGTGCAGCAAAGGTCACTATCAGCGGCGTGTTGTATTGGGCAACACGTCTGGCCACGTGCCCCAAGACGCTTATTCCCGCGATCGTCATCGGAGCGTCGTACCCATAAAAGTCACCTATTCCCGGAGTGAAATGAAGCGGCCGCCCCATCTCTGTTGCTCGTCCAATCGCTTCATCAATCGCGTCTATCGCAGCTAACTTTCTGATCTTTGGAACCCTGCCCTTTCTAGACGCGTACAGTAGGACAATCATCACAGCACTTGAGATAACCAACAGAATGAATGAGTGTACTACGCCCGGTGCGAATGGTAGCAAAACCCCTCCCCACTATGTTGGAGTGATGGTCGAGCACATTTAAGGCTATCTCGTGATGGCTTGTCAGCTCTCATTTCCGGAGCGCATGTGATCGAACCTCAGTAGTTACCCACGGCAATCAGCTCCGCAATCAGGACAAGAAATATCTCAGTTTCTCGACAATTTGCTCAGGCTGATGAAATTCGATCTCAGTCAGAGTGGCACCGCAAATTCAGTTCAACCATGCTCTAGAACAGCCAAGCAGTCGCGTTCTCTGTACTCCCATTTTGTCTTTGACGACAGGTCGCCTGCGAAATTCGTCAAATCTCTTTACTGAACACCGCAACAGCTATATTCCGCAACGCCGACAGCACGTTCAAGAGATTGGACCAAATGTCAACAGAAGATGCAACCAAGTTCCTTGAGACCGTGAAGGTTGAGAGACTGACGCCTGATTCGAGAAACGTGAACATCACGGTCAAGGTTGTGAAAAAGAGTGAGCCTCGAGAGACCATCTCCAGAAGTGATGGGTCGAAGCATAGGGTTTCAGACGTGCTCGTTGGTGACGAAACGGGCTCTGTCTATCTCTCGCTTTGGGATGACAATATCGATAAGGTGAATGAGGGAGAGGTTATCGAGATAAAGAACGGTTATCTGTCCTTGTTCCGCGGATCCATGCGCCTTAA
>Ga0209725_1001343_pt1 | contig 13940 bp, 16 predicted proteins | sample I18A1metaG_FD_184145 | JGI IMG/M metagenome (GOLD analysis project Ga0209725, IMG submission 184145) | Lake sediment bacterial and archeal communities from Gulf of Boni, Indonesia to study Microbial Dark Matter (Phase II) - ​I18A1 metaG... | ecosystem: Environmental > Aquatic > Freshwater > Lake... | reverse complement strand
CTATCAGGTACGGTGCAGCAATATCCACTCTGCCGGCAGCGTACGCAGCTCTGAGTCTCAGTGCTTTCTCGGTGTCCGCCTCGACGTTGTACCATTTTATTGCGACAGAGGCGTCGATGACTACTTTCTCAACTCTCGCCATTTCCTGATCTCCTCGGAACCAGACCAGCCTCCGCTCGTCTTCGAACGCAACCTATCTTGGTCGCGCATAGCCTTGCGCAAGAGATCAAAGTTGATTGACCTAGCGCCCGCCAGAGATTCCTCAAGGGAAATCCTCTCCGCGATTGCGCTCCTGATGATCTCAGACCAGTTAACGTGCCGTAGCTTTTCCATCCTCGCCTTGAGCTTCTCGTCGAGACGAACTGTCACGATGGCCATGCCAGTTTACCACAGCCGTGAGACGGGTGAGAGCCCGTATATAAATGTATTACGCCCTCGACTATACGGGATCCCTAGCCGGATTATGGGCACGGCTGCATCAGATAGCATCCATACATCTGGGACCGCGCGATCAAGTTCAGCCAAAGCAGTAGCCTGTAGCCCTACTTTCCTTGTTTCTCAAGAAAACTGTCTATCAGCTTGCGGGCGATGCTGATCTTGTCTGGGAGTTGAGGTAAATTGTCAGCCGTGAACCAGCGTGCATCTACATTCTCCTCATCGTTGAGGATGATGTCGCCGTCGGCATAAGTGGCTGTAAACCCGATCATGAGGGAATGAGGAAAAGGCCAAGGCTGGCTCCCGAAGTAGCTAATCTCCCTAACAGTAATCCCCGTCTCCTCTTTCACCTCTCGGATGACAGCCTCTTCAAGAGTTTCGCCCGCCTCAACGAAGCCAGCGAGCGTGCTGTACATGACCGACCGAAAACGACGAGCTCTTGCCAGCAGGATTTCCCGACCGCGCGCAACGAGGACAATAATCGCAGGGGCAAGGTGAGGGAAATGGAGGAGACCGCATTGTGGACATTCTTTGGCCCGTTCGGTCGCGTACATCTTGGTCCTCGCTCCGCAACGGCCACAGAACTCATGTGTCCTATCCCACTCAACAATCTGCACGGCTCGGCAGCCTACGGAGAACAGATCCTCATCCATCCGACCATACACCTGACGGAGACCCTCAAACGCCATGCCCTTGGGGGGAGTGATTCCTTCGGCAAGTTCCACGGCGTAGCAGTGGCGGCTGTCGAGGTAGCCAAGGTAGTGCTGTCGCAAGGTCGGCAATCCCAGCTCAGCAAAGTCCACGAGGCACGGGACCGCCGCTTCATGTGGTTCTAGCTCAACGAGGAGTCTGTCTCCCTGAAAGGCAAACCACCAAGCCGCCTCCATTCTGTCCTTCGGCGGCAGGACACGAGAGATGAAATTCCTACGTTCTACCACAGAACTCGCCAACTGATTGCATCACGTGCTTGTGTATCACTCAAGGTGTTTAATCTACCCACGGCACAGCAAGGGTCCGAAAGTCAGTTTCTTAGTGTGCGCACCACGACCGGTGAATCCTCCAACTCCTCTCCAAGCGCCCAAGACGACGTAGGGTTCGGCGGAAACCGCCGAGGTGAACCGAACCCAATCAGTAAGGCATGCGAAACGCGGGACCGCCAGTATCATTTCCTCTTCGAATCCGCGAGCGCCTTGCTAGCTGTCGCAGCGTTCACAGTTTCCACAGCTGAGGCAGCGGCCGTATGTGAGTCCGTTTCCACAGTTCGTGCAGGTATCGTTTGAGCTCATGCGTGTTGGGTGGGTTTCTCGAATCATAATGGGAGAGGGCGGTGACGGTGATACAGTGACTCCCGAGTGAAAAAAGACTCAACGACAGCCTGACCTGAGATGCTTTCTTGGGAGACTCCGGCTTTCGGCAGGTCTCGGAAGCTTGCCAGTCTAGGATGTCGTCCTTGCTGATACCGCCGGTGATGCTGGGTTCTCCTTCGCTCCTAAGCCGTTGCGCAAGCGAGCGAGCGCATCATCGATTGACAACACCTCTCCATTCTTCAACAGGACATACCCAAACAAACGCAGGCGTTGTTCGCGCCGTTCCTGGAAGACGCGGCCACGCCTGATGCTTCGTTCGCGATCGTGGCGCTGCTTGCTGGGCGACTTGGGCGCCGGCTTGAGGGAAAGGAAAGCTGGTTGAAGGGTGGGCGCTGCTTGGATCTTGGTCTGCGGACCCTCGTCCGTCTCTCGATGGTAGTGCCAGAGATGTGCTGGGCTCACTTTTCCCCAAGACCTCGCGGTCCGGCAGCATAAGGAGACGGAATCATGTCAGCCTTGACGGTTTGAGCTAAAAACGGCTCCTGATAGCGATTAGCATATAGTATCAAGCGCTATTAGCCACTGGCAAGGGCTGACAATGGCTAACGACGAGCCCTCCTTCGAGGGACGGCCCATCAGTCTACCCCGAAGCTACTGGAACATCCTCGAGAACATCCAGTCAAGCCTCAGCGAGCCGTCGCTCAGCGGTATAGTCAAGAACATCCTAGACCGCTTCTTCGCGGAGAAAACGTACTTGGAGGAACGTCTCGGCCCCGAGAAGGCAGCAGCCGCCCGCAAAGCCCTAGGCATCAACGCGTGAGGGTTCAGATCCCGGGTCGAGCGGCAAGCGATTTTGTCTCCTTCCGCGAGCATGTCTTCCAGTCTTACCTGCATATCGGGAAAGGGCTTTCCTCGTACTCGATTGCTTCATACCTTCGAGGCCTGGGGGCACTCCGGGAAGCATCTCAGACGCCGGGGTACAATTATTCCTCACTCAAGAAGTGTCAGGGCGAGCCCGACAAGGAGCTCACAGAAGATTGGCGGTTCGAAAGCAACCTTCTACAAGCACAGGAAGATCCCACGGGGAAAGGCTTGACTGAACCACAGCCGATCTACTATCACTTCCAAGAGAAATACGGATTCGGAGAACTCCTCGAATGATGGACACCATAAGGCATCTATAGCGGTTTCCGAGGACATTAAACAACGACACCCTCTCACAGGGTGCATCCCAACTAGCATCGCAGCTGTGCTAGCGCACTATGGGGCATCAGAGCACGCCTGGGACGAGTGCAGCATACATGAATTTGCTCTCGCCGCTATTCTCCAGGACCCTACAGGAGAAAGTTTCACTTTTCGAACGTTCAAGCGACACTTCCTTGATCAATGTCTCGACAACAGACTCTACCGCTCAGACACGACCAGCCGTCAAGAGCTCAGCGAGTGGAAGAACTTCATACTCGAGAAAGTCAGACATGACATTCCTGTGATTGTGTCATTCAGTCACACGAGACCTCATGTAATGACCACTGTGGGTGTAGATTCCAACACCACAAGGTTGCAGCTTCACGATCCCGCGATCTGTGAATTCAAGTTTCTCGATGTGGAGCCCATGGCTCTTCAGCAATCAGGGTACGTAAGAAACAACGACTTCCTATGAATAGAGCGAGTTGTCTAACCACGAAAGGCCACTGTCAGAAACCATGAATTGAACAACTACTTTGACAAAGACCGGAATGGCTGGATGGCGCTGGACATACTAAGTAACATGGCGAACACAACGCTATACATCGTGGTGTGGTCAAGTAACGAAAGGGATGTTAAGATCCTCAAAGTTCGGAACGTGAGGAGCGATGGCTTGGTCTACGAAGATGTTCAAATCTGGTCGGAAACAGGCCTGGTTCAGAAATTCAACGAGATATTGACAAGAGCCTAGAAGCTGACTCTTCCAGAGGTGGATAACGCTGAAGAGTGATAGAAAATCAGCGATGCTCCAGAATACGGCTACGAAAGGAGTCGTGATGTCCTAGACGGTCCGGGCTGCTTGCTTGTCAATTCATGTTGTCAACCTTCGAAGTTCAAATGCCGGGGAAGATGAGTTCCTACACGACATCACAGTCAACGCTGCTGTAGCCGAGTCTGCGTGAGCGGGTTGATTCGCTGGTATTCACAGAATAAGATTCCCTGTGTGGGAAGGCGCTGAACAATCAGGAGGACGAGCATCCTTATCTGAATACGTCGTGAGTATCCTAAGCGGCTTTCCATGTCGTCTTCTCCTGCAGACCTTCTGAAGGGTCTGGTAGGCTTACTTGATGAGAACTTTCGGGCGGCGGAGATCTTCCAGCCTCGCCACGTCCGCCTCACCGAGTTCACATACGTCAACGACGAAGAACTCGACAAGGGTGAAGAACTGGTTGAGGAGAACACTCTCGAGCTCACACATTCGATCCCGAGCGAAGTAGCGGTCAGGGATCTGAGAGCCTCAACCACTCGCGTTCGAAGATTCATTCGCTTGTGCTTCCATGAAACCTCCGAGAGATTTGAGTTGGAAGAGAGGCTCATACAAGAGATAAGACCCCAGTGCAAGATCGGGTAGACTTAGCCCTCATGCTCTTGAAAGCGTATCCTAAGAGGAACGCGGGTCACCATCTCTCCAGTAGAGGTATGGTATGCCTTTCTCGTACCACGGCCATTGTCGCATGTCATAGATCCGCTCAACGATACGTTTCCTGAGGGAGTGCTAGTTTGAAAAGAATGCCGCACCCAAAGTCTCAAATCCTGAACGACCAACGTAGTCTATTGGCTTTCGGAGATACACGATCTACCTGTTCCGACTTCACTACTTTCTACGACCGCCGGAGCGCCGAGGAGGAGCGCGAGGAGATAAGTACCGGGCTGTGAGGAACTCAACGTGTTTCAGAGTTCGAAGAACCCTGCTGAGCTTTCGAAGAAGCTTGCGAGCGGGCTAAGTCCTGCTGTTGGTCTAATGCTTGACAGTCTTGTTCTGGATCCAGAAATCAGCCTCAGCCCCTACTTCTGGACTATCCTTGTCTTCGGTTCTGTCACATTTGTCATATCGCTAGGTCGATTTCTGGAAAAGAAACATGAGTGGGAGGGAGGTGTCTGGCATATCGCTGGTATATGCCTGGCCGGGTTTGCCCTCGTATCTTGGGCTAGGTACGACTCTTTCCTGACAAGCTTCTTGATGGAAGCCATCATCATAGCGATTATCGGCGGTGCCTTTTTCTTGTGCCGAAAAAGGCTTGCAGGGGCGTACGGAAAACACAGACGTGTAGCCTACCTTGGGCTGTTCCTCTGTGTGCTCCTTCCTCTAACTGCGATACTTCCTCATGCTGGAGAGAGACCACTCTTGATTGTCTCACCTTCCCCAAAGTTCATCACCATCCCCGAAGCGGGCATGACGCAAAACATCAACGTGACCCTGACAAGCGTCTACGCAAATGCTTGGAATATCCGACTAACAGCAGAGTCATATAGGCTGCTCGCGGTATACCTTGACAGTAGAGAAAAGGGTCCAGTTGAGATACCTTTCCTCGAACACGGCCGAGAATTAATCAAGACGCTACGTGTTGAGACTTCGCCGCAAATCGAGAATGGAGCATACAGTGTTACCCTGAATTTCGAGTACAAGGATGCTCTTGGCCAGATTCACACCGGCTCTTCTAGCGTCGAGGTTATTGTCGGGCCGACGCCGGCGCCCATGATGCCAGCATTCTTGCTATTACCACTGCTGATCATGATTGTAGCTGGAATTGGTCTCACGTGGTATGTCCGGCGACGTGGCAGGATGCGTATCTGATCCACCTTACCTTCGCCAGGCTCACAAGTCAGAAAGATGGTTAGAGTCGGAATGAAGGCATGAACTCTCCGAGTACGCGGGGCGTGCAGAGTGACGAGTAAGATGCGTAGCTTGGGGCCAAATGTGAGAGAGAAAGAGGGAAGGCGACCCGGGCGGCGGTGCGCGCTACACCTGAGAAGCGGTGTAGGGAGCTAGCTGCAGAACTTCGCGGCCTGCTTAGAGAGTACGCGGAAGAGAGATATGGCATCTACCAGATAGCACAAGCCAGACCATCTCGCAACAATCGAATGGGTCATCGCTCCCGTTCCGTGTCATGAGATGTCTAGAGTGGCATAAACCGGATCATGATCCGACCCGTCGCCAGTCTTCTTCTTGCGTCTTTCTACCGCAACATTTTGAACTTGAGGCCGCATGTTTGCCGGAATCAGAAGGTAATCAAACAACTCCATCTTAGGCTCCGTTCCGGATTCTTTATGGCGAACGGACCATCTGTCTTGTGCCGGCAGGAGTTCCGCAAGATTGACAAGATTGAGCTGGTTACCGGGACCCAAGAGCGGGGATAGCGGATCGCTATCGGGTACATCATTCAAGTCTCCTGCAATCACATACCGCGAGTTTGCCGCCGTCGTTCCAACTATGCGAACGATGGCCTCGCTCTGCCTCTTGCGGAGCTCGTTATCTTTCCGTTCTTGTTTCTCTCTTGCTGCTCCTTTCAGCCTCCAATCCACGTACTTAGATTTGCTGTGGGTAACAAACAGGGTGAAGAGAGTTCCTGATCTATCCGGCGGCAGTATCTCCACCTGTAGTAGGTCCCGGCTGAACACTTTCTCGTCAGGCTCAGCCGGGTGAACGTAATGCTGCCATGATGTGACCGCGCCAAACGGCAGTCTGCTCATGACGCCCACGTCGATCAGCCTCTTATCGTTTCCATCTACAACGAGGCGGTGAGGATAGGCATCGTTAAGGTATTCGTGAACGAAACGGTCGAGAGTGTCCTTGTCCTCAACTTCCTGGATGGCGAGGACGTCCGGATTCTTCGAGAGGATTCGTTTTGCGATGAGTGAACGATCCGCTTCTTTCTTCTCCTTAACGAGTTTGCCCTTGAACGTACGCACCCAGTACTTCGAATCGGGGTCGAATTTGTAAGTCCCGGAACTCGTGATTTCCCGAATGGAGGCTCTAAAGTTGAAACGGCCGAACAGGTTGTTAAGGTTGAAGGTTCCGATTCCTATGTTCATTTGACCTCACGCTTTGTTGAATGGGCATGTGATTCTCGGGTTCCTGCCTTTTTTGGTTTTCCTGCTTGGCGTGAGCGACGTTCTGAACCACCCACCCACTAGCCCGAAGGGCTGTGCAGGAACGAAAATCTCAAGGCTGCATGCGAGGACAGCATCAAGTGAGTACAGAAAAACGCGCCGAATGTTGAGCATCCATAGTCTAGTCCCTGAACTATTGCGTGAGACGAGGTTTGCTCGACAGGCGACCTCTACGGTCGATTGTTGTCAAGACTACGTCCACGGGACACAAGGGATCTCTCTTCTAGCGTGGTCTCCTAACCCCTCCTAAACTAGGGTGAATCCGCCAACCAGGCGTGCCTGTACGTCTTCATTCTAAACTCCCTTTGTTCGGCTAGCAATCAATCTTCAGTTCAGGGCTCATTGGGAATACTCCACCCCTTTCATCAACGAGAGAGTATTTGACGCCGTAAGCGTTGTCGTCGCGTTGAACCTCGACCAGCCCAAAACAGGGGTCCTCGAAGAAACTCATAGAGCGAAGGTTCTTCCTGAAACCCCAGACGTGATCAGCGAGAAACCACCGTTGAACTCTTGCCCTTCGAGTGTCGTTAGCGATCGGAGAGCAGGTGAACTGGTAGAATCGTGGGCCCTCTCGTGACGGTATGAATTCGATGTAGTGCGAGATGTGAACATCACCAGCCAGAAAGACTAGCTTCCCAATCTTGTTCTCCCGTATGAACTTGATCAGGCGTCTTCGCCCCCATGCGAAGCCTGGCCACTGATCAACCTGCGCAAACCTGCTCAGTCCTGGAAACGGCGCAAGAAATGGCAGTTGAATAGCGATGTGTGACAGAGGAACCGACGTCACCACGAACTTGAGGTCATCGCGATAGCGATTAAGCCAATCCGTCAAGAGGTCAAATTGTCGATCGCCGAGTATGTCTCTTCGATACGGCAAAAGTTGGTGCCAGCTTCTAGTTTGTCTTTGGTATCTGGCGTCGATGATGAAGAAACGCACGTCTCCCCAGCTGAATTCGTAGGTGTAAGGCAAATCCTCGGAGATTGGTTCGGGGTTATGTGAATTCTGATAACACTCGTAAGCGTGAAGCGCATTGCTGAGTCTTTGCTCGCCTGACACGCCACGCAGGTCACCTATCTGCCTGCGAATCTTGAACCACGCGTTCTCAACCTCGTGGTCGTCAAAAATCATGTATGTGGGGCATGCGGCCAGAGCTTTCATGAGGGACGGATCTGCGCCCCAAGATTTCTGGTAGATCTCACAGAATTCGTCGAACGTGGCCGCCTTCCATTTGGCGCCATGAACACCTGATTCATCTGCGTAGATTTGGTCGCCAATCATCAAGAGGAAGGAAGGACGAATAAGGTAATCTTCGCCCCGACAGAGCTCATAGAGTTGTCCCATCACGTATGTCGGGCAGACTAGTGGGCGATGGCACGATCCGAACGCGAAGGAGAATTTCTCGGCGACTTCAGGGGTTGTACGGAAGTTAAAGTCTTCACTGGAATAACTTACCGAGTTCACCGTAACGGCATAGGAATAGGCCGTGCCCGGCGTAAGCCCCCTAATCGTGGAGACGCTCGTGCAATCAGAATCTTCACCCGTGGTCACTTCTTCGCCAACGAAACGGCGGCCCGCCAGATCCTTGCATTCAACACTGAACGTTGCGGGCCATCTTGTCCTCAGCCAGATCTTGACATGGTCTTTGCCAACTGAGCCGACGATAGGCCCCAAGTGGATCGGGCTGCGACGAAAGGCTTCCATCTTGTATAGCACGATCCTACCGCTTATGAAACAACTGTAGTCCCTTGAAATAGGATGAAGTCTGCGTTCCTAAATTCTGTTCGTCGCTCGGATAGAACTAGGCCCGCTGCACCCTGAGGCGTTTCTTCTTCAGTTCCCTATCGCCTTAGGGTTGTGTGAGAACCCAAAGCTAGCGACGTCTTCTTTCAGTACTCTGATGCTCCCATGGTGAAGATCAACATGAAGAAGAAGATCAAACCTGTCAGTACGAAGACGCATATTCCCACTCGCCAAACGGTAGACCTTGAGGAACCAAGCCTTCGCAGTGAATCAATTATCGCGGCGAATCCAAACGGGTACCCCAGCAGCAGGATGTAGGTTTCAAGTCTCGGCACCATCACTAGGGCGTTGAAGAATACGTAGATACCTATCCAGCCAGCGAAGAATTCAGTCGTCGCCAGAAGAATCCTGTCGAGATACGGAATTTCTGAGCATGACTTGTTACTTTCATGTTTCCCTTGCCCAAACGGTCAATGCGCTCCTTTTCTTCGCCACCTTCTTGCCACTACAAAGAGACCCACTAGGATAGCGATGAGAATTGCCGGGAAGCCAAGAAGAGGAATAGGGGCGATTATGATCGAGCTTGTCTGGGTCGTTTCAGTTGCCACAGTTGTCGCCGGGGTGACGGCGGCATGCTCCTGGAGCTTCACGACAAATATCTCGTTGCGCGAAGACCCGTCAAGCCCGAAGTCTACGCTAACGGTCCTTGAGGTCGGATGCTTGGGAACAAATCCTGGCTCGCGCATAACCGGTGGTAAGTCATTCATGGCGATGTTGGAATCAGTGACGACGGCGCTCAAGTTGGTGGGAGGGTATGCTTCCGGAAGAGTATTATCAACCGTCCCGCCGAGGTAGATGTCACCCGAGGGATCGACTGCTACACCAACAGAATGGACACCGCAATACGTATGTTCCAAGAAGCATCGTCCAAATCGTCCAATGTCCCAATACAGTTCGCCATCCGAGGCGAATTTGGCTAGGAACAGATCCTTCTGTCCTTCAACGATGGAAATCCATCTGTCCCCAACCAGGTGTGGATCGCCGCGAGCATTGATGGCCAAACCGTATACCAAATCAGCGGCCGCTCCGGTTCCCAGCGTCTTTGCCCAGTACTTTGAACCGTTGGGGCCGAACTTGGCTAAAAAGACGTGAGAGGAATTCAGTTCGTTTGGTCCTGTCCAAAGTTCAGAATCGGCAGCTCCGTATATGTTCCCGAGGGCGTCTAGGGCTATTTCGCGTATCCTGACTTGTAGTTCGTCTTCTCCCAGCACTCGGCTCCACTGTGAGACGCCGTTCGAATTGAACCGAGTAAGAAAGGCGCTGTTCCCGGTGTACCCGGCCACATATATGTTGCCGCCAGAGTCGACAGCTACACTGCTTGCTCCGCTACTCATGTTAGCATAGTTCCAAACCCTGCTCCAATCCAAGTCTCCGGCAGAGTCAAATTTGCATAAGAATGCGTACTCAGGTGGGTAAGACGCGGTGCCTGACACGTACGCGTTTCCGTAAGCATCTACGGCCAAGCCTTCCATGTACCACCCGTCGATCCAACCAAGTGTTCCGGGGGTTCCCCAGACCGTATCCCATTGGAGGAAGCCAGCCGAGTTGAATCTTGCCAGAAACGCTTCGGTTGAAGGCATGAAGGAATTCGGCCCAGTGTGGCCAGCTAGAAGTACGTTGCCTTCTGGGTCCACGGCTACACGCATCCCCTCGCCACTGCCCCAGAGCACGGTCCATTGTAACTCGCCGCTAGCATTCAGTTTGACCAAAATTGCACCAACATAGCCGGTAATGTCGTACTGCTCATAGAGACTCGTGGAGCCTCCGGCTACGTAGATGGCACCCGCAGGGTCGAATGCTATGCCCCCTGCCCAATCATCATTGCCCAACCCTACTGTATGCAGCCATGCTATGTTCGGCACTTCGGGTTCACCACTAGCCATCACGGCTGAGATCAGCGTGGTCATCAAGAGGATGGCACCGCACAACTTGCTCATTTCTCAGTCTCGCCTACACATTCGCGTGATCTCCCATCTGAGGGGAAGCTCGCAACTAGAAGCAACCGAACAAGCACGACACGTGCTTCTTCCAGCAACATTTTATCGTTGAGATGTGGCATAGGGCCTTTTCCATAAGCGTTTCTGAACTCCTCCCCACACATTTGACATGGTGGATCATTGCCGCTGGAGATATGAACAAAAATGTCCATGTCTCGCTCGGGCTACCAACAATGCTTGTTAACAGCCAAGAGTTCGAAACTCATGCCGGACATCGAATATGCGTCAGCGTGTCGTCCAGCGTCTCGCGGCCAACATTCCTGAGGATTCGGTCGCGTTCCGGCTTCGACGCCTAGACGACGACACCCGAGCTGTGCATCGCCCCCATTTTGAACGCTCGACGCGTTGGCTCCACAGGCAACCCGGCTGGGCTGATGTCACGCCGTCAAAGCTGGGCTACATCAACGGGAGGCTGGTCTCATGTTGAGGGCTGCCGCGGCAACGCGTGGGTGCCTTATGCTTGAGGAGCATATGTGCGAAACGGCTGCCAATCCAATCGGCTGCCGTTTTGCAGCGCCTCGAAAGAGGTACCTCTTTTCGGGAAGGAGGTACCGCTTTTAGAGCTCTGAGCAACGCCGGAAAAGCGTGGGTCATCGGCTACCATGAGTGCGTAGCCCTTTCGGCTGGAGAACTCGAGCCGTGTGTCTCGGCTACAAACAGTACTTGTCTCTTTTCCCCGGGCTACCAACCACTATTCCCAATATCTCCAAGCGCCTGACCCGGACCGATGTTGAACCTTCAGTACAGCGCTCTCTCCTGACCGCATCCTAGGTCGCCTCTTCCAGCTGATCTTGAGCTCAACTACTGCTCGTTCTGAGCTCTTTTTCAGCCAAGAGTCTGCTCAAGAACTGCTTGGTTGAGAGTTCTAAACGCGAGTCCAAACCTATCATCGCGCACATCTTACGATCTCTGCTACGAGCTGTATCCTGCCCGCTCTGGGTTGACCATCAACTCATTCACGGTGTGCATGAATCCTCCCAAAGCGGCCCCTCTTTCACTGAATCGGGGCCCCCTTTCGGTGAACATGTTCCAGAGTTCTTCAGCCTTCCCGTTTAGAAGACACTACTTCTCGAACTGAAGGCTATCTCAATGAAGTTCAGCGTGGTAGTTGAGAGGGATGAGGACGGATACTACATCGCCTCAGTCCCAGCGTTGCCGGGCTGTCACACTCAAGCTAGAACGCTTGATGAGCTGACAAACAAGATCAGAGAGGCAATCGAGCTGTACTTGGAAACGGAAGGGAGCAAAGCCGAACCAAAGATTGAGCTCGTTGTTGTTTGGTCGCCTCCAGCATTCTCCTTCACCCAAACTCTTGACTACGATTCATGACTGGTCGGTTCTTATGGGATTCGTTCACAAGCAAAGGCCCTCACCTGACGACCCGGCTAATCGCTCCCTTATCAGATCTTGAAGCGACCGGGTCTTTCCGTGTCTCAGACTGGAATGGTCCTCGCCTCTCTACACGGCGCACCCTCGGCGACTCAAATCTGACCCCGTAGCGGGGTACATTTGATTGCACGTGAGTACGGCCTCAAACGGCGACGATCGCGTACCCGTGACATTGGGTCAAGACAGTTCTCAGGACTCGCGTCCAGGTTATGTTCAGTGGAAGATCCGAACCCGCGTCAGGTTAGCCCGCCACTGCAAGCGGCTCGCCCAGCGAGAAGGCTGGGAGACCTCTGACCTACTCAGAGTCCTAATCTGCATGTCCGCGACATCCAAGTTCCTCGCTCTCCAGAGAAACGAGAGATTTCACACGCAGGTCCAACTGCACAGAATGACGGGGAAACGGGGATACAGTCCCAGAATCGGCGCAAGCAATACTGTCTTTCTATCGGTACGACTACCACGTGGAGCTGCTCAGCTCATCACCACATACGCATCCCTAACAGGCCAGTCTAGGAACCAGCTTGTCATCAGGCTGCTCGAGGTGGGTCTGGTGGCGTATCTCAAAGCCGAGAACACATTCCTTGAGGCTATTTGCTCGCTCAACTCAAGAGTGCCTTGAAGTCGAAGAATCATGCTACGGACGATCACTTCAAGGTCGAGCTTCCAACAACCGCGCTCCGAAAGTGTTCTTGAACGATTAAATATTAGAAGACGACTAAATGTCCACCGACCCCCTATGGCTAGGTCCGTCAGAGTGGAAGAGAAGACTTACCGGAAGCTCTCACAGGCTGCAGGGCGGCTTCAGAGCGTTTGGGGGCGTCCAGTGTCGATCGATGAGGCGATCTGGTATCTCTTGAAGGCCCCGAAAGAAGAGAACAAGATCAGCGATCTTGCGGGAAGCTGGGAAATGTCTGAAAGAGAGGTCAGGGAGATTGAGCGCGTCCTCCGGGAGGGGTGGAGTCGCTGGAAGCTTCCGCGGTCTGCATAGACACCTCAGTCCTGGCGGATAATCTCAGAGGCCGAAGGGAAACAGTCGACTACATCAGGAAGCTGGAAGCTGCCGGCACAGGTCTATCTACGACAACGGTCAACTCGTTCGAGCTGTTCTATGGAGCCTATCGAAGCGCGAGACGAGAAAAGAACCTGGCCGCAACGAAGGCTCTTCTCCGACGACTTGTCGTAGTGGAGCTGTCCGAGGCAGCTTCCGAAGAAGCTGGGAAGCTCCTAGCCACGCTGGAATCAAAGGGAGAAGGAATTGACTTTCGTGACATTCTTATCGCGGCAATCTCCAAGACCCAAGAGATGGCGCTTATTACAAGGAACATCGAACACTTCTCGAGGATCCTAGGACTAGAGGTTTTGGAGGCGCCCTAGTGATCGCGGTCTCAGCCCCTTGTTTTGCTCTTCAACAGGGTGATACACGCCCTCTTGCAATTCCCTAGCTCTTGGGACTTGCTGGGCAACAGCTCATTGCCAACCTCGTTAAGAGTTCCAAACCTGCCTCGGCCCAAATGCAGACATCCGAGGGGCTCTTTCCTCCAGCCGGGCGCTGAAGGAGGCCCCGCAAGCGTGATCGTCGAAATGCGTCTTCCCAATCCAAAGGCCCCTCGATGAATTCTTCATCAGAATTCAGGGCTAGACCCAAGCTGTGGGTGAGATCATGATTGGTCTTCGACAGGACATCGTTCCTACGGTTGGAGACTCCAGCCTGCACGTGACACCATATTGATTCTAGATATTTCGGTGGGGACCCCCCCTAGGGGGGGTGGGCCGGGCGTTCTAGCACGTCTAAGCCCGCTCTGAGTTCTGTTCCCACGATTCCAGCTCGCATCGAGCTGCAAATCTGTTTGAGAATTGCTTGGTTGAGAGTCCCAA
>Ga0209725_1001342_pt1 | contig 13947 bp, 10 predicted proteins | sample I18A1metaG_FD_184145 | JGI IMG/M metagenome (GOLD analysis project Ga0209725, IMG submission 184145) | Lake sediment bacterial and archeal communities from Gulf of Boni, Indonesia to study Microbial Dark Matter (Phase II) - ​I18A1 metaG... | ecosystem: Environmental > Aquatic > Freshwater > Lake... | reverse complement strand
GTGTTGATATCCTTCCAGGAAGTCACAGGCTGCCATTCCACCGGACAGCCGTACTCGGCCAGTTTCTGGGCTATGTATCTCAAGGCCGCAATTTCCTGGGGCGAGCCCATCGGCCGAGGTCCGACTGTCTCGGCGAAATAACGAACGTGCTCCAGGGCTTTCTCTTTAGAAAAATCGTCGGCTTGCGAAAAACTCGCGGCGAAAAGGAGAATCACGGCGATTCCCATTTTGAGTGTCAGGCTTATTCGCATCGTCCCCTCCTCCAAGTTGCCTTTCAGTCTTTCCGATTTTCATTTTTCCATCGCTTCATGACGCGCGGAAAGCGGTGGCACGGCTCAGGCGGACCGGCACCTCTTCAAATGGTTTTAGGCCCGCCTTCTCGGCGGCCGCCACAATCTCATCATAACTCACGTCCGACACGTGCATCTTTGGCTCGACGAGCAGAAAGACGCCGTCCGTCTGGAGTGCGGCGTTGATGTCGCCGAAAAAACGCTCCAGGTCTCCAGTCTCATGAGCCACCCAGAACGCCAGCGCAAAATCAACTTTTTGGCTGACACCAAGCTTGTTTTGATCACTTAAGTGCAGGAGGATACGGCCGGACACGCCGGCTCTTTCCGCCCGCCGTTTGACTCTCTCGAGCATTCCGGAGCTGATATCCGCCGCAATCACCCGGCCCTTTTCCCCAACCATCCTGGCCATGGGGATCGTGAAGAACCCCGGCCCGCATCCGACATCGAGGACCGTGTCTCCGGGCTTGATGAATTGAGCAAGAATCTTCTCCGGGTTATGGAACATTTTGCGGAAGACACTGGTCAGCGTGAACGAGAACCAGGAAGGACAGACATGGCCGGCCATATATTCAGTCCTTCGCTCTTGGTCCTACTGAGTCCCTTTCTTTTTCAACACTTTAGTTTCTTCGCTCATTTGCCCGCCTATTAGAGCTCGCGGATCCAAATGTTTCTGTAGCGGACCGGGTTGCCGTGGTCTTGAAGCGAAAGCGGGAGCCTATCCGGATGAGCTTTGTAGGGAGGCTGCACGGGTTGGCCTTTGGTGTCTGTGGGTCCAAACAGCTCAACATTGTCCTGAACCAGAACGCCGTTATGGAAAACCGTCATGCGCGCCGGTTTTGTAATTTTGCCCGTCCAGTCAAAGTGCGGGCGGTGAAAAATGATGTCATAAGTCTGCCACTCGCCCGGCCTCCGGCAGACATTAACGAGAGGCGGATACTGGCCATAGATGGCGGCAGTCATGCCGTCCGCATAGGTCTTGTTGTTATAACAATCAAGGACCTGGACCTCGTACAAGTCCATGAGAAAAACGCCGCTGTTCCCCCGGCCCTGACCTTCTCCGGAAACGACCTTAGGCGCCGCCCATTCAACGTGAAGCTGGCAGTCGCCGAAGCCCCTTTTTGTCCGGATCGAGCCGGCTTTGTCCACAACCTCGGCGTAGCCGCTCTCGACCTTCCATTTGGCCGGTCCGCCAGAGGCGGCTTCCCACCCGGAAAGATCTTTACCATCAAAAAGGATCACAGCATCTGACGGCGCCGGAACCGGAGGCCCGTCGGGGCCAGGGTTCACAACAGGCGGAAGGGGCCGGTTCGGATCATGGATTTCCCATTTCTCGGACATTTCCTGACCTCCTTTCTGCAGAAGACCACCGGGACCTTCTCCTGCAGCCAGGCAAAAGGCCGCCGCCGTCAAGATAGAAAACCACACCAAGTTTTTCATGAGATTCTCCTCCAAGCGTTATAGAGACCAGCCTTTCCTGTACTCAGTCTCGAGGAACTCGTTGGCCTCCGGGAAGTTGGTGAATTCCATTTTCGACGCATCCCACTCGAGCACAGTCTTGAATTCCTTAACCCGGAGGGCGATATTTCCGAGCAACATGGTTTCGGTCAAAGCGCCGGAGTATTCAAAATCCGTGGTTGATTTTTTGCCCGCTTTGATGGCGGCAACCCATTCCTCGTGGATCCCAGGAGACCGGGGGATTGTTTTCGCGGGCCGCTTGTAGTCCTTCATCAATTTTTCTGGGACAAGGCGCGGGTTATCTCCGTAAGTACCGCACAGCAGCATGCCTTTGCTTCCGACAAACAGAACGCCTCCATCCTCATCCCCCATCATCCGGCCGGGTTCCAATTCCTTTGGCCTGAGGGGCATCAACCCGCCGTCATACCAGGTGAGCTTCACAGGAGGCATTTTTCCCCGGGCGGGAAACTCGTAGGTAACCATTTCAGCCAGCGGATAGGAATCTTTGGTTAACGGAGTAGAGCTCGCCTGGATGGTTTTGGGGTGGCCTAAATTAAGAGCCCAGTACGGCTGATCGAGAAGATGCGCCCCCATATCGCCGATGGCACCGGTCCCGAAATCCCACCAGCCTCGCCAAACAAACGGATGATAAGCCGGATGGTAATAGCGCCAAGGCGCCGGCCCGATCCAGAGATTCCAGTCAATCGTGGGCGGGACAGAAGGAGTCTCCTTTGGCGCATCGATGCCCTGCGGCCAGATCGGACGGTTGGTCCAGACATGGACCTCGGTCACCTGGCCGATGGCTCCGTCCCAGATCCATTCGCAGACCAGTCGCGCCCCTTCTCCCGCATGGCCCTGGTTGCCCATCTGAGAGACGATATTCGCCTTCTTGGCCTCCTGCGCGAGCAGCCGGGCTTCCTTGACAGTATGCGTTAGCGGCTTCTGGACGAAGACATGCTTACCCGTTTTTATGGCCATCATGGCTATAACGGCATGAGTATGGTCTGGAGTTGTGACGGTAATCGCATCAATGCTTTTTTCTTTGTCCAGCATTTCGCGGAAATCCCGGTACTTTGCGGCCTTATCGTACTTGGCCTTCTGCTCGGGCGTGTTCTCCTCGTTATAAAGGAATTTCGCCATCATCTCATCGTCTACATCGCAGACCGCAATGATATTTTCCGTGCTGACCGCGGCGATGTCCGATGCTCCCTTTCCCCAAACCCCAACGCAACCGATGTTAAGAGCATCACTGGGGGATTGGTACCCAGGGCCTCCGAGGACATGCCTGGGCACGATCATCAGGCCGGCCGCGGCCGTTGCGGTTCGCTCCATGAATTCCCGGCGGGTTATGTTTTTTGAATCCTTCATTTTAACCTCCTGGCCAATGTTCCCCGAGATCCCAACCCGAGCATAGGCAGTGGGAAGGGCTCTCCAAAGCCGTTACGATTCTCTCTCGAGGAACTCTAGATATCAAACCTACAATAACGGCGGCCCTCTGTCAATAAAGGCGCCCGCCTTGGGCGCAGGTCAGGAATCGATAGCGACGGCATCATTGTTTCGGCGGCGGCCTGGATTTTAGAGGTGGTCAATAAGGATTTTAACGCCGATGATAATGAGGATGATCCCACCCAACAGCTCCGCCCGCTTACCGATGACTTTCCCGAACAGCGGCCCGATTTTCATGCCTGCGACCGTTATCACAAACGCTACGAGACCGATCACCACAGCCGGATAGATAATATCGACGCGAAGCGCGGCCAGGCTCAACCCTACAGCCAGAGCATCCAGGCTTGTAGCAACGGACAGGATAAAAAGCGAAAATCCTTTGGTCGGGTCCGGCTTTTTAATCCTCTGGGCTTGGTCTCTCTTAAAAGACTCAAAGACCATTTTCGCGCCCACAACAAACAAAAGCCCGAAAGCCACCCAATGGTCATAGGCTCTTATATATTTGATTAAGCCCTCTCCTGCAGCCCAGCCGATGACCGGCATCAGGAACTGAAACAAACCGAAATGGAAAGCCAGACGAAAAGTTTGCTCCCCGGTCGCAGGCTTAAGGCTCATTCCAAGCCCGAGCGAAACAGCAAAGGCGTCCATGGCCAGCGCCAGAGCGATACCGAGGATGATCAAGAAGCTCACGGCCGTTTTGGCTCCACGATTTGAGGCTGTCATTTTATCTAAAACAGGAACGCTTCTCAACGCTCAGTTCAGGGGACGAGGGGACTGATTACGGGAAGTATTTTATCCTATGTGATTTTTATGATGGGTGCAGGAGGCTGTCCTGAAGCCCCCGTAGCGGAAGGGGGACCCGTCGGCTTTTTTCAGACGGGGGGAACCGACGGGACTGGTTCCCCGGGGTGCGGGGGCCAAAGGACAGCTTCCTGCACCCTATTGAATCACGCAAACGAAGATGCTTCCGTGAGAATGCGGCAAATGGAAGAGCCGGCCGGAATCATTTATAATAGATGCTCTGCTCCCAAGAACCATGGACGAAAAAATCATCCTCAGGGGCGTCAGAGTCCACAACCTGAAGAACATAGACCTCGATATCCCGCTTTACAAGCTGATCGTGGTCACGGGAGTGAGCGGGTCGGGGAAGTCCTCACTGGCCTTTGACACACTTTATGCCGAGGGCCAGCGCCGCTACATCGAATCCCTCTCCTCCTATGCCAGGCAGTTCCTGGAGAGAATGGATAAGCCGGACGCCGATCGAATCGAGGGCATCACCCCGGCCATCGCCATCCAACAAAAAGCCGCCACCAAAAATCCACGGTCAACCGTGGCCACGGTCACCGAGATTCACGATTTTCTCAGGGTTCTCTTTGCCCGGATCGGCACGATCCACTGCCAGAAGTGCGGCCAGACGGTCCGCCGCGACACCATCGATGCCATCGTCGAAACCCTGTTCAAACTTCCCTTGCAGACTAAAGTCATCATCTCGTTCACTTGGCCGCTGGAGAAGGGCACGGCCGTCCTCAGAAAGGAGGGCTTTTTCAGGATCATCCAGGATGACAAAGTCATTGATCTCGAGGGCGCCCCTTTCAAGAAAAGCGGGCTGATTGATGTCTTTGTGGACAGAGTAACACTAGCGCCAGAAGAACAAGATCGCTTGGCCGATTCCCTGGAAATGGCCTTCAAGAAAGGCAGAGGAAGAGTCAAAGTCCGGACGGAAAAGGGCCGGGAATTTGTGTTTTCTGACAGGCTGGAATGCAAGAGTTGCAAGATTCCCTACGATGAGCCGTTCCCGAATCTTTTCTCCTTCAACAGCCCACAGGGAGCCTGCCCTATTTGCCACGGCTTCGGCGACCTAGCCGTGCTGGATGAAGATAAAATCATTCCGGATAAAGGCAAGACCCTGGAGGATGGAGCTGTCGAGCCCTGGACAAAACCGGTTTCGCGCTGGTGGATGAAAGAGCTTCTCCGCGAGGCCAGAAAAAAAGGCGTCCCTACGCACATTCCGTATAAGAATCTCAAGCCCGAGGCCCAGCGTTTTGTCATGGAAGGAGGAGGGAGCTATTCCGGAGTCAAAGGCTTCTTTGACTGGTTGCAGACAAAAAAATACAAAGTCCAGGTTCGGGTTTTTCTGAGCCGCTACCGGAAATATGTCCCCTGCCCCTCCTGCGCAGGAATGCGCCTGAACCCCCGTGCCCTGAGCGTCCGGGTCGGCGGCCGTTCGATTGCTGATGTCACACGGATGACGGTCAGGGAGGCTTCTGTTTTCTTCAGGTCCCTTGAGCTTGCGCCATTCGAGCGCCAGGTGGCGGAGAAGCTGGTCGCTGAAATTCTTAACCGCTTGAAATTCTTGCTCGAAGTGGGACTCGACTATATCACCCTCGATCGCATGACCTTTACTTTAAGCGGAGGCGAAGCCCAGCGGATCAACCTGGCCGCGGCTCTGAGCGCCTCGCTCGTCGGGACCTTGTTTGTCCTGGATGAGCCGAGCATTGGCCTGCACGCCCGCGATAACCATCGTTTAGTCGAGATCTTGAAGTCGCTCAAGGAAATCGGCAACACTGTTCTTGTGGTCGAGCATGACCCGGAGATCATCAAAGCCACTGAGCATATTATTGACCTGGGCCCGAAGGCGGGTGAGGCCGGAGGCGAGGTCCTCTTCTCCGGCCCGATTACTGACTTCCTCAAGAAGCGCGATTCTTTAACCGCGCAATATCTGAGGGCCGAGAAAAAAATCGAGATTCCGAAACACCGGCGCCGGGGAGCTGGTTTCATCGAAATCAAGGATGCGTTCAAGCACAACCTGAAACATCTGGACGTCGGGATTCCTCTCGGGACACTGACCTGCATCACGGGAGTTTCGGGGTCGGGCAAAAGCACGTTGCTTAACGACGTCCTCTATCTGGGCTGGAGCGGAGAAGCCAAGGAAGGGTTCAAAGAGATCGGAGGACGAGAGCTCATCGACAAGGTCATCATGGTCGACCAATCACCGCTGAGCACCTCCCCGCGTTCAATTCCTGCAACGTACACGAAGGCCATGGACGGGATCCGCGACCTCTTCAGCAGCACCAGAGAAGCCAAAGCGATGGGCTTCAGGCCGGGCTATTTTTCCTTTAACACAGCGGGAGGACGATGCGAAGAATGCAAGGGCGCCGGGCAGCAGATCGTGGAAATGCAGTTCCTGTCCGATGTTGTCCTGACCTGCGACGCCTGCAAGGGGAAAAGGTTCCGGAGCGAAATCCTCGAGGTCAAATACAAAGGAAAGAACATCGACCAGGTCCTGAACATGAGCGTTCATGAAGCCCTGGAATTTTTTGGCGAACGGCCGGACATTCAAAAAAAACTGGCACCTCTCGAAGAAGTCGGCCTGGGCTACCTCAGGCTGGGACAGCCGACGACGACGCTCTCCGGCGGAGAGCTCCAGAGGATCAAACTCGCCTACCACCTCGTCCACGACCGGGAAAAGAGAATCCTTTATCTTTTTGATGAACCGACCATCGGGCTCCACCCCGACGATGTTTCCATGCTCCTGCGCACCTTCCAGAAGCTTGTGGACGAAGGCCATTCGGTCATCGTCATCGAGCACAACCTGGATGTCGTCAAGTGCGCCGATTACGTCATTGACCTCGGGCCGGAAGGAGGCGATGCCGGAGGGGAAATCGTCACCCAGGGAGCGCCTGAAAAGATCGCCGCGTCAAAAAAATCCATAACCGCCCAATTCCTCAGGCCTTATCTCGCCTGATAATCCTCCCAAGGTTTTGCTGCTTACTTTACGGGATGTTTAGTTGCAAAGCTATAGCGAATTATGATATTAACTGGTAGCGCTTTTTAAAGAGGGCTGCGATTTTGGCGACAATCCCTTCGATATCCATAATCCTCCCCACCTATAACGAAAGGGAAAATATAGCTCCCCTCATCCAGCAAATTTATCAGGTCATGGGAGAAGAGGCGGAAGTCATCGTCGTAGACGACGATTCTCCCGACGGGACCTGGGCGGTTGTCGAGGAGATAGCCGCCGCACATCCTAGCCTCACTCTCATAAGGCGAAAGGAAGAACGGGGCCTTGTCTCGGCGCTCAACAAGGGGATCGCCAGCTCGACGGCCGAGGTGGTCGCCTGGCTGGACTGCGACCTATCCATGCCCCCTCAGAAGATCAGAGAACTTTACGGGGGCATCCTCCAAGGGTACGACATGGTCATCGGCAGCCGTTTCGTGGACGGAGGCGGAGTTGAAATCGTCACCGGAAGTCAGGACACGCCCCTCGCCTTTTTCCTGAGCTCCCTGCTCAATTCTTTTATCCGTCTCATCCTCGGTCCGCAAATCAAGGACTACACCAGCGGCTTTGTAGCTGTGAGACAGCCGGTATTAGAAAACATCAAGTTAACGGGCGATTACGGCGAATACTTCATCGAGCTGGCTTACCAGGGGCATCGGCAGGGCTATCGGATCCTGGAAATCCCCTACATCTCTCCAGCCCGGAGGAAAGGAATATCGAAGACGGGAACGCACGCATTTCATTACCTCAGAAGGGGGTCAAAATACGTCTGGCGGACCCTGAAGCTCAGGTTTTCGCCCAAACCCTCAGGCAGGACGGAGGAATCATGACCAAGCGCTGCGAAAGAATCGAACAAAAAGGGCAGGTTTTCGCTATCGTCATCAGGCGTGGCTTTTCCAAGCCGGGGGTTCATTTTTTCACGCCAGGAGAGTTCTCCCAACAACTGGCAATGCTGGTTCACGCCAAAGGCAAAGTCGTCGACCGCCACCGCCACAAACCCGTCCGGAGGGAAATCCTGAGAACCCAGGAAGTGCTGGTCGTCCTCAGCGGCAGGGTTAAGATACAGATCTACAGCGATGAGGGCACCTTGTTAAGGGCCGTCATCCTCAAAGAGGGAGATTCCATCCTGCTGGCCACCGGAGGACATCGGGTTGAGGTCCTCGAGAAGGCCAAAATTCTCGAAGTCAAACAAGGCCCTTACGCTGGGTTCGAGGACAAAGAATACTTCTGATGCCTAACCGAGAAGGCCTGATTCCTGTTAACGAACCGCTGCTCGGCCGGAACGCCCTTGCTTATGTTACTCAATGCATTGAGACAGGATGGATTTCCTCAGCGGGGGGCTTTATCCGGCGGTTCGAGGAGGAATTCGCTTCCTACCTGGGCGTCAAGCATGCGGTCACAACCACGAGCGGCACCACCGCGCTTCATCTGGCTATGGCCAGCCTTGGCCTGGGGCCGGGCGACGAAGTCATCGTCCCGGCTCTGACCATGATTGCTGTCCCCTACGCTGTGCTTTACACCGGGGCGGTGCCTGTTTTTGTCGACGTGGACCCTGAAATTTATGCCATCGATCCTGAGAAACTCAGGAAGTTCATTGAGAGAGACTGTGTCTTCGACGAACGGGAGGGAAAGCTCTTGAACAAAAGAACCGGCCGGACGGTGCGGGCCATCGTGCCCGTTCATCTCTACGGCCATCCGTGCGATATGGACAAAATCCTGGCCATTGCCCAAGCCTCCAACCTGGCCGTGATCGAGGACGCGGCAGAGGCCCTCGGCGCTCTCTATTTCCCGGCCGGAAATAAAGGCTCGGGCCGCTTGGCGGGGACAATCGGCCTGGCCGGCTGTTTCAGCTTTTACGCCAATAAAATTGTTACCACCGGCGAGGGCGGTATGGTGGTCACAGAAGACGACGCCCTGGCCGAAAGAGCCCGCCGGCTCAAAGACCTGGCCCACGACCCCAAGCGACGATTCCTCCACACCGAGCTCGGTTTCAACTACCGCCTGACCAACCTCCAGTCCGCTCTCGGAGTTGCCCAGCTCGAAGAAATCGACCGCTTCATCGCCATCAAACAAGATATGGCCCGGACTTATAAAGAGCTCCTTGCCGGAGTGCCGGGGCTCGTCCTGCCGCAGGAAAAAGAATGGGCCAGGAGCGTCTACTGGATGTATGCTGTGCTGGTGGAGAAAGAGTTCGGCCTTTCCAGGGATGAGCTGATGTTGCGGCTCAAGGAAAAAGGCGTTGACACGAGGACGTTTTTTATTCCCCTCCACCGGCAGCCGCTTTTCCAGGCAAAGTCAGAATACAACGATCTGTCTTTCCCCGTTTCTGAAATCCTTTCGGAGAAGGGCCTCTATCTTCCCTCTGGCCTGGCCCTGAGCAAAGACCAGATGATGCGGGTGGCCGCGGAAATCAAGAAGATCGCCCTCAAACCGCTCTAAAAAATGGAACGGGACGAATACAGGAAGCATTTCGAGCTGGAAGAAACCCACTGGTGGTTCGCCGGCCGGAGAGAAATACTCGAAGCCACGGTCGGCGCGTTGAACGGCCTTCCAGCTGAAGTCCTGATTCTTGATGCCGGCTGCGGCACGGGTTTGAACTTAAAAATTTTCCAGCGTTGGGGGGAAACTTTCGGTTTTGATGTCAAAGAGGAAGCGCTTCGCTACTGCCGGAAAAGGAAATTGAGCAGGCTGGCCCGGGCCGACGTCCAGAGAATGCCTTATAAGAGCCAATCCTTTGATCTTATCTTCATCCTCGACGTCCTCTCGCATCGAGCCGTCTTCTCTGATCTTGAAGCCCTGCGGAGCGCTCATCATGTCTTGAAAAGAGGCGGCTTTCTCTTGGTCTCGGATTCCGCTTTCAATTTCCTCCTCAGCCGGCACGATCACGCCTTTCATATCCAGCAAAGGTACACCTGCGAAGGAATGAGGAAAAAACTCACCGCGGCCGGGTTTGAAGTGGTGAAAACCACTTACTTCAATTTTTTTCTGTTTGTTCCGATCATTATCTTCAGGTTTTGGGACAAGCTCTGGCAGGGAGACGACATCCCCGTCTCGCATCTCAACAGAGTCAACAGCGGATTGAACCGTCTGTTGTATCTAGTTTTTAAGGCTGAGGCACCCTTCCTTCGCAAGATCAGATTTCCTTTTGGTAGCTCTCTCCTATGCGTGGCCAAAAAGAAATAGCCAAAGCGCTGGTCCTTTTTTCCGTCCTGGCGGTGGCCATGACCTGGCCGCTGGCCCGGCATCTGAGCGATCATCTTCCCTCCGACCTCGGCGATCCTCTCTATGCCGTCTGGATTATGGATTGGGAAATTCAATCTTTGAAAGCAGGATTAAAAAATTTCTGGAACGGAAATGTTTTTTCCCCTCACCAGGGAACCGTCCTTTACGCGGATTATTATCCGGCCCTGACTTTGTTCGCTTTTCCATTGGCCGCCCTCTCCCACAACCTCATCTTCTCCTACAATGTTCTCTTCATCCTGTCCTTTATCCTCTGTGCCTGGGGCATGTATCTTCTCGTTTTTCATCTGACTCGAGTCCGGGCGGCTGCGCTTGTCGCTGGTATCGTCATCGCTTTCTGCCCTTTCCGGATGGCCCATATCAGCCATCTCGAACTCCTCTATTTCGCCTGGATTCTTTTCTGTTTCTTCTTCCTCCACCGATTTTTCGAAAACCCTACTTATAAAAATCTCGCCGGGGTCGGCGTGTTCTTTGTCCTTCAAGCCCTCAATTGCGCCTATTACGGCGTTTTCCTAGCGCTCTTTATCGGGCTTTTCATCCTGTATTTTGGCTACAAAAAACAATTCTTCAAGCGGAAGGATTTCTGGATCAAAATGAGCCTTCTCGCTTTTGGCTGTTTTGTCGTTCTCCTGCCGTTTTTTTCCCCCTTCCTTCGCGTCCACAAGCAAATGATGTTCACGAGAGACGTGCTGGAAGCGGAACACTATTCCGCCGAGCTCCAGCACTTTCTACGGGTGCCTCCCTCAAACACCGTCTGGGGGGATTTGCTGAGAGGCCAACCGTCTCCCGAATGGCAGCGGTATCCTGGAGCTGTCGTCGTCCTGTTAGGAGCCTACTGGCTGATGTCGAGGCGACGGTCCCGCCGGGAAGAGTTGAAAAGAGAAGGGACTCGTCTCTTTTTCTGGTGGGATCTCCTGACAGGAATCTTCCTGGTCTTTCTTCTTCATGTCGCCGTGTCGGGAGGTTTTACACTTCGATGGGGGCAGGCGAAAATTCTTTCGGTCCACCGGCTGGTCAACCCCCTCATCATCCTGACCATCTCGTTGATCTTAAGAATAGGACTGGCCATCTGGCGGAGAAGGAAATCCACCCAACCAGAGATTCCTACGGTCAGCTTGAGCCAGAGGTTTTTTGCGTTCACGCTTCTCCTGGCCTGGCTTCTTGCTATGGGTCCTTCGATCAAGCTATTCGGCAAAAAAATTATTACCGGTCCCTATTTTGTTCTGCATAAATGGGCCCCCGTCTTCCAGAGTCTGCGGGCACCCAGCCGCCTCTCCGTTATCCTAATGATTGCTTTGGCCCTGATGAGCGGATGGGCAGTGGCAGCGCTCGTGGAGAAACCCAAAAAGCTGTGGTTGAGAAAGGCTGTCCCCCTCCTGGCAGGGATTTTAGTCCTTATCGACTACGCCTCCATTCCCCTTCCTCTCGACACCGCAGCCGGGTTAAAGAAAATCCCGGAGATTTACTCATATGTGAAGGGCTTGCCCGCCGCTAGCTCGCTGATCGAGCTTCCCATGCCCCTCCGTTCTGAGGACCGAGGCCGAGAGGCGCTTCTGATGTATTACTCGACTTTCCACCGGAAAAAAATAGTCAACGGCTACAGCGGATTTTTCCCTCCGGGGTATACCATCATCTATGAGTCCATGGAGACTTTTCCTTCAGATGAGACGTTCCGTCTTCTCCGGGATCTCGAAGTTGAATACCTTCTCATCCATACTCAAGGCTGGCGAGCCTATGAAGGCAAGCAAATGCAGGCCCATCTTCAGGAATATCCCGACAGGGTTGAGCTTCAGGCAGCAGCGGACGGAGATTTTCTTTATCGCCTGCTTCCCCTGGAAGAGCCCGGGGTTAAAGAGAGGAAACGCCAAGAAATCGGGAACCGGAAAGCCTGGAAAGCCTGGTCCAACTTAAAGGTTTTTCAGACGAAGCTGGCTTTTGATGGCGACCTTTCTACCGGCTGGACGACGCAGTTCCCTCAGCGGGAGGGAGATTTCTTTTATCTCGACCTGGGCGAGCCTGTTCAAGTCGGGGAAGTCGAGATGTCCCTGGCCGGGACCCCTCTGGATTACCCCCGCGGATTCTATATCGATTCATCAATGGACGGAAAGAACTGGACTCTTTTAAACCGGACTCCCTTTTTTGTGCCCCAAATTACTCGCGTAAACATCCAAGATCCCTCGCAATTCCGGCTGACCATAAGCTTTGAAGAGCACCCGATGCGATACTTGCGGATCAAGCTCACTCGATCCCATGCCGTGCACCATTGGTCCATCCAAGAAATCAATTGTTATAGCGTCGAACCGCAGCAATAAATATTTCCGCCGCTGAAATGATCGCCGCATCGAAAAAAATCCATAACCCCAGTTTCCCAGAGTTCATCTCGCCTGAGAATCTTCCCCAAAGAGCTTTTCTTGACATTTCTTTTTCGCCTGTTTATAAACGGAAAAGAGCCGGGCAAAACTCAATAGCCCGCACTCAAAGAGAAGGAGGAACAACGATGAAAAAGTTTCCTGCTTTGCCTATAATCATCGAAGAGAACACAAGAAAGACAACCAAAGAAGGCTGAGGAATATTCTATAGAGAATTGGATGAGGAAAGTGCGGAAGCTCGGCCTCGTTCTCCTCATCGTCTTCGCTGCAACCGGAATCGGCGGGCGGGCAACTCCGCCGCAGGAAACTTTTTCTCCGCCCGAAGCGGACGGCCTCAAGGCCTATGAACGCTTTGTCGTTGAGCAGATGGCTCTCGATGGGATTCCCGGCCTTTCGGTGGGATTCATCAAGGAGGATTTCACCTGGGCGAAAGGGTTCGGCTATGCTGACCTCGAGAACCGCGTGCCGGCCAAACCGGAGAGTTCTTATCGGATCGCCTCCATCACGAAAACGATAACGGCGGTCGTCGTCCTCCAGCTGGCCGAGGCGGGAAAAATCAATCTGGATTCAGAGATCCAAGCCTATGTCCCCTATTTCCCCAGGAAAAAATGGCCCGTGACAGTCCGCCAGCTCCTCGGACACTTGGGTGGAATCAGCCATTACAAGAATTATGCCGATGAAAGCCATATCAAAGAGCCGAAGGATACCCGCCAGGCGATCGCAATTTTCCAGGATTTCGACCTCGTGGCTGAGCCCGGCACCCGCTATAATTATTCATCATACGGGTTCAATCTTCTCGGCGCCGCTGTTGAAAAGGCCTCGGGCCTTTCCTACGGAGAATACATCAAAAAGTATATTTTCATGCCTCTGGGCATGGAGGACTCCCGCCTGGATGATCCGCGTGACGTCATCCCGAACCGAGTTCATGGTTATATCTTCATTGGTCGGGACCTGAAAAATTCAGAATATGTGGACGTATCGAGCCGGTTTGCCTCAGGTGGGGTACGCTCAACAGCGGTTGACCTTCTCAAGTATGCCCGCGGAATCATGGAGGGGAGGCTATTGAAGGAAGCAACGTCCCGGGAGATGTTCTCCAGCATGGCTCTCCGCAGCGGATTTTTTACCTGGACGGGCATGGGCTGGGAAGTCCGGCCCTGGGGCAGCCATTTCACCGTCAGCAAAGGCGGCTCGCAGCCTGAGACACGGACATTCCTTCTCATCTTTCCGGCGTTAAAATTCGCCATGGCCATCGCTGCGAACCTGGAGGACGTGAATCTTATGCCCTACGCCAGACGCCTCATCGAGTTGATCCTGGATGAGGACATCGACAGTCTTGCTTATGTCCAGGACAAAGTATCGCGGTGGATCT
>Ga0209725_1001341_pt1 | contig 13955 bp, 11 predicted proteins | sample I18A1metaG_FD_184145 | JGI IMG/M metagenome (GOLD analysis project Ga0209725, IMG submission 184145) | Lake sediment bacterial and archeal communities from Gulf of Boni, Indonesia to study Microbial Dark Matter (Phase II) - ​I18A1 metaG... | ecosystem: Environmental > Aquatic > Freshwater > Lake... | reverse complement strand
GGAAAAAAGGTGACAAGATAGTAACGACGTTGATGGAACATCACTCCAACCTTATACCTTGGCAAAGGTTGAATCAGCAAAGAGGCGTAGACCTAGCGGTCGTCAAACCCGACAGACAGGGGGCTTTCAATCTTTCAGACTTCGAATCGGCTATCGACGATCGAACCAGACTAGTCGCGGTAACGCATGTCTCGAACGTTCTCGGCGCCATTGTACCTGTCAAGGAGGTTGCCGAGATAGCTCACAGCCACGGAAGCCTCTTACTCGTAGACGGCGCACAGTCAGTTCCACATCTAGCCGTCAACGTAGGGAGAATCGGATGCGACTTCCTAGCCTTCTCAGGACACAAGATGCTTGGACCGACTGGAATAGGTGTACTTTACATGCGAGAAGAACTGGAAGGCGAGATACAACCCCAGTCGATAGGAGGAGGGGGTATAAAAGACGTAACCAGAGATCAGTACAAGCTCGCGGAGAGTCCAGGACGCTTTGAATCGGGAACGCCGCCCATCGCTGAGGCGATCGGGCTTGGCGAGGCAGCAGAATACCTGCGTCAGGAAGGGCTCGGGAGCATCGTAGCACATGAGAGAGAACTTACAAACAGGGTCTGTGAAGAGCTTCAAGCCGTAGACCGAGTTGAAGTCTACGGGCCAACCAACCTCGATCAAAGAACAGGCATAGTCTCATTCAACATCGCTCAAGTCAACCCTCACGACGTAGCATTGGCACTCGACATCTCAGGCAATATTATGGTTAGATCCGGACACCACTGCTGTATGCCTTTAGTGAAAGATGTGCTCGGTCTAGCGGAAGGAACGGTGAGAGCTTCAATATATCTCTACAACACGATGCAGGAAGTTGACAAACTTATCAAGTTGATCGAGGAGATCGCTCGAACAGCCAAGAACTAGCTTCTATTCTTAATGCTCAACCACGGCTCAATCGTCGTCTAAGGTCGAATTTATAATCTATTCTCAATGGTATTTGCTCTAGGGGGATAATGTTGTCAGTCAGCTACAGCTTCGATTCGCGTGAGTTCTATGTGAGACAGACGGTTCTAGCAGAGTTGGGAATAGAAGGTCAAGATAGGCTTAGACGGTCGAAAGTTGCTGTCATCGGCTTAGGAGGGCTCGGAAGCGCTTCAACTCTGTATCTAGCACTTGCTGGAGTAGGATATCTACGCCTCTTGGACCAAGACACTGTAGAAATGAACAATCTGCATAGGCAAATACTCTACACTCTCAGAGACTTGAAGTACCCGAAGGTTGAAGCAGCAGCGGAGAGGATCCGGGAGACTAATCCGGAAGTCAAAGTGGACCCATGTCCAGAGAACCTTGGGGAAGATAATGTCGATGAGATTGTTCGCGGGATGGACTGTGTGGTCGACGGCCTAGACAATATGAGAACGAGGTACATCGTAAGCAGAGCGTGTGTCAGAAACAGTGTGCCGTTCATCTTCGGAGGCGCAATAGGCTTCGAAGGAAACATCTCGGTCTTCAACCCTCCCGAGACACCATGCCTAGAATGCGTTCTCCCAAACTTGAACGATAAGAATATGCCAACTTGCGATGTCAGAGGAGTGTTAGGCGCAACCCCAGGAATAGTCGGAACGATCCAAGCGATGGAAGCTGTGAAACTCCTAGCTGGAATCGGTGAAACATTGAAGAACAAGCTATTGGTATGCGACTTCAAAGACATGTACATCTCCGCGGTTGAGATCTATCGGAGACCAGACTGCACTGTATGCGGAGACCAAGCTTCAAAAGCCCTTAAGATGGAGGGTAAATTGGCTTGGCTTTGCGGCAGGAATACGGTCAACATAAACCCTCCATCACCAATCGAGCTCGATCTCGAAAGATCCAAGGAAGAACTGAGTAGACACTTCAAAATTCTTCTGAAATCTTCAATCGTGGTCGTATTCAGATATGCGGGCGAAGTAGAGGTTAGCCTATTCAAATCTGGAAGAATGCTCGTAAAGAATGTTAAGAGTGAGGACGATGCGCTACGGGTCTACAAGGAAATATTGAAGACCTTGGGAATAGAGGCTTCGATGAATCTAGCCTAATCATATCTCCGTTTCCGCGCAACTTATTAACTAATTAACAGTGTTATACGTGCATGGATGAACCATGCGCCCACCATGCGAACTCGTAGTTCGAGACATTCTACCGGCGTTCAGATCACTCATAGCGAAGAAATTGATAAAGAAACACAATCTGTCTCAAGTCGCAGCAGCCGAGAAGCTTAGCACGACACAAGCCGCGATAAGCCAATACCTGGGCTCGAAACGTGGAGATAGAATGCTCAAAGAACTGGAGTCCATGCCGGAAATAGAATCGACAGCAAGCAAGATGGCTGAAGCAATCGCGATCGGCAGATTCTCTCCGATCGAAGCTATCGTAACATTCTGCAAACTCTGCGCCTCTATAAGGATGGAAGAATCTATCTGTAGCCTTCATAGAGATTTCTCATCAGTTCCCTTAGGCTGCAGCATATGCCTAAAACCGGAGAGATAGGCTAGGACATTAATTCCGTAACAGTCATATCTTCCTTCAAGAATTTATGACTCGACATTTGAATAATTCATCCGAAGGTAATAGCCGGGGAATAAGGCCGGGGTTGGCTTAGATTCCACCGAAGGCCGAACGGTTCAGGCGGCGGGCTGCAGAAAATCTGTAGAGACCCGCAGGACGTGGGTTCAACTCCCACACCCGGCTCCACACTTCCAGTTCAAATCTCCTCCATTTTTCAAATAGAGATGCAATGAACCGCAGCCCTGTCGTGCCCCCTTATGCGTATCTAAGCGTGAGTTCTAGGCTTCAAATTCAACTCCCAAATCCATAAGCCAGTAATCAGCAAGCCATGATCCGGTGCTCGACTTTGTCTAGAGCCATGCCGACTGATCGCCGATAGTCTCATCTCGCAATTATTCAATAGGCATTAGTTTCTTGTTGCAATGTGTGACAGTATCATCTGGCCTCATAAGATTAGAAGTCTGACAAAATCCTTAAAGAGAGGAGGCGAACCACCAACTAGGCAGTGGACTGGATGAGATTCGACGTATTGTTTCTTCATCCGCCTGCTGTGTATGATTTCAGAAAGAGGCCTTTCTTTCCTGGACCGGTTGCTGAAACTGTGGCGCACTACACATCGGTGTTGATAGCAATCCCTGTCGGCGTTGTGAGCATGGCGGACCAACTAGACAGGAATGGCTACAAGGTCAAGATTTACAACCTAGGCGAGCTGATGCTAATGGATGAAGAGCTTGACATTGAATCCTTTCTTCGAAAGACCAAGGCCAAAGCCTATGCTATCGATCTTCATTGGTGCGCTCATTCTCAAGGAGCTGTAGAGATTGCAAAGATCTGTAAGAAAGTGCATCCTGATTCCACTGTGGTTGTAGGAGGTCTAACAGCGACTCGCTTCGATGATGAATTGGTTCGCAAATATCCTTTCGTTGATATTGTCCTTAGAGGAGAATCAGAAGAGTCGGTGGTCAAACTTGCTGAAGATCTTGATAGAGGAAGGACATTCGAGGAAGTTCCGAATGCGACATTCCGAAAAAGCGACGGTTCAATTCAGATAAATAGAATATTGAGACCTTGCGAAGATCTGGACTCCTACAACTTTTCACGATTGGACCTTATTGAGCCAAAGGCTGCAATGCTAGTGAGTTCGACAGGTCTTTCGACTTGGATCACTCCTGTTTGCAGAGGGTGCACGTACAACTGTGTAAGTTGTGGGGGTTCTAGGTATAGTTATCGTGTCCTTTTTGGGAGAGAAAAGCCGGCTTTTAGGAGCCCGGAGAAAATTGTGGAAGATCTCACTAGCCTTCGTGAACAGGGAGTTGATGCCGTCTTTCTATTTCAAGACCCGCGATTGGGCGGAAACACCTACTGGACTGAGCTTGCCTCAGCCTTGAAGAAGGAGAGAACGGATTTGAAACAGCTTGGAATAGAGCTGTTCGAGCCCGCGAACGAGGAATTTGTTAGAGCATTTGCGTCGACCGGTATTCCTATTATAATGAATATCTCTCCTGAATCGGCGGTCGAGAAAGCACGTGAGTCACATGGCCGAGTCTATTCAAACGAAGCACTGTTGAAGACTGTCGAGTATTGTCATGGGAATAAAGTGCGTCTGTCAATTTTCTTCATGATCGGATTGGCAGGCGAAACGTCCGAGACCTTCGAGGAAACATTGCGATTTTGCGAGAAATTGTATCGACTTGATAGTGACTGGCGGTCCAGTGACGAAGAACAGTTCATTGGATCTTTGTGGTTCAAGCCGAAAATAGGTTCTATGATTTTGCTTGACCCTGGATCTCTCGCTTTTGATTATCCAGAGAGGTTTGGTTACAGATTGCGCTTTCAATGTTTTGAGGACTATTATCTCGGCCTCTCGATGCCGTCTTGGCATCAGTGGGTAAGTTACGAAACCTCATACTTGACTAGGCAGGACCTTTGCGAACTCACTCTAAACTCACTTGAGCATCTTCTAGATTTGGATGAGAAGTATGGGTTGCATACCTCTCCCGAGGAAATAAGCCGACTGAATTTTGAGCGTTTTAGGAAGTCGCTGGACCGTTTCCTAGTAAACGAGGTTGAGACGATAAGTTTGTCTCTATCAGAAGACAAGTGTTCTCAGCTTGGCTCTCTGAAAGAGGTGGTTGACACCTATCTGGACTTGGGACCCTGGTCGAAATCGGCGATGGCACTTACAGAAGACGAGTATGGATATAGCACTAGAATAAATGAGTTGCTTCATAACTCCATGGGGCTAGTGGGTTATTCGCTTCCACATCTTTGACTATTGCGAGGGTCATCATACTTGCTAACAATTGAAGACGGAGAATTCCTAGTGAGGTTCGCTAGAGAGACTGCGTTCAAGTTCCTGAAGGGCGAAGCAATTGAAACACCTTCGAAATGGCTTGAGAAACCGAGTAGGAGGTCAGGCGTATTTGTCGCGGTCAGACAGCCAGAGAGAGATGTGAAAAGGTTGATCAGTTGCAGTGGGTATTGTCTACCAAATCAGGACCTAATTAAGGGGCTTGTCGACTCTTCGATCAACGCAATAATAAGAGCGAGATCCTTTCTTGCACCTAAGTCTATTAAGCCTGATAGTGTCATCTTTGAAGCCAGTGTTCTCACCATCCCAAAACCGGTGAGAGTTTCCAAGCCGACTGATCTTCCTAGAAAGATTAAAGTTGGATTAGACGGATTGTTGGTTGAACTTAACTTCTACAGAGGGGTTCTCTTGCCACAGATTGCCGTTGAGCAAAGGTGGAATGAAACAGAGTTCATAGCAGAATGCTGCATGAACGCTGGGTTGCCCGCGGATATCTGGCTGGAAGGGACGGCTAGCATCTACAGCTTTCAAGCAGATGTTTTTCAAGAACTGTTGCCGTTCGGCGACGTAACCAGAATAATGTCTTCTTCTGAGGAAGATTCAACTCTGCACTAGCCAACGTTCGTCTCATTTTATTCCAGATATTTTAGCACTCACCATTGGGCACAAACGCCAGTATCCGGATAAGTGACTCGTACTCTATATCTCCAAACCCATAGCCTCAGCGACAATCACTGGAAGATCGTAGACCTGTATCTTCTGTGGCTTTGCGACTCGGTTCAATATCGTGATGCATAAAGGGCATGAAGTTATTAGAGCGTCAGCCCCGATTTCTTTTGCTTCGCCAATTCGGGCTTTGGATATTTCTTTTGTTAGGTTTGGAAAGACAGCACTCTCGATTGCCCCTCCGCCACAGCACCAGGCGCTATTCTTACTTCTGAGCATCTCCCGGTAGTCAATCTGGGGAATATTCTTGATCACATCCCTAGGGGCATCGTAAATCTTCTCGTGTCTGCCGAGATGGCAGGGATCATGGTAGGTAAGTACCTTCTCGATGGGCTTCCGAAGTCGAATCTTATCCTTGGCTATTAGGTCCGCCAAGAGAGTGCTCACATGTACAATTTCGAAAGGAATCTCGCCGACTATTTCTCTGTAATTAGAGTTTAATGCATGATAGCATCCAGCGCATGTCGCTACAACGGTCTTGGCTCCAGATTTCTTTATCGCTTCAAAGTTACGTCTAGCGATGTCTCTCGCAAGAGATGAGTTGCCATCCCATAACTGCGGAACACCGCAACACCACTCCTCGTCACCGAGGTATGACAAATGGATGCCCGCTTGCTCCAGTATCTTCACAGTAGCTCTAGCGGTTTCTGGATATCTGTAGGATGTGTAGCACCCAGCGAAGTATAGGATGTCTCCTTTATCAGGGAGTTCTAGATCATTAGACCAAGAGGTTCGTTTGGCCGAGTCTTCTCCGAATACATTATGTGTTTGCGCGATATTCTTGTCGAGTTCAATGACCGCTTCCGGAGGTTTCAGTCCTACATTCAGCAGATCTTGCCTCATCGCTCTCATAATCCCTGCAACGTCAACTCCCTCATCTACTGCTGATGGGCAAATTGCCTTACATATTCCGCATCCTAGACAGCTGAATGCAAGGTCTACAAGCGGTTGTGTTAGCGGAAGGTAACCTTCTAACGCTGCTAAAGCTATGGTAGCTCTTCCTCTAGGGCTGAAATGCTCCATTCTCTTAAATTCGTAAATTGGGCAGACCTTGTAGTAGCCCAATTCGTCACTTATCGTGTCTCGGCAATAGGCACATTTGCTGCACCAGTAAAGTTGATTCCGATATTTCCCGATCTCCACTTTCATCTCCTCTAAAGCATCAGTTGCCCTGGGTTCAGAATGTTCCTCGGATCGGTTGCCTGCTTTATCGTCTTCAGGTAGTAGTAGTAGCTTGGAGCGGCTTTTGTCCAAAGGTGGGGGGCAAGACCTTCTCTTCCAAAGTAGTATGGACAACCGCCCTTGTTAACGGTGAGTTCAATCATCCTATGCCATAGCTCGTACGCCTTCATCATAGTACTCGGATTGGATCTGTCAACTCTGAAGAAGCTGACTGAGTAGCTCATCGGGTGCTTTGCTCCACCTGCAGAAACCAAGCCCCAAGACCTAAGCCCAGTATTTGGGTCTTCTGACATTATACTCTCGTTCTCCTTAAACAGCCTAACCATATCGTCTTGTCCTTCTGGGATCCTCAGTATCGGCCATATATGGCAGTCCAGCCATAATTGAGACTGTGTCTTGGCATGGATCACGCCTTTGAAATCAGAGGCCCATTCCTTTGCGAATTTTGGATCAAGGTTCACCCCATCATAGTTGTCTGTGACTTCCTTCCAGTTATGCACTTGAGCTTCAAGTTCTCTCGAGTCATGAGTCTCTGTAAAGACTCCGAGTAGAGCCTGAGCCTCTTTCGGAGCGTTAGGTTCCACCAAGTCTATTGTATGTCTATCTCGCAACATATAGTAGTCCTCCACGTAGCCTACTCTAGAGATCTCGTGTAGAGCACGACACGCCCTGTTCAAGTCCTTGAAACCAAAAGTGCCATGAGCAATGTGCTTCTCTTTTACATAGATCCTAACGCCCGCCTCCGTTATGACGCCGAACACTCCACATGATCCTAGATAGAGTCCTGTGATATCTACTCCGTTGCAGTATCTGAACGAGAAATTTGCTCGTGAGTTGACGCGGGACCCGGTCTCTATCACCTCTCCGGTCGGCAGAACGACCTGCAATGTCAAGACGTCTTCGCTAAGCTGACCGTACTTGCTTCCAGCGACTCCCGTAGAGTTCATGGATAAAACTCCGCCAAGGGTAGCGCCCCAAGTTCCATGAGGACCCAAATAGCCTAGTCTGTATCCTCTCTTCGCCAGTTCGTGTCTAACTGTTCCAAAGGGTGTTCCAGCTTGAGCTCTGACGGCCATAGAAGATTCATCGATATCAAGTACTTGGTTCATGTCAGATAAATCGAGGACTATCCCGCCTTGGGTCGGCACAGATGCCATCGACGTCCCTGTTCCGCCGCCTCTGATTACAACTGGTTTCCTTAATCTGTTCGCTAGCCTTAGAATAGATGACACCTGATCGGTTGCAGTGGGTTTCACAACGATCTCGGGAACCACCATCTTTCCTGAAAACGGTGGGAGAAACGATAGCCCCGTTGCAGCTGATTCAACCGTCACTGCGAGGCAGGCGAATTCCTCGTCCGAGACTCTCTCCGGTCCTACCAACTCAGAAAGCTGCCTGTACAAAAGGCTCTTCATTCCTAATCTTCTCCAAACATCACCACCACGTTTCCAAGTTGTATTTAAAGAGCTCGAACCATCTCTCTTTCGTCAATGGAACTTATGGCTACGTCCCACTCCTGAAAAGCCATGGCAAGAGATAAATAACGCTGACCTTACATCTCTGAAAATCGATGGTCAACGATGAGAGAACTCAGGCTAAAAGCCGTATCCGTCAGCAGAGAGATCATGCAGAATCTAGAGGAAAGAGGGTTAATGGAGAGACTTCTCCCACCTGAAGAGGTTCTTAGGGTTCCGAAGGACGAACTCAAGGTTGTCAAGCTCTACGCCACTGACAAGCGTTTCGGAAGCCACATGTTGATCTGCGTAGGCGTTAACAAGTCTGAGGTCGCGATTAATTATCATCCCGATAGTGAAGATTTCATACTTATAAATAATGGAAGAAAGCAGAAACCTTTGTACTTGATCGTAGGTCTGCATCCATCCTCGAAACTTGAGAAACTCGCAGAGAACAACGACCTTTCAGAGAAAGACTTCGTCGTCATGGAGACCGTGTTCAATGATCCTGCGTTAAGCTTCTTCACGATGTACAGAGATACTGCTCACTGCGAATGGACCCCGCCCGGTAAAGGGGCCGCACCTGTATTCTTCGTTACAGAGCCGTCTGAGCTATCGCGAAAGGAATGCGTTCTTAAAGATTATACACTATCTGTAATGCCGTGAGTCTTCTCCCAATTTGTTTATGGAGGAAACGCATTGAGACCTCGAATAGGTTTCATAACGCTAGGGAAAGCTCCGTGGGTTGCTGAGAAGAGTGTAGAGGCCCTTAGGAGAGACGCTTTATCCGCAATCAGGAAACAACCTGTAGACCTCTGTGTCGTTGATGGAATCCCCTACAGCGTCGATGAAGTGATGGAAGCCACTAGGCTCTTCAAGAAGGAGGATGTTGACGCTGTGTTGGTTTTTCATGCTGATTGGACCTATGGCGAGTTATATTGCGTCCTTGCGAAAGAGTTATCGGAATATCCGATAATACAATGGGGAATCTACGGCTCACAGAAATCTATCATACCGCTCCCAGGGTTGTTCGAATCGGCAGGCAATATGATGCGCCTGGGAAAGAAGTTCTTTCACGTCATCGGCGATCCCGGCGAAAAGGATACGGTTGAACGCATATTCAAACTAGCTAACGCTGCGGCAGTCGCGAAGAAGCTGAGGCGTTCGACTGTTGGCGTGGCTGGCGCATCTAACCTCGGCATGACCGATACAGGGTTCAGTGAGTTTCACATACGAAGACTGGTTCCGGGTCTACTTCACCTCGATACATCTGAACTATTGAATTCATTTGAGAAGGCAGACGAGAAAGAAGCAAGAAGAATTGCGAAAGATTTGCCTAAAAGGGTAGGGAAGATGGAGGTGAGCCAAGGAGAGTTGATCACTGCGATCAAAGCTTATCTGGCGATGAAAGCCATGGTGAGAAAATACAGACTGGACGCTTTGACCATTCGGGAATGGCCAGAGCTTCCCATCAAAGAGTTCACTATGAGTCTGGGTTGCTCCCTTCTTGCAGAAGAGGGAAAAGTGGTAGTCGGTGAATCTGACATCTCCAGTACAATAACATGGCTTGTTTTGAAGTTGCTTGCCGAGAAGCCGATATGGCTTGGCGAATTTGAATCGGTAGATCTAAAGAGGAATTGCGCTCTATTGCTACATAGTTGTGAGGCGCCCTTCGACTTAGCTCGCTCTCCCAAAGAGATAACATTAACCAATACGGGTTGTGTCGAATGGTTCAAGCGTAAGAAGGGCGGGGTCAATGTTCAACTGGAACTCAAACCGGGCAGAGTGACCATTGCGAAGATATCTGGGCGCCCTATCAATGATAAGATAAAGGCGATAGTCACTTCAGGAGAGGTCATGAGGTCCCCGAAGTCGCCATCTGAAGGAACTACAAGGGCGTATGTGAAATTCGATCCGCCACTCAAAACCTTGATTGATACATGGATTAAGGAAGGTTTCGAAATTCACATGCTACTAGCATACGCTGATGTCAAAGACGAATTATTTGCACTCTTTGATTTGTTAGGCATCGAGAAGATTGTAGTCTAGCGAACTAAGCCGAATCAGTGAACTCTTCGCCCGTAGTCGTGAACAAAATAGGCACATATCAAGCAAGCTTCTAGCCTTTTAATGCCGCACCGATTTCCCAACCCTTCATCATCTGGCGCGCCATCGGCAAGAATATGATGAGGACTGGAATCACAGCAATGAAGGCTCCTGCGGTCAGTAGCCCCCAGTCCACGTGATAGACGGTTATGGAGTGAGCCAAGGCTACAGGAACTGTTTTCAGAGTCTCCGATCTCATGAAAGTGAATGCGAACATATATTCAGTCCAAGACGAAATCAGAGAGTAAGCCACAACGACTGCTAGACATGGACCTGAAAGCGGTAGAACAATTCTTCTGAGGATGCCTAACCTTCCAACCCCATCCACCATAGCCGCTTCTTCAAGCTCCGGAGGGAACTGTTCAAAGTGGCTTCGTAGAAGCCATGTTGCGAAAGGAATCGTGAATGCAGGGTATACCAGTATCAAGCTTCCAAGTGTGTTAAGGATGTTGAGCCACGATATCATCAGGAAGAACGGAACAAGTAGGACACCTGGTGGGGTGACATATGCGAAAAGAAGTAGGTCAGAAAGCCTGTTTTTCCCTCTAAGCTTGAATCGAGCTAATCCATAACCTGCGAGGGTTGAGAAGATCAAAGTTATGAGAACAACGCCTACTGCCACTATTATGCTATTCACAATGTACTGCTGAAAATAGTACTCTCCACCGAATAAGTTCACGTAGTGAGTAAGAGTCGCCTGCATAGGTATGAACGTGGGAGTAAAACCGGCTATCTCGCGAGCCGGCTTGAACGATGTTATTCCGATCCAATACACCGGGAAAAGGGAATATATCGCTATGAAAACGATTCCGATGATTGTCAGTAACCTTCGTGTTGATAACTTTTTCATATGCTATCATCGAAGTGCGTATTACTTGAACAAGAACTTTCGGCAGAGGAAGGTGAAAGCCAATAAGATTGTCGCCATGATCACGCTGATAGATGCGGCTTTACTTAGCGAGAATTCGTAGAAAGCACTCAACCATACGTAGACCGGAGGAATCATAGTAGCTGTTCCCGGCCCACCCTTCGTGGTGAGCCAAACTACGTCAAAGTACCCGTAGGTTAGAAGTACTCCGATCAATCCAATAACTGCGAACGTCGGTTTTAGATAGGGAAGGGTTATACTCCTGAATCTTTGGAAGGATGATGCACCGTCCACTTCAGCCGCTTCATATAGGTCTTTTGGAATTGACTCAAGACCTGAGATGTAGGAAAGAGCTACGAATGGTGTAAACCTCCATGCATTGAGGAAGATAACGGTGAACATGCCGTAATCATGACCGAAAAAAGCCATAGGTTCAGGAGCCAATCCTAATGCTAACATAATCTTCTGAATAACGCCGACCTCTGAGTTCAACATAAACCTCCAAGATATTGTTGTAGCTACGCTCGGGATCACCCAAGGAGTTAACATGAGGGCTCTCATCATACTTTGTCCTCGGAACTTCTCATTTAGGATAAGTGCAATGGCTAACCCTATCGCTCCAGAGAGCGCTATGTTACCCAGAGTCCAGGTCAGGCTATTCCAAAGAATAATCGGAAAATTAGGATCGTTGAAGATCAGTTCATAATAATTGCTTAATCCAATGAAGGGCCCGACCAACTCAGTGCTCTTCTCCGTCATAACCGTCTTGGTAAAGCTAACCCAAACGGTCCAGGTTAGAGGGAAGAACATTAGACATGCGACCCACGCTATTGCTGGGCCGACGAAAAAAAGTGGGAGGAGACTAGGCCTTGGCCTTCTCTTAGTCTTCACTTGTATTTCGCCGCAATCTTCTCCATTTCGGATTGTCCCCAGGCAGCCCCTTCTTCAGGTGTCATTTTGCCTAGGGCTACGTTCAGGCCGACTTGCGCTATCAGATCCGTTCCTTCAACCTCTCCGATCCACAAGCACGGTTCCCCGCCTTCAAACCCATACAGTTTGCCGTAAGCCCTAGCTGTTTGAAGTGTCTCTACTACGTTCCAGTACTGTGCGTTGATGGGGTCTGACCTATACGCTGAAGACTGGTACCCCGCCGTGTGAGGCGACTGGAAGAAGATAGGCTCCATAGCACATAGATAACCGTTTATTTCAGGCTTCAGTAGGTATTCCAGCAACTTGGTGCATGCATCCAATTTTCCTTGTTCTTTCGCCACCTTGCTTATGAACGCGGCGTATGGATACATCACCGATCCTCGAACCGATGTTCCAGTCTCAGGGACAGGGTTCTCGATGTATGTTTGATTCTTCGCTATTTCAGGGTAGTCTCTAACAGTGCTTGTCATGAATGTCGACCAGTTGGGGCAGCTAGCTAGCATACCGTTCTCCCAAGGCAAGGTCATTTCGGCCCATCCCCAGTCCTCAGAGCCTGGTGGTCTATACTTCGCCAGCTCCTTGTAGTACGTCAGAGCTCTCACAGTTTCTGGACTGTTGAAGATCGGGGTCATTCCGTCATCAGCTACTGTTCGAGCGCCTGCATTGATCATGAGGTCGTAGAGAATCTCGGTTCCCAGTAGGCTCTTTTGCGTTGGTACGAAGGTTCCGTACTGCGGTCCTCCTGTTAACGGATCTTTTGGATGGTTCTTCACGTACCCGAGGAAATCGAGATAGTCTTTCCATGTCTTCAAGATCCCGTCAGGATAGCCTGCTTTCTCGGCTACGTCCTTGCGAACCATTACGCCCATTATCAGCGTAAAGACAGGTATAGCGTGGTAATGACCCTTCCAGAAGGCCATCTTCTTCTCCGCTTCTCCTAGTGAATACTGCGCATCTAGGCGCTTCACCACATCGTCTAACTCGCCTTCGTCTCCCACCGTTCCGCCAGCGTTGTAGGCGGCCAAAGTAACTCCAGGGATGCTGAACTCTATGTCTGGCGGGTTACCCGCAGCTATTCCGGACAAGAGCTTCGGGTATATCTCGTCCCAACCTACTCCGACGAGCTCAACTGTTATGCCGGGGTTCTCGCCCTCGAACATTCTCAGTATGGAGTTCTGTCTCGCCATTCGATGGGGCGGAGTTTCTTGTGTCCACAGGGTTATTTTGATTGGCTTACCCGGTGTTGGTGTAGGTGTTGGAGTTGGTGTAGGCGTTGGCGTGGGCGTGGGTGTAGGTGTAGGTGTGGGTGTAGGTGTCGGTGCAGGTAACGTTGCATAGTATGCTACGCCTGCTACAACCGCGACGACGACGATTCCACCGACGTACTTCATATAGCCACGTCTAGAAACTTTTTCTTCTGTCAATGCAATTTCCCCAAGTCTAAGGATACGGCTGAATGCTAATAAGACTTTCGACGGCGGTAGATGTATATTCAGAGCCGTGACATGTCTAGGATTCTAGTTTTCTCTAGACTTCTTCCTCAGCACCTTGTCCACGCTTTGTAGCCCTAGCCGCTTCAAGATGTCTGATCTCGGTATGCCTCTTTCATCCCAGCCGACTGCTTCATAGTATTCCTTCTTCATGGTTTCGAATTCCTTTCTGTCTAGTGTCTGGCCAGCTTTGGGTCCTGATGGCAAGGGTTCATAGAACCTAGCTGGATTATCATCGTGTATCATAGGCTGCCACTTGAAGTCTGGGCCTCCCAGTAGTAACGCAGCCCTCTGTATGTGCAGTATTCTGCGTACGGTAGTTCCATACCATTCTTCGGGAGTCATTTCCCAACC
>Ga0209725_1001340_pt1 | contig 13960 bp, 14 predicted proteins | sample I18A1metaG_FD_184145 | JGI IMG/M metagenome (GOLD analysis project Ga0209725, IMG submission 184145) | Lake sediment bacterial and archeal communities from Gulf of Boni, Indonesia to study Microbial Dark Matter (Phase II) - ​I18A1 metaG... | ecosystem: Environmental > Aquatic > Freshwater > Lake... | reverse complement strand
CCCTTGTCGTCTAAGACGAGTACTGATCGTTTGGCGGAGGTGTATCCGGTGAGCCCCGCGAAGTTGTCGTGGAAGATGTTGTACTTCTTGACGACTTGTCTGGTGTAGTCGCTTAGGATTGGGAACTGTAGCTTGTTTGCTTCAGCGAACGCCTTGCTCGTGAAGGGGTCGTTGACGCTTATGCCAACCACTTGAGCGTTCAAGCTGTTGAAGGCCTCCATCGAGTCTCTGAAAGTGCACATCTCCTTAGTGCAAACGCTTGTGAACGCGCCTGGGAAGAACGCTAGGACAGTCTTCTTTCCTAGGAAATCCTTCAGACGCCTCTGCTTTCTGTCTTGGTCGGGTAGCTGAAAGTCAGGCGGTTGCTGTCCCACCTCAACTGACAATATGGAACAACCTCCTCGCGAAGACGAAACGATGCATCTAGACTAAATCATTGCTGCTTTATGTTCACTGGACACGCACGCAATGCAGACCGTACTAAGCCCAATAACTTTCGGCAACGACTTGGTGAGGTACATGATGCCAATTAGCAACAGGTAAATCTTAGCCCGAATGGAGCAAGGAGCCAATTTGAGCAGGGACCCCCGGTGAAGGCTGTAGTCTTTCACGAACACGGAGGTATTGACAAACTGCGGTACGAGGATAGGCCGGACCCCGTCGCAAAGGACGATGAGGTTCTCGTTCACGTCAGAGCTTGCGCACTCAATCATCTTGATCTGTGGGCGAGGATTGGCCTACCCGGCGTCCAGATTCCGCTTCCACACATCTCAGGTAGCGACATCTGCGGAGAAGTCGTCGGGACCGGCAGGCTTGTGTCGAAGGCTCGCCCAGGGGATGCTGTAATGGTGTCTCCAGGTCTGAGTTGTGGCGTGTGTGAGTATTGCCTATCAGGACGCGACAGCATGTGCCGCTCCTACAAGATTATAGGATATCTGGTGGACGGCGGATACGCCGAACTGGTCAGCGTCCCCGAAGTAAACCTCATCCCCAAACCCGAATGGCTGAAACCTGAGGAGGCCGCAGCCATCCCGCTGGTCTTCATGACAGCTTGGCACATGCTGGTCACAAGAGCAGGGATCGCGCCGGGGGAGACGGTACTCATCCTCGGGGCAGGAAGCGGCGTCGGAAGCGCGGCGATCCAAATAGCGAATCTATTGGGTGCGCACGTGATTGCCACGGCTGGGAACGATGAGAAACTACGACTGGCGAAGACACTAGGCGCTGACGAACTCATCAATCACAGCCAACGGGACATCGCGGAAGAAGCCCGAAGAATAACCGGAAAACGCGGCGTTGACGTAGTCTTTGAGCACGTCGGCTCAGCGACTTGGGAGAAAAGCATCAAGGCGCTGGCGGCTGGGGGCAGGCTTGTGACATGCGGGGCCACAACAGGTTACGCAGGCCAGACAGACATCAGATATGTGTACAGCAGACAACTCTCAATCCTAGGCTCCTACATGGCGAGCAAGGCAGAGCTCCTAAAAGTGGTCGACCTGGTGAGGCAGAGAAGACTGAAGGCCGTCGTCGACAAGGTGTACCCGCTCGCAGACGCCGCAGAAGCCCAAGCAAGGATGGAGAAAAGAGAGCACTTCGGAAAAATAGTCTTGCTACCGTAGGACCAAATGGAACCGCACGAGGCGGAGACTTCAATTGGGGCCCGCATCCAACGACACATTGCCCCACACGATCACTCCAAAAGATGGCTCAACGGTGCTCATTCGAAGAGCTGACCCCGAAGACTTTCAAATGCTCTTCTCAATGTTCGGCTCACTCTCAGCTGACACGATGTTTCGCAGGTTCCTGAGATCACAGAAGAGACTCTCTCAGGAAGATGTTCGAGAGATGTTCAGGCTTGACGACAGGAGTGTTACATCATTGAAAGCCATCCTGCAAAGGGATCACGAGGAGCGAGCGATTGGTGAGGCACGCTACGCCACGGACTCGACCGGCAAGCTGGGTGAGGCCGCTATTGTGATCGCTGATGAGTGGCAGAATCGCGGCCTTGGTACCGCTTTGTTCTCAGATCTGATCGCTGATGCAAAGAAGCAGGAGCTATCTAGAATGTTCGCCTATATTGACGTCGAGAACAGGGCCATCATCCGTGTCGGGCAGAAGGTGGGCCTCAAACTAGCCCCAAGAGAGAGTGGAACCGACTATTCAATGACAAAGGCTGAAATTCTATTCTAACGCTTTGAGATTCGGCGGCGAGGAGTGTAGATAGTTACCATCCCTTTCCAAACCTCCTCGTATGCTTGGCTCATCGTGTCTATGAGCGGGCGGCTGTTCGTCCAGAATCCGACATCCCCACCAGTATCCAGATTGTCATCGTCGGGAATCCGCTGATAGTAGAGCAGGTGGTCGCGATCCCCTATCACTATGCGCGCAGGCCCGAGCGCTTCTGAGTGCCTCAGCTCTGCGACGGTCAGCAGCGTCTTCGCGCTCGCTATGTTTTGTTCAGTGATGGGAGCGATTATCCGTATCCGAACGTTTCGTTGCCGAAGCGCTTCAAGATCATGCAGCCGATGAGCTGCAAGAATCTCAATCCCCTTCATAGTCGTCCAGAAGTTGATATTCTCGCGGCAGTCTTGGAGAATCTCCGACAGTTTGTGGCGCACCTCGACTCTGCCTTTCAGAATTGTTAGCTCCTCTTCGGATTTTCCGACTTTGATTGCTTCGAGTCTAGCCAGCGCCGGGGTTGCGCTGCTCCAGATGTCGTTGAAGTATGCGCGAAGGTTTCGCACGAACGAACGGCTGCTTATCCACAATGTGACCTGCTCAGGCGCTTGGGCGGTCTCTTCGGCCCCTCCTATGCCGAACAACGCTTCCGTATCGTCTACTATCGAGACTCTGGGAACAGGCCGGCGGGCCAAGTCCAAGTGCCGGAACGAGATCAGGTTCTGAAACTGCTCCACGAATCTGGCCGTGGAAGGATTGATGTCTGTGATGACCCGTATCTTGCGACCTCGCTTCGCCAGCATCGATAGATTGTCAAGAAGGACCCGCCCGCCTCCGCCTGCAAGGTCTGAAGACATCGTGATCAAATCGATCTGCAGCTTCGAACCCTCACACATGAATAGCAGTTTTTGCCCTATTCTGCCTCTTCCCTCGAGGACTTGAAATCTCTCGAACGCTGGAGCTGCGGTTTCGACGTTGAGACCCTCAAACGCGCGTTCCAAGAGACTGCTTCGCTCCTCAAGTACCGCGATCTTGTTTTTGCGTTCTGCAATTAGTATGCTCAGACACCGTGAGAATGGGGCAGCTTGGAATCGAACTGGCTGTTCTAGGCTGGCTTCAACTAGGCCTCTGCGCTGAAGATTTCGCAGAGTTCGGTAGGTCTCCGTTCGATTCAGCTTGAGCGCTCTGGCGAGCAAGCTTGCCCTTTCGGCGCCGCGCTTCGCAAGAAAGGTAAGAACTCTGGCTTCGTTCTTGCTCAGACCGTAGTCGACGAGTTGGGTGACGATCTCTTCGATTGTCCGAGTTGTTTGATGAGGGAAGCTCATCTTATCACGTTGGACCCTGTCTGTTACACATGCGACATCCTCTCTAATATAAGTCGACCAATCCCAGAACTTGTCGCCAGGTGTACACGACATGCCTATAGACCCGGGATTTATGAAAATGCCGGTCGCGGGAGATCACATAGGTCACGAACTTCGGGGAACCGTTCAGCCGCCAAAGAAACTTGGAATCCACGGAAAGATTGTTGCAGTGGACTTTGACATCTGCATCGCAGACGGGATCTGCATCTCGGTCTGCCCAGTCAACGTCTTCGATTGGCTTGAGACGCCAGATTGCGAGACTCCTAACGCGAGCGGACAGGCAATCCTAGCGGCCAAGAAGGCAGACCCAGCCAGGGAGAAGGACTGTATCTTCTGTCGCGCTTGTGAGATTCAGTGCCCTGTCACCGCGATCAAGATCACTGAACCGTAACCTCCGGAGAACATGACAACGCCCGGTACTCGCCCCGCTTTTTTTGTCTCTCACGCTCTGCGTGAACGTATTCGCGTAATTCTCGATCCGAAAGTACGCTGCAGCAATACACAAATCATCCATCGATGGCCTACAAGGGGGAGCCGGCGAAAAGGTGCAACTTTCTCCGAGTTTTCCAGCGTTTCTGGCAACCGTGGTGGTTGTTACTGCTTCAGGAGCTCTAGCCCCAGGACCGCTCTTCGCCGCGAACCTTATGCAAGGAACTAAAGGCGGCGCCAAATCGGGTTTCATGATTTCGATCGGGCACATGCTGATCGAACTTCCACTTGTCATGCTGATAGCGCTGGGGATCTCAAGCGTAATGAGTCTTCCAGGATTCGCCTTCATCGTCGGGCTGGTCGGAGGATGCGCTCTGATAGCGTTCGGACTCCTTCAAATCAAGAACGCGATTCGACAGCCCGTTGACGTTGAACCAGTCCAAGGGACGGGACTGCAGAAGAAAGCGCTGATGGTAGGAGTTGGACTGACCGCGCTCAATCCTTACTTCATTCTGTGGTGGCTGACAGTGGGCTTGGGGCTGGTCGTTCAAGCTGTGGAGCTCGGCGCACTCCTAGGAGTTCTCATCATGTACGTTTCACACGTCTGGATGGACTATGCGTGGCTGACCGGGACCGCCTACCTGTCGGCCAGGGGAACGATGCTGCTCGGAGGACGAGGATACAGGTTGCTGCTTCTTGCCCTAGCTGCGTTTCTGATCTATTTCGGGGTAGGCTTCATCGCCAAGAGTATTTTCCAATTCAACATACTTCCTTGAAGCTCGGCTGGCGCGTAGTTCCATGCCGTCCCTTTTGTCCTGATCCGGCGACACGTATCAGTGGGGGGAGATGCCCCCGTGGAGAGGTCTGCCCGGCAGGCGGCTGACGCTGGGAGCGATGATATAGAACGTAGCGCAACTAGCGGCTTGCTCTCAGCTTGTGCTAGCTCATTCGGCCAGTTCGGGCTTAATCGTTTCCGTCGATGTCGTTGTGAACGTGTCACTTCCCAAGTATAGCAGAGGCTTGAATCGCTTGAGATCGTACACTTCGCGGAAAGCGTCCTTCCGGACGTACGATGCCAATACCTCGCCTATCACGAGCGCATGATCTCCTTTCGGAATGATGTCTGCGAGCCTGCATTCGACGTGAGCGACGCATTCGCTCACGATCGGAGCGCCGACTTTCTTTGCCTTTCGAGTGGTCAGGCCGGTTGCCTTGAACTTGTCTACGTCCTTTCCGGATCGGCGCCCGAAGTAGAGGACTCGGTCTGCTAGGTCGAAACCTGCAATGTTGACTACGAATTCCTTCGCCTCCTCCAAGAGTTTGTAGGAGTAGCGGTCCTTGCGGATAGCTAAGGCGAGCATTGGCGGGTTGACGCTCACAGGCATGACCCAAGCTATCGCCAACGCGTTGGGCGGACCACTCTTACCTTGGCAAGAGACCAGCGTTCCGTTGTATGGATACAGGAGCCGCGAGAAGTCGGCTACCGGAACATCTATCATGGACATTCTGCTGCCGCTCCAAGCTAGGAATTCTTATCCGTTCTCATCCGAGCCCTAGCCAATCTCTTTGCGAGCGCGGAAACCTTAGCCAGAGGAAAGGGCCGCTGAGTCGTGGCCAAGATGAAGCCATCGTCCAAGTACAGAATGACGGCGATCAACTTCTCATGGATCAAGACCGAGTACTCGGGAGCTCCGAAGAAAACCGCCCTAGCCTCAGCGGACTCACGTGCGATCAACTGGGAGATCAGTTCCGGAGTCTTCTCAAGAGGCTCCATAGGCTCGATACTAGCACGCATCCCGCCCTCAAGTATCCTGCCTTCGCTGTCAACAACTGCCGCGAACCTTATCCTCTTATCAAACCGCATTGCAGAGTCATAGACCCCGCCCAATAGCCATCCCTCATCAAGTCGCTCCCTGGGAGAGTAAAACAGTTGTGGGACAGCGAACGCGTTGATTAAGCGGTTTGGTTGGCTGATGATGACTGGAGGCGGATACCAGACGACGAAGACTCCATATGAACGCCGCAGGGCGTTCATCCTAGTTCCCATCATCGTCTTAGTCGTGATCGGAACCTTCATGTTCCTAGGCTACTTGATCACCTCGCTTTTCCGGATCCCGCTTCAACTCGGGCTGTCGCCTCCAATCAGGCTCCTCGGCGCTGCACTCGTCGCATTGTCGTTTGCGCTCTGGGCTTGGCTCTTTCAATACAGGAGACCTACAGATGTGCTGACTTCAACGTACTGGACGTTCTCTAAGATGTTCAGTAGAGCGGAGTTGAAGCAGCATCTCGGGCGAAGAGAACGTCTTGCAGCTCGAGGGCCCTACAAACTTGTTAGACATCCAATGTACCTAGCGGTTCTCCTGTCGATCGTCGGCTGGGGGCTGCTGCTGGACCTGGCCTTCCTTTTCTTTGCGGCGCTACTCGCGCTACTGTGGTTTAACTTCGTGGTCATGCCCTACGAAGAGAAGGAACTCCTCGCCCTCTTCGGCAGAGACTACGAACGCTACATGAAGCGGGTACACAGACTCATCCCGGTTCCTCGGAGTTCAACAAGCAGCGTAGAGCACGAGAATGACACTTACTAGACGGTCTCCGAGACCAGCCTGCAGGCTTGAGCTTCACAAGTCGTTGTACACAGCCCACATCCATAGCAATTCTCCCGCATGACGACGCTTTTCCCGTTCTCAAGTCTTCTCGCCCCGAACCTGCATCGTTCCAGACAGGTGCCACAGCCGGTGCATTCGTCCATGTTGACGCTTGCCACGAGACCCGACTTCGCAATGTGATGCTTCACTCCATAGTTCATCAAGGCTCTCAGGTATATGCAGCAGCACGAACAGCAGCTACAGATGTCAAAGACCTCCCCCTTGAGCCAGTCCGTGTACAGCGCTTGATTGACTAGACCGTGAGCATTTGCTATCTTGAGTACGTCTCTGGCTTCCTCGAGGTGTATTTCCTTGGCGATGCCTCGCTCTACGAGTTCCTCTGAGAACTCGTCTAATGCGAGACAAGTTCCTAGCGGATTGTCGCAATTCCGGTACGTTATTCTGCATCCACATTCGCGAAGCGATATCGATCGCGCTTTTGTCAGGATACTGACTGCGTTATCGTACGGAAGAACTACCGAGATCGGCTGTATGAGGGCGTCTGGGATGGGAAGAACTTTTCCTTCCGGATATGGGTCGGCTCTTGCCCCTCGGACATGCTCATCCATTCGGTAGTCTGCAAGGGCAGCAACATGTTTGCCCAGGGCGCCTATCCTGCCCTCTGACAGGTGCCTGGAGATTATGCGTTCAAACGGTCTTACGGAGAATAATCCTTCTCCTTTCTTGCTGAGAAACCCTCTGCCGTACAAGTTGTCGACTCTTGATCGCAAAACATGCCGCGGTAATCTCAACAGTCGAGACAGTTCCGTGATCGATAGTTCCTTCTGAGACAGCCTAAGAAGGAGCTCAACTTCCTCAGGTCTGACTATGAGAGGAAGAACATCGGTAAACATGGGTGGGGTTTCCAGCAGGTCGGCTAGTCTTCGATAGTCGTCGAGGCACATTTCCATTCAGCCTCAAGGCAAGGTCTAAGCGGATCTGCAAACATCAGTTCTTTGCAAAGTCTTCCGGCGTCTGCTTCTCGAATAGACCTCGATAATGGCCTGACCCTATCGTCCGCTGAAGGATGAGTTGACAAACGGCCGTCCCTGGAAATATCTCGAGTGGTGAGGGACCGAAGTTACTCAACTCCAAGACCTGATGGTTTGCGATTCCTGGCTGCACGAAGCTTGCAGAAATGTGAACCAGCAGGCCCACCCTTGAGAAGCGGCTGCGACCTTCGAGCCATCCGCAGATGTTATCCGGGAGCGTTATCTTCTCCCGAGTTATGCCTAGGACCGTCTCGCCCGGGCTGAGTTGGACGCCTGACCCGCGTTGAACACGAATTCCTCTAGTTGCCCTCTTGAAGTCGGTTAGATCCGTGACGGGTATACTCTTGTGAGGCGACTGGAAAACCCGAAACGCGTTGGCAAGGTGCAGGTCGATCGACGCTGCTCTAACGCAGCTCCGACGGAATGGTGCGATCTTGACCCTTCGGGCCTTGATCTCGCGGAGGATCTCACTTCTCGCTAGAACGCTCACATTTGACGCCCCGATTCATCCAATCGGACTCCATGATTGTTGTGGAGGTATTTCAAACAAACTCGATCGAGTGCGGTCGGCTGACTTAGGATCCCCTTGTTGGGGCCGAGCTCATCAATTTCCAAGCGTTCAGAATCTGTTACGCGTCGAGGTGTCGGCTCTGACGGGACTTGAGTTTTCCTGATATCTATCGAACAATTGTCCAGCCGAATTGGGACAGAGGTTATATCCGTTCTAACGCACGAACACCTCTGGTGTTAGTGATGTCGGTGAAGTTCTCTTCGGGCAAGGAAATTCCGGTTGAGATGCACAAGGCACGAATGGTGCAAAGGATCTCCCTAGTTCCGGTGGAGGAACGTCTTCGAGCAATGGCCGAGGCGGGGTACAATACTTTCCTCCTGAAGACCAAGGACATCTTCTTGGACATGCTCACTGATAGCGGCGTTAATGCCATGAGCGACAATCAGTTCGCCGGAATGATGAAGGCGGACGATGCGTACGCGGGCAGTATGACATTCTATGAATTCGCTCAAGCAGTTGAGGATGTTCTCGGCTATAGGCATGTGATGAACACTCACCAGGGGAGGGCCGCAGAGCACCTAATAGCAAAGGTGTTGATCAAGCCGGGCGATGTTGTCCCAACAAACTATCACTTCACGACGACCAGGGCTCACATCGAACTCCCGGGCGCCTTATGCTTGGAGATCTACTATGATGATGCGCTGAAGACAGAGAGCACGAACCCCTTCAAGGGAAACATGGATCCGCAGAAGCTCGAGAATACGGTCGAGAAGTATGGCAAGGACAAGATAGCCTTCGTTAGAATGGAAGCGACAACCAACTTGATCGGCGGACAACCATTCTCCATGGCCAACTTGCGGGAAATAAGAAGGATCTGTGACGAGCACGGGCTGATTCTCGTTCTGGATGGAAGCCTAGTCTGCGAGAATGCTTACCTGATCAAACAGAGAGAGAAAGGATACGAAGACAAAACCGTGGCCGAAATAGTCCGAGAAATCTGCGGCATTTCCGACTTGTACTACATGAGCGGAAGAAAGAACACGTCCGTTAGAGGAGGCTTCATAGCCACAAACAACAAGCAGCTGTTCGACAAGATCAGACCCTGGCTGCCGGTCTACGAAGGCTTCTACACGTATGGTGGCATGTCGATGAGGGAGATCGGAGCCATGGTTGCGGGAGTCAGAGAAATGGTCGACCCCGCGGTAGCGGGTTCCTCAGTGGAGCAGATCAAGTATTTTGTCAACAGGCTTCTTGAGACCGGAATCCCAGTCGTCACTCCGCCGGGCGGATTGGCCTGCCACTTGGACGCGATCAAATTCCTGCCTCACGTTCCTCAGAGCCAATATCCCGCTGGGGCGCTGTCAGCCGCGTTGTACATAGCCTCAGGCATCAGAAGCATGGAAAGAGGAACTGTCTCGATGGATAGGGACAGGGAAGGCAAGGAAGTACTCGCCGACATAGAACTCACAAGAATCGCGCTCCCAAGAAGGGTCTACAGCATATCACACATCGAATACGCCGTTGATAGGATAAACTGGCTGTACAAACATCGAGACCTGGTCAAAGGGCTGAAATTCGTCTCGGAACCTCCGGTACTAAGGTTCTTTGACGGAAGACTAGAAGCCATCGACGACTGGGGAACAAAGCTCACGACCGCTTTCAAAGGAGAAATAGGAGACTACTAGTGGGAAGAAGGAAATCCAACAATGAGCCGAAAGAACGTTGAGATCTTTCACACTACAACTTGGTCCGCAGGGCCTGGCTGCCATGGCGGCTGCGGCGTGCTGGCATACGTCGAGGATGGCAAGCTGGTTAAGATCGAAGGTGATCCAGAACACCCTTGGAATCAGGGTCGTCTTTGCGCACGAGCCCTCGCAATGACCCAGTACGTGTATCACCCAAACCGCCTCACACGTCCACTGAAACGCATTGGAGAACGTGGCGAAGGAAAGTGGCAGGAGATCTCTTGGGATGAGGCTTTCGACCTCATAGAGTTGAAAATGAAGAAGATACGTCAGGATCACGGTCCGGAGAGCTTCATCTTTTCCATGGGAACAGGGAGGGACATCGGACCTTGGATATGCATGCTCGCCTACGCCTACGGTAGCCCAAACGTCATGTTCAGCCTGAGCGGCATAGCCTGCTACAGTCCAAGGATTTCAGCCGTGGAAACTGTCCAAGGCGATTACTGCATAATCGATGCAGGTCAGTGGCTGGCTGATCGCTACGAAAGTCCGGGGTACAAGACCCCCGAGTGCATCATGGTCTGGGGCTACAACATCCCTGCGACATGCCCGGACAATGTATTTGGTCATTGGATAATCGACCTCATGAAAAGAGGGTCGAAGATCATCACGATCGATCCACGGTTATCTTGGTTCGCATCGAGGGCGACGAAATGGCTCCGACTTAGACCAGGAACAGATGGCGCTTTGGCGATGGGTTTCCTGAACGTCATAATCAATGAAAGGTTATACGATGAAGGCTTCGTTGAAAAATGGACCAATGGACATCATCTGATTCGACGTGATACCGGGAAACTGCTTCGGGAGAGTGACCTGGTTGATGGCGGATCTCAGAGCAACTTTGTGGTCTGGGATGCCGAGAACGAAAAGCCCGCCATCTGGAACTCGAATGAGGCTGAGTACCAGTCACCAAACGTGAAACCAGCACTAACAGGCAATTCTGAAGTCAACCTCAAAGACGGAACGCGAGTGCAGGCCAGAACCGTCTGGGACGTATTCTGCGAGGAAGTCAACAGGTATTCTCCCGAGCGAGCGGCCGAAATCACCCTGGTCCCGGAGAAAGACATCAGAGACGCAGCGATCTTATACGCAAAGAGCAAACCGGCATCCATACACTGGGGGGTCCCTATCGACATGACCCCCGCAATTACCCCTACAGCCCAAGCAATAACCTGCCTCTGGTGCCTAACGGGAAACTTGGACGTGCCCGGCGGGAACGTGATCTCCCGTTACGCCTTCGATGCGGTTGCGTATGCTCTTCCCGGAGCGGAAGGGGTGATCAAGCTGAAGTCCAAAGAGGTCGACAAGAAGAGGATTGGAGCGGATCGATACGGGCCTTTGAACAAATTCATCTGGCGTGCCCAGACAGACCTGGTTCTTGAACAGATATTCAGAGGAGAGCCCTACCCCATCAAGGGCATGTGGATACAGTCGTGCAATCCGATTGGCGGCATAGGCATGGACCCGAAAAGATGGGTCGAAGCCATCAAGAAGCTTGAATTCGTAGTTGCCGTAGACCTTTTTCACACCCCAACCACCCAGCTGGCCGATATCGTCCTGCCTGCGGCGACCTTCCTGGAAAAGGACGGGGTCAGGAGCTGGTGGGTGCCCCTTCAGACAATTAACAAGGTGATAACAGTCGGCGAGTGCAAACCGGACGTGGAGATAAACTTTGAATTGGCCAAGAGATTTGACCCGGATTTCAGATGGGATACGATCCATGATCTTTTCAATGACATCCTAAAGCCGTGCGGCATGACCTTCCGTGAGCTGCAAGAGAGAGGCGGCTGGGCTTTGCCGCCAGAAGGCCTGCCTAGCGCCCCGTATCACAGATTTGAGAAGGGGCTGCTACGGAAGGACAGGAAACCCGGATTCCAGACCTCGTCCGGGAAGGTCGAGCTATACTCTTCCCTCCGTGAGGAGTGGGGGCTGGAGCCCCTGCCCCACTACGAGGAGCCTCCATTCACACCCATCAGCCAACCGGAGCTGGCGAAGAAGTACCCCCTGATCCTATCGACTGGAAGGCGATCACCGGTCTACTTCCACTCGGAACACAGGAACATCCCTTGGCTGCGGCAGATCCATCCACATCCCCTTGTTGAGATCCACCCGGACACAGCAAGGTCGTTGGGAATCACGGGTGGGGAGTGGGTCTGGGTCGAGAATTGGCTTGGGAGATGCAGGTTCAAGGCGAGAGTTACTCCCGTGGTGCCTGAATGGATGGTGATGGCGGAGCACGGCTGGTGGTTCCCTGAGAAGGAAGGGGCGGAACCAGTCCTCTTTGATGTCTGGAAATCGAACGTTAACCAGCTTATTCCCATGGGGTATCAAGGAAAAGATGGCCTAGGAGCACCCATCAAGCACTTGCTCTGTAAAGTCTACAAGGTTTCAGCGGAGGATGCCAGTCATGAGTAGGGGAACCAAATACGGACTCCTAGTAGATTACGAGTACTGCACGGGCTGCTTTGCGTGTCAGGTAGCATGTGCCCAAGAGTACCATAGACCAGAGGGGATCGTCGGGATGCAGGTAACCGAAATGATCCAAACGCTGCCTAATGGCAAACCATACGTCTGTTTCATCCCGTTTCCCACCGAAGTTTGCAGTCTATGCGTAGGCCGCACGAGCAAAGGTCTCGAACCATCATGTGTAAAACACTGCATGGCCAAATGCATCACACATGGCCCAATCGAGGATCTAGCCAGGGAAATGACCAAGAAAGCGAGAACAGTGCTCTGGGCACCTCACTGATCTTCCGAAGATATCGAGGAAGAGTCTAACCAACAGAAGGCCATGTGAGAGTTCTGATTTCCGCCCTGTTGATATTCCTGCCCGAGCAGCCAACCCGCCACGACAATCAAATAACTCACACACCAGCAAACATTTGACAAGAATGGCAGGTATGCGCATGGAAACTTCTTTTTCCTCAGACAGGCTTCGTAGCGTGCATGGAATTCGTATGCGAAAGAAGGATCGCGCGGCTTCAGTCCCCTCTCAAGAACTTTGAGCTTGACGAGCAGGTAATTGAGCATCGGCGCGACCCGCTGACCGGTCAACGGAGCATTGTGCTGAAAGGCAGACGGGACTACGTCAAGCGATTCTTCGAGACTGATGACCAGCTGCTGACTGAGACTGCTGAGCGCACGAGGCAGGGTTGTCCTTTCTGCCCCGAGAAGGCGAAAACCTCAACGCCGAGATTTCCCGCCGAATTGCTGCGAGAGGGAGTAATCCAGGTCGGTCAGGCGAGGACGTTCCCAAGCCTCTTCGCCCACTCCGAGTTCAACGCGGTCACTGTCATCACAGAAGCCCACTATCTCAGACCCGGGAAGCTTGCGCCAAAACTGTTAGGTGACGCTTTGGAGGCCTCGACGCGATATCTTCGCACCGCCCATGAACACGATCCCAACGTCAAGTACGGAGCGGTGCTGATGAATTGTCTGGCGCCCGCAGGCTCGACGGTGGTGCATCCTCACATGCAGGCGCTTGCAAGCGATCAAGCTTTCAATATGCTCGCGGAGGTCGACCTGAAGGCGCAGGAATACTGGAAGACGAAACGCTCGAACTACTGGAAGGACATGATTGCTGAGGAAAAGGGACGCTCAGAGCGCTACCTTGGGTCACTAGGCCCCTCAGAGTGGCTAGTGGCTTTTTCTCCAATAGGCTCCGATGAGGTTTGGGGCATCGCGTCTGATGCCTCTGACCTGACGCGGACTTCCCGAACCACCTTTTCAAATCTCGCAGAGGGGCTGTCGCGCGTGCTCAAGTACTACGATGAGATCGGTATTCGAAGCTTCAGCGCCGTCGTCTTCTCTTCCCCGTTCGGAGGACAGTCGCCTCACGGATCGGTCGTTCTGAAAGTCGCCTCAAGATATGGTTTCCAGAGCGGCAATGTGAACGACATCTGGGGACTTCGATATTTCCTAGATGAAAGCGAGATCTTCGAGTCGCCTGAAGATGTGGCAAGGGAGTTATGCAAATACTTCGCTTGAATTGCGGAGACGAGCTTACGAGTTCTGCCACGAGTGCACAAGAAAGAAGATAAGCGGGGTACATCTGGCATCATGGTTCCAACATTCTGAGCAACGAGGTGCGCAGTAC
>Ga0209725_1001339_pt1 | contig 13979 bp, 12 predicted proteins | sample I18A1metaG_FD_184145 | JGI IMG/M metagenome (GOLD analysis project Ga0209725, IMG submission 184145) | Lake sediment bacterial and archeal communities from Gulf of Boni, Indonesia to study Microbial Dark Matter (Phase II) - ​I18A1 metaG... | ecosystem: Environmental > Aquatic > Freshwater > Lake... | reverse complement strand
CCTACAAGCATAGCCTTGAAGGAAAAAAATCTCAAAGAGATAGTCACTACGGTTGATGAGAGATTCATAATCTTGTCCGACGAAGTGTACTCTGATATTAGCTTCGTGAAAACGAAGAGTATTCTAGACTTCAATGGCGACAATGCGTTTGTGAAGAGTTTCTCAAAGACGTTCGCCATGACGGGGTGGCGGATCGGCTACTCGGTCGCATCCGAAGAACTTGCAGAGAAAATGGTGAAGCTCAATTTCATGTCAGTGACCAACGTTCCAGTCTTCATTCAAGAGGCCGCGTTTAAGGCGCTGGAGCTGAGAGTGCAGATTGCAGAGAAGATGAGAGAAGAGTATAGGCGTCGTGCTGATTTAGCATGCGAAGCTCTCTCAAAGACTAGACTTCAGTTCGCAAGACCTGACGCACCATTTTATCTATTTCCGAAATACGACAACCTCGATTCAGAAAGATTTGCCCTCAATCTTCTTGATCAGGGAGTAGCCGTAACCCCTGGAACGGCGTTCGGCGATTACCGCGAGTACTTCAGAATTGCTTTGACCCTGCCAGAGCAAGAGATCTCGCGAGGCTTGGACAGAATATGCCGTGGCATCGAAGAATAGCTATAATCGGCGCGGGCAGAATGGGCCGTTGGTTTGCAAGATTCTTTTCGTATCAGGGTATTCCTGTAACTGTTTCAGACATAAATAGAGACGTGCTGAGAGAGGCGAGCGAGGAACTTGATGTCTCAGCCCTTGATAATGTTACTGCGACTAGGCATGCGGATTCCGTACTGCTCGCAGTCCCGATAGATAGTTTCAGGAGTGTCATTCAGGAGATCTCCCCTTACTTGAAACCGAATCAAGTTGTGATGGATATCTGTTCGGTGAAAGAGGCTGTAGTCGGCATAATGCATGAGTACATAAAGACCGGCATAGTTCTAGGAACACATCCTCTCTTCGGTCCGGGAGCCGAGAAGATTGAAGGACAGGGCTTGGTCTTAACGCCGACGAACAGCAGAGAAAGGAAGCTCGCTAAAAAGGTTGGGAGTTGGCTGGAGAAGAGAGGCGCGAGGGTGTACTCTATGTCTCCGAGGCAGCATGATCGATTAATGTCCTTAAGTTTGGCATTTCCACACTTCGTAGGCTTGGTTGCATGCGACACATTGATTAGATCCGGAAAGTTCTTGCACGTGAAGAGGTTTGCGGGCTCGACCTACAAGCTACTGCTGACGCTAGCCGAAGCTGTCGCTTCTGAGGATCCGAATCACTATGGGAGCATACAGATGAATTTGCCCGAAGCCGAGGCGTTTCAGAAGTTATTCCTAGCAAGCTCGAAGGAGTGGTTGGACGTTGTGGAGAAAAGAGACAAGTCGAGATTCGTACGAAAGATGAAACGTCTGAAAGAGAGGCTGAAGAAACTGGATCCAGACTACTCAATCTCGTACGACGCGATGTACCAACTGCTCAGAAAAACTGCTCTTTGACCGTTGCGCTGGTCTCTACAGGTTTTCTCCTGTCTCTTTTGCGAATTCTGCTAGAAGCTGCTTCTGCCTCTGAGAGCGTTGTACTTCTGTGTCGAGCTAAAGCGTCGCCTTTATCCATCCGCCGTCTACTTGTATAGTCGCGCCGGTTATGTAGCTGGCTCTTTCAGAAGCCAAGAAGACGACGAGATCAGCGATTTCTCGCGGTTGAGCCATTCGACCCAACGGAATGTCCTTCTCCCATCCGTGAACCGCCTCTTCGTACGGCACACCAGTCTTCAAGCTCTGCGCTCTTGCCAGCTCTTCTATTCTAGAGGTCAAAGTGTAACCGGGACATATGGAGTTTACTAGAATGTTGTCTCGAGCCAGCTCGTTGGACAAGGTTTTCGAAAGTGCGAGGATTCCGGCTCGAAGGCTGTTGGATAAGACGAGGTCTTCAACAGGCTGTTTCGCCGCTATAGAGGTCATATTAATGATGCGGCCCCAATGGCGTTTTTGCATATGAGGAGTAACCTCAAGGCAGAGGAGTACCACGCTCATCAAGAGAGAGTCTGTTGCTTGACGCCAATCTTTTTCAGACATCTTCAGGAAGGGAGCTGATGGTGGGCCTCCAGTGTTGTTGACGAGAATATCGATCCTATCGTATCTACTTTCGGTCTCCTTCACGAGCCTTCGTAGGTCATCCCTATTCGTGAGGTCTATCCTCAGGGCTAACACTTCAGCCCCAGTAGAAGATTCTATCTCCTTAGCTGCCTCCTTCAACCTATCCTCGGTTCGGGCGCATATCGTCAGCAGAGCGCCCTCTTGAGCCAGTCCTAAAGCTATGGCCTTGCCCATGCCGCTGCTTGAGCCGGTCACTATGGCCACCCTTCCTTTCAAGCCTAGGTCCGTCTCAAGCTCCTCCTATTTTCGAAGATAGGTGTCAGATCCATCCAGCCAGTCCTTTCTAATCGGGCTAAAGACATCGAGGTCTAGAGTGTCCTCAAGGGCGGTAGCGGCATGTTCTATACTGCTTGGAAGATGCAGAAGCTCCCCTTCTCTAACCACAATCTCGCGTCCACCGATCGAGAACTTCAATGCACCCTTCAGAATGAACGTGATCTGCTCACTCTCATGTCTATGCGCGGTAACGATCGCACCTTTCCTCAAGGTTACGAGAGCCAGCATTTCATTCTTCCCGACGACAAGTTTTCGTGATAGGAGATCAGTCAACTTCTCCTCAGGAATATCCTCCCATCGATAGAAGCTCAACACCAAGCCTCCTGAATAAACCTTAATCACTGAGCAAGTCGCTAAAGAATCTTACTAGTGAATTTCAAGGCCGCCTCGAGCATTTCATTCTTCTCTAATCCAATAACTAGAACGGTCGTCTCAACACTTCTCCGTGCCAAGAGAATGCAGTGGTAGAGCTCAGCAAAGATGCCCTTATGGGTCGTGCTTGCAATCAGAAGAAGACATGTGAAGGATTGAGTCTTGAAGGAAACATGTTGGGGAGTACCTTCTGGAAAAAAGAGACTGACATGAGGAACCGAGGACATTGATAGCATACCTCAGGAGGTTTGGTAGATCCGTGTTGAACCGAAAGAGGCTCTCAGCATGTGGTGGGTATGACTTTCGCTTCCACAGAGGATGTCTGGAACAGCTTATATCCGAAGACAGTATGAAGTTTCACTAGGCTCAGATGACGAACAGGCTAGAGAAGTAGGAGGTTATCGATCCTCTTTGACAGTTACACCCGCCGAAATCTTCTGGATGGATGGAGAATTTGTAAGAAGCAGCGACGCAAAGGTCCCTGTTCTCTCTCACGCTCTCCACTACGGAACAGGCGTCTTCGAAGGAATAAGAGCTTATGCTCACTCTGAAAACGTCTATGTCTTCAGACTTAAAGAGCATATGGAGAGATTGAAGAATTCAGCAAAGATATGCTATGTCGACCTGAAGAATTCGGTAGACGACCTCTGTTCAGCAACCGTAGAATTAATAGCTAGGAATGAGATGCGATGCCAAACCTATATCAGACCCATAGTCTTCAAAGGATTCGGGGGCATAGATCTAAATCCCTTGAAAGTGCCTACACATGCGGCCATATGTCTATTCAAGTTTGAAAGCTACTTTGAGAAGAGCGGCCTAGACACTTGCGTATCCTCTTGGAGGAGAATATCTGATGTCTCAACTCCTCCAATGGCTAAAGCTTGCGGCCACTACCTCAACTCAGCAATCGCTAAGGCTGAAGCCTGTCTAAACGGCTACGATGAAGCCATACTTCTCGACTCAAACGGCTTCGTAAGCGAGGGAACCGGAGAGAACATCTTCATCGTTAAAGATGGAAAACTGGTTACGCCCCCTCCAACCGCGTCAATCCTCAACGGGATAACCCGAGACACAGTCATCAAACTGGCTTCAGAGATGCGCGTCCAGGTGGCTGAGAGAAACATAGCAAGAGCGAACTCTATACATGTGATGAAGCATTCTTCACAGGAACCGCTGTCGAGATCATGCCGATCCTCACGATAGACAAACGCCAAATTGGAGACGGAAAAACGGGCGCCTTGACAGGAAGGATCAAAGCATTCTTCAGCACAGTAACGTCGGGAAAGGTCGAGAGATACAGTAGTTGGCTGACACCCGTCTACGCCAGCTCGGTTAAGGAAGCCCGGACTGAGCCCGCTATCGCTACTGAGACTAGCTGGAAACATGGAGTCGACCCCGTCATGGAGAAGTTTGAAATGAGTTTCTGGCGTGAGACTCACCTGTGATAATGGTGACGGATGATGGCTTGGAGGGATCATTTTCTTAGAAGGCTCTTTGCCAGAGAGAGTCTGGATATTTGATACTACGCTAAGGGATGGCGAGCAAACTCCTGGAGTCGCCTTGACTTCAGAAGACAAGTTGGAGATCGCAAAGCAACTTGACAGGTTAGGCGTAGACGTCATCGAAGCTGGATTTCCCGTATCCTCGGAGGGAGAGATGAAAGCGGTCAAGAAGATTGCTTCAGAAGGCTTGCATTCTCAGATCTGCGCTTTGGCAAGAGCTTCGAGAAAGGATATCGACGCAACTCTCATGTGCGATGTAGATCGGGTACACATATTCATCGCGACTTCTCCAACGCATATGAAAAAGAAGCTGAAGCTAACTCAACAGGAAGTCCTCCAGAGAGCTGTTGAATCTATTGAATATGCTAAAGAGCATGGGATCAGCGTAGAGTTTTCAGCTGAGGATGCGACCAGATCTTCAGAGCCTTTCCTGATGCGTGTGTTCTCAGCCGTACTAGATGCTGGAGCGGATAGAATCAACGTGCCTGACACAGTCGGATTCTGCGTACCGAAAGTCATGTTCAATCTGGTTCGAGCGATAAGAGAGAAGGTCAAGGCGCCAACTTCAGTTCACTGCCACAATGATTTAGGGATGGCTGTTGCGAACAGTTTGGCGGCTATAGAAGCCGGTGCTGATCAAGCTCACGTAACCGTCAATGGAATCGGTGAGAGAGCTGGCAATGCGAGCCTAGAGGAGCTTGCGGTCGCTCTGCAGGTTCTCTACGGGGTCAAATCGAATATACATTTGGGCGAGATATTCAAGACCTCACAACTCGTCTCCAGGTTGACTGGCGTATCGATACCTCAGAACAAAGCTGTCGTAGGCGAAAATGCCTTCGCTCATGAGAGTGGAATCCACACGCACGGGATACTTCGTGCTCCAAGCACCTACGAGCCTTTTCGACCGGAACTCGTCGGAAGGAGGCGCCGTCTAGTAGCTGGGAAGCACGCAGGAGCTCACGGAGTCGAGGCCATGCTCAAAGAGATGGGTCTCACAGTCTCAAGCGAAGAACTCTCTCAAATACTGGAGAAAGTAAAAAGCTTGGGAGACAAAGGAAGAAAGGTTACAGAGACAGACCTCTACAGCCTTGCGGACTCTATCATCGGAGCAAGACTCCATCGACAGGATAGAATTCTACTGCAAGATCTCGTGGTGGTAACTGGAAATAAGACAACCCCCACAGCAATGGTCAAGCTCCTCGTTGACGGTAAGGAACGAAACAGCTCCAACTTTGGGATAGGCCCTGTCGACGCATCCGTCAAAGCCGTCAGGAACGTCATCAAGGACATCGTGAACTTCCAACTTGTGGAATTCAAGCTTGAGAGCATAACCGGCGGAACCGATGCTCTGGCAGATGTAACAGTGAAACTGATGAGCGAGTCTGGGAGACTTGTTTCAGCCAGGGCTGTGAATGAAGACATCGTTATGGCGGGAGTTCAAGCGATAATCAACGCTGCGAACAGACTCTTGTAGTGGAGAGTGGAGACCCAGTGGGAATGACGCTTAGCGAAAAGATCCTTGCGAAATCCTCGTCCAGAGCATGTGTTTCACCGGGTGAGATCGTTACATGCGATATCGATCTATTGATGCTTCATGAGATAACGGGACCTCTAGCCGTCCAAGTATTCGAGGAGATGGGCTTTAAGAAAGTCTGGAGAAGCGAAAAGATAGCGGTCATATTCGACCACAATATTCCAGCCAGCGACGTAAACTCAGCAGAACAGATGAAGGCAATGCGTTCATTCGTTCAGAAACAGGGAATAGAGAGATTTTACGACGTTGGGAGAGGAGGGATCGCTCACCAGATCCTAGTTCAGGAAGGCCTAGCGAAACCAAGCTCGATAGTCGTTGGAGCAGACAGTCACACCTGTACAGCCGGAGCCGTAGGTGCTTTTGCCGTAGGTGTAGGCTCGACTGAAGCAGCCGCAATCCTTGGGACTGGAAAGATGTGGTTCAAAGTTCCGAGCACCGTCAGGATCAAGGTCATGGGAGAGGTTAAGGAGCCTATAACATCGAAAGACATCGTTCTCGAGGTTATCGGAAGAATTAGCTCTAGTGGAGCCTTATACAAGGCAGTTGAATTCTCAGGCGAAGCCATCTCCAAGATGAGTATAGGGGCTAGAATGACCCTGACCAATATGGCTGTAGAGATGGGCGCGAAGACAGGGTTGATAGAACCTGACGAAGTTACCTGCAAGCATTTCCAATCCCTAAACGAATCTATAGAAGTTCTCACAAGCGACAGAGACGCAGCATATGAGCGGACACTGGGTTTAAACTCCCTTGAGATTGAACCTAAGATCGCTGCACCTTTCTCCGTTGACAAAGTGATGGACGTCAAGGACCTTGAAGGAGAGAGAATCGATCAAGCCCTCTTAGGATCCTGCACTAATGGGAGACTAGAAGATCTCAGAATAGCAACGAGGATACTTGAGGGCAGAAGAATTCACAGTCGAGTGAGACTCTTGGTCAATCCGGCTTCTATGAAGATCTACAGGCAAGCTGTTCAAGAGGGATTGATTGAGAAGCTTGTGGACTCTGGGGCTGCTGTCTGCTGTCCAACTTGCGGACCCTGCCTTGGCATGTCACAAGGTGTCCTGGCTGCTGATGAGGTTTGCATATCAACAAGCAACCGAAACTTCGTTGGCAGAATGGGCGACCGGAGCTCCAAAGTTTACTTGGCCTCACCGGCCACCGTTGCTGCCTCAGCATTGACCGGAGAGATCACGGATCCGAGGAGATTTTGGAATTGAATCCAGTAGTCGGGTCAGTATTGAAGCTGGGCGACGATATCGATACGGATGCCATAATACCAGCACGCTATCTTACTTCGACGGACATATCAAGCTTGACCGAGCACGTCATGGAGAACTTCGATCCCAGCTTCAAGATGCGATTAAGGGAGAAAAGGATAATTGTAGCAGGAAGAAATTTCGGATGCGGAAGCTCCAGGGAACATGCACCGCTAGTCTTGAAAGCTGCTGGAGTTCAAGCAATAGTGGCGGAGAACTTCGCTCGAATATTCTTCAGAAACTCGATCAACATAGGTCTCATTGCATTAGAAGCACCAAATACTTCCTCATCCTTCAACGAAGGAGATAGAGTGCAAATAGACATCGATCGTTTAGAGGTTAGAAACCTTACTAGGGGTATTCGCATCGGCATTGGAGAGCTCTCCGAACCAGTCCTATCCATTCTGAAGGCAGGAGGCCTCGTCAGATACTTGAAAGCGAAAGGCGAGTGGTGAAACCTTCGATTGAAATACTCTGTTGCGGTGATCCCGGGGGACGGTGTTGGGCCAGTCGTCGTGGAAGCAGCACTCAGAGTTCTAGGCGCTCTATCGAAGCTGTTTTCAATTGAGATTGATTTCAAAGTCTTGGAGGCAGGAGACAGGACCAAGAAGCAAAGCGGAACGGCGCTTCCGAATCTAACTTTAGAAGAAGTGAAAGACTCTCATGCCTGCCTCAAGGGTCCTATAGGAGAGACTGCGAGAGAGGTTGTACTTCCGCTGAGGCAGAGGCTGGATCTCTACGCCAATATTAGACCAGCCAAGAGCCTGCCCAAAATTCCTTCAGCAATCGGAGGCGTAGATCTCGTCGTCGTCAGGGAGAATACAGAGGGCTTATACAAAGGAATAGAGGACAAAACCTCAGACTACTCGTTCAGTGTGCGGGTTATTACCAAGCGTTGTTCTTCACGGATAGCGAAGGTCGCTTACGAGACAGCGCTTCGAAGAAGGCGGAAGGTAACGATAGTTCATAAAGCCAACGTTCTTCGTTCATGCGAGTTATTTAGGGACTCCTGCCTTGAAGTTGCGAGAGGATTCCCTCAAGTTGAGACTGAAGAGATGTATGTTGACAATGCCGCCTACCAGCTTGTGAAAGACCCGACTCGGTTCGACGTAATTGTAACGACGAATCTGTTTGGGGACATCTTAAGCGATGAAGCTGCGGGTGTGGTAGGTGGTTTAGGTCTCTGTCCATCAGCAAATATAGGCGACCAATACGGTTTATTCGAGCCAGTTCACGGCTCGGCGCCGAATATAGACGCTAGTAAAGCCAATCCGATCGCCACCATACTTTCTGCAAAAATGATGCTTGAATGGCTCTCAAACAAATATCGAGATTTGAACCTAGCAGAAGCATCTAAAATCCTAGAGAGTTCCGTGCTCAATCTCCTCACAAAAGGAGATCCGTTGACGTTTGATCTAGGAGGCAAAGCAGCAGCTACAGACGTGGCGGAAGCCTTGGTCAGAAGGATTAACGGATCGAAAAAGCAATATCATATCAAGTAAGACTTTGAATCACCGATTTGAGAGTGTACAACGAAATTCGAGACTAGAGTAACATGAATCTTTGCTTGCATTAGACCCTCCAGCTCGAAATCAGCCTTACATGAGAGGTGGAAAAACGGCTCAACGCCTGCTACTTTTCTTGTACAGGAAGTAGACGTAACCGTCCAAGAGCGCTTCCTCGCTCGCTTTCAATATGTTCGTCGAGACTCCAACGGTCGACCATCGTCTCCCGTCTGCTTCGAACTCTATGAAGACCCGGACAGTAGCCGCGGTCCCTTTCTCTGCATCAACCTCTCTTACTCTATAGCCTACCAGCTTTACCATAGCTAACTCAGGATACTGGTTTTCCAAAGCCTTCTTCAAGGCAATGTCAAAAGCATTTACCGGGCCATTCCCTTCCGCCGCCACTATGAACGGCTCTCCGTCGACCTTAACCTTAACCGTACTGTCGCAAGTTGCACCGTCAGGATCGCCGGAGACCTGAGCCCTCCAGCCGATCAAGTCGAAGTATTCCAGCCTCTCACCAAAGGATCTCGCATAGACAAGGTTCAAGGTAGCGTCAGCATTCTCCAGGTAATATCCCGCTGCCTCCAACTCCTTAATCCTCAGCATGATCTCAGCAGCTTTAGCCGGGTACCTCTCCAAGTGAAGCCCAAACTCTTTTGCCTTCGACATGATGTTCGCTAGTCCGGTTTGGGATGAGACGACGATCGATCTGGTGTTTCCGAACAAGCTGGGATCAGCATGCTCATAGGTTTCAGGAAACTTGCTCACCGCGTGGCCATGAATTCCCGCCTTATGGGCAAACGCATGCTTTCCAACGAACGGTTGATAGTAGTTTCGAGTTAGGTTCCCAATCTCATAGACATAATCTGATAGCCTAGTGAGCTTCGAAAGATCTAGCCCTGTTTCCACTCCAAGATTCAATTCAAGATTTGAAATGACCTCGACCAAGTCGGCGTTACCACATCTCTCGCCTATCCCGTTGATCGTTCCCTGAACCTGCTCGACTCCGCCCATGACCGCGAAGAGTGAATTAGCGGTGGCCAAGCCTCTATCGTTATGCGCATGTATACCGAGAGGTTTGTCAATCTTCTTCTCGACGAAGGCTGTTATCTCATAGACTTCGTTCGGCATCGACCTGCCTCTTGTGTCGCAGAGGACCATCTCTTGAGCGCCAGCTTGGGCTGCAGTCGAAACAGTCCTCATCGCAAACTCACGGTTGTCCTTAAAGCCATCGAAGAAGTGTTCAGCATCAAATATGACATCGTAGCCATAATCCTTGAGGTAGGCTATAGAATCGCTAATCATCCTCAAATTCTGATCTGCAGTGGTTTCTAGAACTCTTTCAACATGAAGGAGCCAAGCTTTTCCTACTATGGCGATGCAGTCAGAGTCGCTAGTTCTCAGAGCATTCAGGTTCTCATCTTTCTGGCAGGAGAGATCTGTTTTTCTAGTCATTCCGAAGGCGACTATCTTTGATTGCAATCGCTCCTTCCGAAGTCTAGTGAAGACCTCTAACTCTGACGAATTCGTAGGGTTGGGCCATCCAGCTTCAATATAATCGACTCCAAAGTCTGCTAGCCGCCTTGCGATCTTGACTTTGTCCTCTACGCTAAAATTGACTCCGACCGCTTGATTTCCATCCCTTAGAGTGGTATCGTATACCCTAACCATATGTCCGATCTTATCACATTCTTTCGCGAATGAGCCGAGATGTTTCCGCGTTATTCTGTTCTCTTCAGACTTCGCAGTCCAAGAACTTAGCTGCATGTTAGAGAAGAATTTCGTAATCACCCAATTTTGGGCTCACCATCGTGGAAGCTTCTCCTAGTAATTGCTATGTGTTCATTTAAAAATCTTGTCGTACTGGTTATCGGCTGATTTGGTTTTGACGCTGTTCTGAATCATTGTGGGTCATTCTAGTCCATCCCAGTTATCTGTTGCATTGGCAACTTCTAGAGATGATTACTATCCGGTTTGCGTTCGATTTGATGAACTGAGAGATGCTGCGGAAAGGATACTCTTGTCCAAAGCCGAATTCGGAACCCAAAGAATATCTCTGCGAGGCTAGCAAGAGTAACGGGCAATCCGACAACGGCGACATCCGATAAGCGAAGAATAAGCACTGAAGAGTGGAATTCACTGGAGCATATGCCTCAAGGCTTCCAGCAATAGGTCGTCTTCTTGAGGAGTCCTGAATGAAAATCTCAAACAGTTGTCGAGCTTTGGAAGGCCGCTTACATCTCTAACTACGATACCTCTCTTCAATAGCTTCTCTAAGACATCTTGAGCACTGGCTTTTTTGAAGCGCACTAGTACGAAGTTCGCTTCTGTTGGATAGACCGTGATTCCATCTATCTCGTTTAGATACTTGACGACTCTTTCTCGCTCCTCCACGATTCTCTCAACGTATCTCTTCATCACATCTAGATTGTTCAGCGCTATTTCGGCTAGAGCCAATGATATGACGCTCAAGCTATTTGGAGGACGAACCCTATTTAACGAAGAAATCGTTCCTTCAGACGCGACTATGTATCCTACTCTGGCTCCGGCTAGACAGAACCCCTTCGAGAAAGTCCTAACCACTATAAGATTGTCATACTTAGACGTTAAGTCTACTGAAGTCTTTCCGCAGAACTCGTAGTAGGACTCGTCAACAACAACCAAACAATTCGATTCATCGAGCAGGCGAACGATGCCTTGTCTGGAGGAAGCGTTTCCAGTAGGGTTGTTCGGGCTACATAGGAAGATAACGCATTCCATACTCGCAGAAGCCTTTAGGATGGCGTCGACGTCGTCTGAGAAGCTGTCATCTCGCGTGACAGAGACTGCTTTTCCACCCATAATTTCCGCGACGATCCGGTACATAGAGTATGTAGGCGCTGAGACGAGAACTGGAGTTCCAAGATCTATGCAAGTCTTTGAAACTATGTCAAGTGCTTCATCAGCTCCATTCGTTACAGTGATGCAATCCATGTCCTTGCCAACATATTTGGAGAGAACTCTTCTCAAAGCTGAGTAGGAGGTATCTGGGTAATCATTCGCCTTCACATTAGGCAGAGTTGAAGAAAGCTTCGCCAGCCATTCGACTGGTGTGTAAGGCGAAGAATTAGTGTCAAATCTAACAATCTGATCTTGTCTTAACCCTAGTTTAGAAGCTATTTCCTCGCTAGAGGGCTCCCAACAATAGGGTTCATAGGTTCCAATTACTTCTCGGACTCTCATACGCCTCTCGTCCAGGGTATTATATTGTTCGCGTTGAGACTATCATTCGTTTCCCGCTGTCGTATATGAAGTGTTGCGTTCAACATAACCGGTGCATATGGCAACGTGTGAACAGTACCGAGATCAAGAGAAAAAGGATGGTTGGAACCTAAGGTCCTTACCGTTGCCAAATCTTAAATTCTCGATCAGCCGTAGTTAAGTGGTTTCGAATGATCTATGCAGGACTTGAATGTTAAGAACAATTACTTCACATTCCCAGATAGAAGACCTGAAAAGTCAAGGGACCAAGGGGAAATAGATGAGATTCTTACGAAGTTCGGATCTGAGCTACCTTACGTGTATACTGCTAATATCTCTGGCGCAAAGATACAGTTGAGGACGAACTCGGAGCATGTCTCAGACTTTTGGCAGTTGAATTGGTATCTCGCTGACGCCAAGAAAGCTGAAGGAACCGTCTACGTCATAAACGGTCTTGAAGGCTATGAGCCACATCTCTTCTACAACCTAGACCAGAGGAAGATAGTTATCGTCAACTCAGAATATTATGGTGCTGCAAAATCTGCTGGAGCGCTGGGATTGACGGGTGCGATCCTCCAAGAGAGAGGTGGATACCCTATCCATGGAGGGTGTGTCGCGATTGAAAAGAAGGGAAAGAACGAGGGCATCATAATAATTGCTCCAACAGGAACAGGGAAGACAGCTCAGTCTCATGAATTGACGTACAGTCTCGAGAACACGAAAGTGCATTCAGACGATTACATGTTCATATTCTTCGACGGCGAATTGATGGCAAAAGCGACAGAAAAGCAGCTCTACATGAGAACGGACATTGCAGAGGAGCATCCTACATTCATCCACCTCTTTCAGGATTTGCCCTTGGAAAATGTCATCACGGAAAAGGTGAAGTGCGCACAGAAAGGCGAAAAATTGGAGCAGATGGGCCGATGCTACAGAGAGTGCTCAGAAGGAGAGAGAAGATGCGTTTTCGATGAGGGAGCTGATAGATGCTACTGGTCGTACGGTAACTCGAGAGTCATGTTTCCACGCTCCATGTTTCCCATACTATTGAGGAACGATCATGGGCTCATGTACGAAGCCTTCAAGGGCGAAGGCAATGTTATAGATGTGGCAACAGTAAAATACGTCATCTTGCTTACGAGAGATGAAGAATTGCCTCCCATCAGAAAGTTGGATATAGACAACGCAATCGAAGTTCTCAGGGAGGGGAAGTACACGATCAGACCAGGCGCTGGTCCTCGTGAGAAATGGGGGAAGATAGGCTATGAGCCGTTCTATGACCCTTATCCACCCGAAATCAATATGGATAGACAGGAAGAGCTCTACAAAAAGCTATTCGAAGCTGGTGTTCTATTCTACCTGCTAAACACCGGCAGTCACAAAGGAAGGAAGATCACAACACATCAGACACATATGTACATAAGGCACATCATAGGAGTCTAGTTAGCTCGACCTGTTCTTCGGTCACTTACTAAGCTCTGTTACTAGTGTAGGATCAACAGTGTCGGTATTGCATAGTACGTTCTTTCTGATCCTTTTGAGCTTGCTGGGCCAAGTAGAGCTTTCTGACGTGAAAGACTCTTCCGTGCGGGGCAAAGTCCAAATTTAGCTTTGCATTCTAGAATCGGTTCGCTTTTCGAAACTTTTTTATAATGAATAGCCTCTCATATATGAGGTTCAACCGGGAATTGCGAATGTCTCTGAAGACTGCGTCAAGCAATGCGCTCTTTGGCTTCTATTATTATTTCTACTTTAACTGAGCTCAGCTAGCTCTTCTTGACGCGTCTCGGGCTTTCTGAGCTTTTTGGTGGTTTGAAAGAATTATGGTGAAATCTAGAAAACGTTTCAGGCGTCTGGTCGTCAAATTCGGAGGGTCTACGCTAGCAGATGGAGAGAGAATCTCAAAAGCTGTCGGCGCAATAACGGACGAGGTTGCCAAGGGGTCTAAGCTTGTAGTCGTTGTTTCAGCTATGGGAAAAACGACTGATCATCTTTTGGAAACAGCTAATAAGGCTTCAAGAGGCGAAGTCGCAGGGCAGGAGCTGGATGACATACTATCGATGGGAGAGAGGACGAGCTCGCGTGTCTTTGTGACAGCTCTGTCGGCCAAGGGAGTGAAGTCACGTTACTTTGATCTGACGGACTCAGAGTGGCCG
>Ga0209725_1001337_pt1 | contig 14000 bp, 16 predicted proteins | sample I18A1metaG_FD_184145 | JGI IMG/M metagenome (GOLD analysis project Ga0209725, IMG submission 184145) | Lake sediment bacterial and archeal communities from Gulf of Boni, Indonesia to study Microbial Dark Matter (Phase II) - ​I18A1 metaG... | ecosystem: Environmental > Aquatic > Freshwater > Lake... | reverse complement strand
TCCTCAAAATGATAAGGACTCACGGGGAGGAAAGACCCTATTGGGTCTCTAGACTTGGCAACAATTATCATATGACGGAGTTGGTTGCGGCGTTGGGAGTTGTTCAGCTGAAGAAGCTCCCTGGATTCGTGGAAAGGAGAAGAGAGAATGCGAGGGTCCTGACTGAACAGCTTGGGGTCTCTGGGAAGCTCATGACGCCGGTGGAACCCGAAGGGATGAGTCATGCATGGTATCTCTATACGGTTCGCGTTAGGGGTGCAAATGCAGGCAAGAGAAACAAGATTGTCGAGAAACTGCGGAACAGGAACATTGAGGCTAGCGTCTACTACGAGACTCCGGTCCATCTGCTCCCACTGTACAGAGAGGTATCCGGGGGCAAGAGGGGGATGTTGCCTGAAACCGAGAAGGCCGCTAGGCAAGTATTCTCGTTGCCCGTCCACCCGGCAATGACGCCCGAAGATGTCTCATATGTTGCCGAAATGGTCAAGAAGGCGATCGCATGAGCCCCTCTGACAGCATCTCCTCTAAGGTCGGCGTAGATCTCTGTTCGATTTCGTAGCTCACCCTCACAGCAGGCTTGTCAAGCTTCATTATCCTTCTGATGTCCATCGGAGTTGCTACGACAATCGCATCACAGTCGACCTTTGTGATCGTATGCCTAAGCTTCTCCATCTGTTGGCTACCTCATGGTAGAAGAGATCGCTATACGCGAGAACTACCAGCGTAACTCCGAACCCTGCTATCAGCTAAGCCAATGCGTCCTCTGAATGGATAGGTATTCCGTTTCCATACAACGATCCGGCCAGTTCGGGCGGATAGATTCTCTCTGCTATTCTCGAAATTTGCGAAGCTGTAGAAGCCGTTACTTCTAATCGACCATTCTCTCTGGAGCAAACGTTGAAGTCGTGAAAGTCCCTTCCTGCGGTGCCCATGATTATCGTTCTAATCTTGGTAGACTCTCGCGAATGCACCTAAGGGTCACCAATCACAAGCTGCCTCGTTACGGAAGAAGTCATGTTTTATTGAGGTGGAAGCGCCCAGGAGCGATATAGGGCCGTCATCTCGAGCTGTTCTTGGCGCTAGGGCAATCTGTCTCGGATGGCAGCCCCCGACACGCACAGGAGGCGACAGGACTCGGAAGACAAGATGAGCCAAACGGCCACATCTTGAAGAGAAGCAGCCACTAGAACGGCTTGTGATACGATAACTAAACCTAGAATAGCTTTCCCTGAACGTTTCCTCCTGTTCAATATGGCCAAGCCAACTCCTGCAAGGGAAAGCAACCCAGCGAAAACATACTCCAAGTTCATGACGAGGCCTATGGTGAAGGCCGCTGCAGAATAGAGTATTGCCATGAACAATTGCGCCCCAAGGCGACTCCGTTGCCTATTCCTGATCTCTTCCGGTTTTGATGAAAGGATACTCGGCAGGAGTATGGCTGAGGTGAGAATCATGGTTAGGCCAAGGACACTGTCGTGACGAAGATACAACACCAGGGAGGAGAACAACCCTAGAAAGCCTGTGCCAAACCGCGTCGTGCTTGGCTCACTGGAGACGACTACTGCAATTGCCGAGATCACAGAAAGGAGTACCAAGACCTCGGAGATCAACTTTCCGCCTCTTACTCATCTTCTACCTTGGCGAGCACAGATCATGCCAAGTGGGTGTGATATTCGGTATGATCAGTTTTTTCTATCTTGTGCTGGCTATAGTAATTGTGACCGAAGATGTCGGGACAGCTTTCCAGATTCAAGGTGAGATTTGTGATCGAAGGAGTTGGCGAGGCAATGGGCGAACTTGCAAGGTTCCTTGCGCCCCGTACCGTCGAAACGCTGATGAGAGAACTGCCAATTGATGGACGAGCGGCCTTATGGAAAGAAGAAATCTACTTCGAAACAAAAGTCAAGGTCGGGCCTGAGAAGGAGAAGACAAGGGTGGAAGGTGGAACCATAGCGTACTGGCCGCTTGGTTCAGCGGTTTGTGTTTTCTATGGAAGCTCGCAGCCGTATGGCCCAGTCAATGTGATCGGCAGGATCACTGAAGGTTTGGATCTGTTCAGAAAGGTGAAACAAGGATCGAGAATAACGCTTGAACTCGCTTAGGCGGCAACTGCTCTGTATATCCTTACTCTCGCGTTGCCTCCTACATTGGCGAGAACTCTCCGCCTCTCCAACTCTTCCAAAATGTCCTTGGCAGCCCCTATGCGTATGTTGAACTGGGATGAAACTGCGTAAGGCGTTATGGCACTCATCTTAGAGAGCTCACCCAGCAGCCTAGAGTCGTCAACTCCCTGCAGCTCAACCGCTCTCGACCTCTTCTCGGTTGAGGCAGGTTTCGTCTTTCCCTTCTTTGTTTGGGCTACGTCTCTGTTCTCCTGCACTTGCGTCTTCTCCATCTGGGCAAGGCTCTTTTTCTTAGCGCCTCCGATTGTCGATACCTCCACGAGACGGATAGCCCTCAAGCCGACAGATAAAACTGTTTTGATTGTCGACTTCTCTATCAGAGCGTGAAGGGACGATCAAAGCTCTCTGCTCGATCTCTTGTTTGTCGATTGCAATTGTAGTCGCTGGTCCCATTGAGGCACTGGTCAGGTGACCCGCAAGGTTGTGTCGTAGGTCTGGCGGATGTCAGACTCATCTCTCGATGCTAGGTGGACATGAAAAAGACAGGCGTGAGATCTCAGCCTTGTGGGGCTTCTGGTTGACGTGCGGGAACTCAGACTTGTTCCGCTATCTGGAACACAGTTATCAGTGGCGGCTTTTTACATGAATATGTTACAAACTGTCTTATCGCTTAGAGAGTCCTGTTCTCTTCTCGATCCTGTGAGGTACTTCTATGAAGCTGGTGACGGTCAAGCTTCCTGAGGCGATCTTGGAGGGACTGGACGAACTTGTAAAGGCCGGCATGTATCAGAATAGGAGTGCAGCAATACGGGCTGCCGTTAGGGATCTGCTGAAAAAAGAACTTTGGAAATCCGATGGCGACTAGCAAACCTTCTTTCAGTGGCACACTAGGGAGACTGCCTGCGTCGAGATGTGACCGTAGACCAAGGCTGGGCTGACCGCATACCGACTAATGCTGCTCTTATGAAACTGAGTGTGCAAATTTCTTCTATGAGATCGTGGAGCCTGCGGACCCTTACTTGATTATGGACTCATCTCTCGGGACGATAGGTAAGTCTTCAATGTCCACTACTTTGACGTAGAAGTATTTTGCATCGGAGGTATTGCTGGAGAACTCCAATCGTTCTCCAATCGGGCGTGAGGCCGCATACTTGATGAATGGAGCTTTCAGTGGCTCGTCTCTGGTTATGTAGAAGAATACGGGCAGTGCGTCTGCTTCGTAGTAGTGTTCGAAAGGTATGCAGGTTCCAAGTATGTACTTTCCGTTTCGTTTGAATTGCCAAAGAGGGAATATCGTTCCTTCTCTGAAGGAGAGCGGTAGGAGAATTCTGACTATGGAGTTCAAGTTTTCAACCTCGGTGAGCAGTGGCTCCGCGGGAGATGGATATTCACCCTTGAGGGAATCCGCAAACGCCTTCGGTATCTTCTTGACCTCTATGAAGGATCCATACTTGTATCTTGTATCGTCAACATCGTCAGACCAAATGACCTCTTCACCTTTCAGTGAATCGCTCTTGTACGCGAGGAATGGCTTCGGTCTCTGATCGGCACTAACGTAGGCTAAGAGCGGAAGGTCACCGTTCCAGTACATGTAAGCGGTGAAGAGCGCCAGAAAGTGTCTTCCATCAAGCTGTATGTGCCAAAGGATCTGCGATCCTTCGCTGAGCGCCAAGCCTAGCCTCGCAAAGTTCAGAAGGTCCTTTACACGAACAGGAATCGGAGGCTTGGCAACATCTGGCAGTCCACCCATCAGAGATCTCACCATGGAGCAGGCGACTTCACATTAACCCTTCAGTGTCATATATGATAGAAATAAAGTATCGCGTAGGAGGCATCATGGACAGGCGGTCCCTACCCTAGCAGGTGATGGCACATTGGCAACCAAGATCTTCGAAGATATCTACATGATCGACAGCGGGCTGCTTGGCATATCTCGCTACACATGTTGCTACTTAGCCGTCGGAGATAAGTGCACTCTCATAGAAACTGCGTCGACATCATGCACCTCAACCGTATTGAGAGAGATCAGGGCGATCGGCGTCAAGCTGACTGATGTCTGCCAAATCGTACTGACGCATATCCATCTCGATCACGCAGGCGGAGCTGGATCTTTGTCACAGGTACTTCGAAATGCGCGCGTGCTCGTTCATCCGGGCGGCGTCAAGCATTTGACAGACCCATCCTCCCTCCTTGAGAGCGCGAAACGGTTCATTGGTGACAGAGTAGTCGATGTCTACGGAAGAACCGCGCCGATACCTGCTCACAAGATCCGTGGTCTGGTAGACGGAGAAGCGATCAAAGTAGACAAAGACAGAAGCCTTGTCGTTATGTTTGCACCGGGTCATGCAAGTCACCAGATCTGCTTAGTGGACCGAAAGAACGACGCAGTCTTCACGGGCGACGCAGTTGGAGTGAAACTGAATGGGATGTCTGCACCAATGCCCGCAACTGGATCGCCTGACTTCGACCTTGACAAGGCGACGAGAACTCTCCGGAGAATTCGCTGTCTGAGGCCCAAGGGGCTCTTGTTCACCCATTTCGGTCCTGCAATTGATGAAGTGGACCGAATCATCGTGGACTATTCCACAATACTGAAAAGATGGGAGAGAACTATCGCAGCAGGGCTAACCACTGATAGGCCACTTGAGGATCTTGTAAGAGAGATTGCTGAGCACTCTGTGATGAGCGATGTTCCTTTGCCGAAAGAGGTCTTGCAGCAGAGCATTCGTATGAATGTTCAGGGTTATATCTGCTACCTCAAGAAGAAGCGCCATCAGTCTCTACACTGACCAGTGCTTGCAAGAAGCTCCTTGAACCGAATACAGTCTTTAGCCATGGTTACGTTGTTGAACAGAACGTAGGTCAGGTCCGTGTCAAGTCCTGTTACCTTCTGAATTAGAAGCTTCAGATCTCTGTCGGTGTAGGAATACCTATAGCTCAATTCTGTGGGTAGTCCGTGGAGCCTTATGTAACTGATACGTCCGGCTGACTGAGGCTCTCTTTTGAGAATGTCTACCACATGGACAAGCCCAAGTTCACTGCAAAGCTTTCTGACAGCTTTCGGGTTGTCATGCCAGCTCCGGTGGCGAGGTTCCCAGGCAATGTCCAGGCCGTCCTTAGTTATCTTGCCGAAGAATCTTCTCATATTCGCCACATTACTTCTGTTCAACTCGAACGACGGAGGACACTGAACAACGCATACTCTTGAATCAAGCTGCCTACATATTTCCAGCGTTCTCTTCCACGCATCTAGGTTCTTGGCTGTGGGCTTCAGATGACCATACTGGCTTCTGGCCTGTTCACCCGGGACTATTCTCTCACGCTTCCATGTGGGACTTGAAAGTGGATGGGTCATTGCCTGCCAGGCCTTCACAACAAACTCAAAGCCCTGAGGTGCCTCTCTTCTCCACTTCTGAGCCGTCTCAACCCTAGGCAGTCTGTAGAAAGTTGACTGAAGCTTAACGACCTCAAAAGAGTCGTAGTACGCCTTGGCTCAGCCCTTGAGCCCAAAACCGCAACAGCCTGCTATGATCAACGCTTCTTCAGGACAGCTAGTATATGCAGGAAGGAATAAGGCATACGAGAAAGCGGACAACCATGCTATAGAAGGCTGTGCCCGACGCATCAGCAAGACGATCTAGGTGTTCGTCGATTGAGCAATAAGATCACTTCATTCACTTTCGTCCTGATCCTGTCGCTCGATCTTGAGCGTCGCTGTGCGGAGCCGTTCGAATGGATACACTATTGAAGCGCTTTGATGTTAGCTTGTATTCTAGCAAGCGTTGACAAGCCACTGGGATGAATCAAATAACGTGAGTGTCGAGGCCATGAATTCTGCCATAATCCTCGCCGGCGGCCGTTCAACACGATTTGGTGGAGACAAAGGCTCGCTGTCCCTTGGCGGCAAGGCGCTCATCGAGCATGTCTGCGGGAGGGTGGGTAGTGTGGCAAAAGAAGTTGTTATCGCAGTTCGTTCGGAGAGGCAGAAGGAGATCTATTCGCGAGTGGTCAGAAGCTGCTCTTTTTCTCTCGACGACTCTTCTCGTAGTGGACCGCTGAGTGGGTTGTCGTCAGGATTGAAGAGAGTGACCGGGAGGAAGGTGGTGGTTGTTGGCTGCGATATGCCTTTCGTATCTCCTGAGCTCATACGTCTTCTCTTTGAATTGTCTCCGGAATATGACGCAGTGATACCTAGGTGGCCAAGTGGCTATCTTGAGCCCCTCCACTCTGTGTACGATGTGGACAGCTGCCGGGTTGCAATTCATAAGGCTCTGCGAAGCGGGCGCTCCGATATGAGGGCTATGATATCGGCTCTTGCGAGAATTCTATACGTATCAACGGAGGCGATTCGGAATGTTGATTCCGAGTTCAGAATGTTTGTGAATATCAACACCCGCAAGGATCTGATACACGCCAAGAAGGTCCTAGGGTCTCTACATTGATGCCAGGAGTCTGCCGTAACCCTGCGACCCATCGCTAATACCTAGAAGTTGCATGGCCTTCCAAGCAGTCGCCGTGTTGCTGGACACGACCACCTTACCCAGTTCTGCCTCAAGCCTTCCGATTATCTCAATCGTTCTGAGATTCGTACAACTGATGAACACTCCATCGGAAGCACTTACGCAAATCCCTTTGGCAAGCGCATAAGCAACCTCGGGGCCCTGCAGACCTATCTCCAAGTTCTTCATCAGGCCAAGACTGCCAATGCTGACAACTTCGAAACCATTGTCGCGGAGAAACCTATCTTCGAGAAGTTCAATGTCCTTTGCATAGGGAGTAGCTACTGACACCCTTCTGACGCGAAGTGTACCGAGTGCTTCAACCACAGCTCCCGACGTAGCCACGGCCTTAATCTTTGTCTCCCTTTCAATTCTTTGGACTATCTCCTTATCATGACCTAGTCCTCTGAATAGGCTTCCGCTTGTACAACCGTAGCATATTACATCAACACTGGCGTCAGACAGTTGCCGAGCAGCACGTTCTGTCTGCTTCTCCATTTCCTCAAGCTGAGGGCTAGTCACTTCTTGGAGAGGAATGCGCGTTGAATGAACGGTTGCACGAAATGACATGATGCGATTGAATTCGGGTTCCATTGTCGTGTTCGAGGAGGGAAGGATCAGACCTAATCTGTACATATGACCTTCGAGGATCAGCATTATACTGAGTGACCAATTAACCTTCACATCATCGCATGGAAAGGCTTGAGAATGTCAGAAAGGGGATAAGACAGGGAGATTCTGTGCCTAAGCCGCCTTGTGAAGATCCTCTGTTGCGTTGGCAGAAAGCCATTACCTGATACTCTTAGACGTTTACCGGAACAGATCCTCTTCTATTGGACGCACCAATTCTCCTGCGCTACCCTCTCCTTTGGGATATTGATATCCTTTGATTATCGCGACAGGCACTCTGTCGCGCTTGTTCATGACAAGTTCTGCAGCTGATGCTAGTTCGTCAGCGACGGCCATCACAGTGACTCGTAGAGTGTAATCAAACATGTCGGGTTCACCGCGATAGTCTCTCATAGGCTTCATTCCTGCTACTCCTATTGCGAAATTGACATGGCCCATTCTCCACGCCCGTCCGAAGGTATCAGAAATGATGACCGCAACATCGGCTCCAGCGAGCTGCTTCAATCTGCGCCTGATCCTTTCAGCAGATTTATCGGGGTTCACAGGAAGGAGAGAAACCTGATCTTCGCCCTCCACATTTGATCTGTCAATTCCAGCATTAGCGCAGACAAATCCATGTTTCGTTTCGACTATCAGGTGATTGTCTTTCATTCGAACAATTCTTGATGTCTCTTGGAGGATGACTTCTATATGCCTAGGATCACGGTTAGTCTGCAGAGCAATAGAGTTGGCGAGGGTTGAGGGTCTGACACCCGACAAATCTACTATGCGCCCTTCCGCCTTTGAGACCACCTTCTGTGTAACGACGACCACATCTCCCGATTCAATCGTCACACCACTCTCCTTTCCAGCCTGAACTATCCTGCCGCCGAGATCGTCTCCTTCCCGTATCAGTGGAATGCCATTCAGCCCCTTGATCGTGATCAGCTTGGACTCTCCCCAATCTGCGACTCCTATTTTCCTGCTATTATCTGTATCGTAGCTCATGTCGATGGGGGTTCTAGAAACAAAGGTTACGAGTTGCCTGAAAAGCGAAGCCGGACCTCTGGGCCTACCTTCACGGTCGTCAGTTTGCGTCCGACCTAGATTCGTCGCAAGCTCAACGGCAACGTTCAATCTTCTGCCGTCTGGAAGAAGGACTCCAATCTTGTTCCACCGATCAATTCGTTGAAGTCTATCTCAAGAGCGTCCAAGACCTGCTCAAAAGTGGACTTGATGTATTCGAGGTACTTCTCAAGATCTATCTCCTGCCAAGAGGGATTGAGGCTCACTGGCTTGACTCCGGGCTCTCCTCTGACTTTGACAAACGCAATAAGGTCTCCTGAACGGACCTCAATCCCTCTTGCCTCCAGCAGTTTTGCGGCCTTGACATGTTGAGGGGTGGTCTTGGTGTAGGCTTCCGTAGGCCTGCTGATCATTATCGTGAAGGCCAGGTCTTCGAGTGAGTGTTGCCGATTGCGAAGCTTCATGTAGCATGCCCGCACTATGTCCTTAGTCTTCTCTTTGGCGATTTCGAACTCTTCCATAGATCGAACTTGGCTTAGAGCTTCAATCATCTCGTAGAAGGCACGCTTGAGGAATTCTGGCACATGCCTCTTCTTCCCCGTCAGTCCTTTGATGTCGACTCTGCCGTCAGGATAGACTCCCAAATAGTTCTTCTTCCTTGAACTCAGGGCTAAGTAGCGGTAGCTTTTGTCCACCTCGAGTTCCATTCCTAGATTCGTTTTTGACCATTCGATGAGATTTTCCAACTTGTCTGTACTAGGAGTCCCCAAGAAGATACTATCTGTGTCTCCGTAAAACACTTCAAGGCCAAGGGACTTCGCTTTTTCAATCGTCTGAGTTATCGCGTGGCGACCTATGGCTGCCGTCGCCTCTGCGACAGGCGGGCAATACAGTGCGAAGTTCTCATTGCCAAATACACCATAGCTGGCGTTGAGCACAACTTTCAAAGCGTCGGAGATTACCCTGTACCAACTCATCACAGATGGAGGCAGGCTTCCATCCTTTGACTTGGACTTGTACCACTTAACTCTGAGATCGCGAAGCGACCCGATCAGAATACTTTCGAGAGACCTTCTTTTTGTGCATACCCAGTGTGTCGTGTCAGGAATAGTGCTGCTCTTGCATTCTTCGTGCTTGCATAGGATGGTTTCGTATCCAAGATTCCACCGCTTGATCACGGATGGGTACATAGACATGAAATCCAGGACCGAGACTCCGAAGTGAACCCCAGGAATCGGCTCGATTACGATGGCTCCCTTGTACTTCTTGCCTTTGATTATGGCTTCGGTTGTGATTGTTCCCTTCAGGCGGAGAATGTCGTCTGAGCGCGGAATGAGATATCCTCGCTTCCTATGTTCGCGATACATCATGCTTCTTATCCAACTTGAGACGCCCTGTCTCGAAACATCCTCCATATCCATGAAGCCTATGCGTGACAGAGCCATTATGAGCTTGATTACCAAGTTGTCATCGAACGAGGCCAGCGCCATTACTATCTCGGCGTCGCGAAAGCAGTATTCGGCCAGTTCCGCGTATGATAACTCTGGCAAGGCCGCTTCAAGAGGTCTCTTCTCCAGCCCAACAAGTGCGCTTCCCACCTCCTGCAAAGTATTCTCGCGGTACTTCTGACCAAATGCGTAAACCTGAACCGATCGATTGAAGAAGAACCTGTAGAGGTCGAGGTGTATCCCATACTTTAGTCGAGCCGAGTCTCTTGCCATTTCGATAGGTATCTGATCTCTCGTGAAGCCCAGTCTTTGCGCCCGATGCCAAAGATATCTGAGGTCGAAGTCGTCCCCATTGAACGTTAAAACGAGAGGATAATCGAGCAGGCCCTTGAAGATTTCGATCAGCAAGCGCTCCTCCGATTCATAGTACTCCAGTTGAATCTTCCCTAGCGACTGAACGTTGCCGCTTTGAACTCCCGACCTCTTGAGTAGGAGAACTCGTTGAACGCCGTCAGAGCCGAGAATCGAGGCACAGATGACAGGGTGCTCGGCAGATTCAGGATCCGGGATCCTTGTGGGCACCGGGGAGTATACTTCTATGTCAAGTGCCATTCTTCTGAAGTCCGGGACGGGGCATTCAAGGAGACCTATCCACTCAAGCGCCAGTTGCTGATAGTCTTGAGACTCGTCTTTGAAGAAGAAACGTATGGAATCCATTGCTTTCTCAGAGATCCCCGCCGATATGGGTACGAGCTTTCCCTTCCTTATATCGTAGGGCATTCCAGGCTTAAGATCCCTGTCGTAAATGTAGTTCTCAACGTACTTGATGTCCGCTTCCCATGCTCTCAGCATATCTCTAATGGAGCCCGATGGCCTTCCGCCTATGCTCAGAGGATCTTTAGCGACGATGACTGTCATTTCCACTTCTTCATCATTCAGACCGTCATGCTTGGATATTCGAGCAAAGTGGTCGAAACCCGAGTGATTGATCAGCGCTTCGTTCTGCTTCAGAACCTCAACGGACTGGTCAGAGAGGCAATAGGGCTTATGATCTGTGTCGTCATAGCAGATATGTATTCTGCGACTCTCGGGGTCGTACAACTTAACGTATGCGGCCTGTCGGTCTCCATCGTACCCGACAGATGCCAGGTAGCAGTTGCGAACTTCCGGCGGTGCCTTCGGTTTGAACACCAAAGACTGCTTCAGATTGTCTCCAACACTTGATTCCGATACCTGCTTGTTCTCATCTGCAGATAGGTACTTGTCCAGACTTGACACGGATTGTTCGCCGCTCTTGCCTTCCGTCTTATGCGTCAGATTCTGGTATCAACAACTAAGTAAGCACATATGCTTCCTTTAACTTAAGATGCTGTCGAACGATAACTGAGACAGTGTGTCGTATGTCGTTCATGGACCCATCGGAGGGCTCAGGCCCTCGACAGAAGCCAGACAGGATATGCTCGGAAGAACAACTCAAGCCATGCTCCGGGAAAAGCAGACCTGCAAACCCTTCAGTTCTGCTCAGGGAGACAATGATGTCATGAGTCACCGGTTTCCGAGAGATGCTGTTGCTGTCGCAGTAGAGAGTCTCAGCTGGATGGATATGGAAGGGCTAAGTGAAAGACTTGCATTCGCAAAGACAATGAGGCAACTTGGCGTTCGCGATGCAGACTCCTTAAGAGCTGCCTTCTTACTTGTGATTGAAACCGTTCGCTCCCTGAATCTTGTTGACAGGATAGCGTCCTCGATCCTTTCCAAGGAATACCTTGACGACCTAGACTTGGGAAAGAGAAACTTTCTCAGGATATTTATCTGGTGGTCACTTCTGAGGAAATCTAGTCTGGAAGAATCTGTCGCGTTGCTGGAGGATGCCAGACATGTTCTCGGATGGGAGACACTCGCAGATTTGGAGTTTGCCTTTGGCAAGATCTTGAGCTGGGACCTCGGAAAGTTCCTGGACAATTTTCCGGAGTTAGAACAGACGGCTCTGAAGACGTTTAACAGGGTATGGTTTGTCTCGTACTGTTACAAGGCGTTTGGCAGGAACTTTGCGCTAAGGTATCTGAAAGCAACCCGCAAAGCTCCACCGACTTATCTCTCCGTCAACACTCTTCGAGGCGGTGAGGAATCGTTAGTCCGCGAGATAGAGCGGGATGGCGTGACGCTAGCTCCCGTCAAAGACCTAGATGGATTGTTTCGAGTTGTTCAGAAACGGAAACCCTTGACGCAGACTAGAGCTTACAGGCAAGGCTTTTTCCGCACCCAAGACAAATCAAGCTACCTCTCAACTGTTGTGGCTAATCCGAAAAAGGACGACACGGTCCTTGACCTATGCGCGGCCCCAGGTGGAAAGACAGCGCACATTGCGCTTGAGATCGAAGACTCTGGGGCTATCTATTCAATTGACTATTCCCATAGAAGGATGGCTGTTTGGAAAAGGGAGATGGAGCGGTGCAATGTCTCCTGTGCCGTCCCGATAGTGGCCGACGCACGGCAGGGTGTCCCGATCAAGAAGTCTTTTGACTTGGTCGTGGTGGATCCCCCGTGCACGAACTCTGGGGCAATTGGCAAGATGCCCTCCTCGAAATGGAGATTGACCACCAACTATTTGACTAGACTCTGTCAGACTCAACGAGAGATACTCCGTACTGCCGTCGAAGCCGTCAAACCTGGAGGTCGGTTGATCTACTCGACTTGCAGCATCATGATCGAAGAGAACGAATCTCAGATAGAGCGACTCCTAAGACTAAACCCCGAATTCAAGTTGGAAAGGCATACCCCATTCATCGGACAGAAAGGGTTGAGAGGCCTTAGCGCATGCCAGAGGCTTTATCCCCATCTCAACGAGTGCAATGGGTACTTCATCGCTTCCTTGAAGAAAGAATACTAGCTTAGACAGATGGTGAGAATGTCCGTTTGTGGAAAACAACGTAGAAATACGGGCTTCGGGACCACGAGCACAGAAGAAGTCAAATGTTGGAGACGACTGACAGGAAGGAAGCATGTTGTCTTGTAGGCAGACCGACCCTGTCATGCGGTGATTGAAGCAGATGCACAGAGTGGAATTCTTCTATTCAAATACATGCCCTCACTGCCTGCCCGTTAGGAAGATGCTCAGTGAGATCGTTAAAGACATGCGGGAGGTCGTTGAGATAGAGGAGATCGACGCGTGGTCGGAAAAAGGCGAACCACTAGCTGAGAGGTACGGAGTCCAAGTAGTTCCAACTATCGTGTTGAATGGATCGAAGCTTGCGGAAGGAATTGTGAGCAGAGAACATCTGATTTCAGCTATGAGGGAGGCTCTCAACCGAAAAGGCAAGTAGTCCACAAGTCAAGGAACGTTTCTTCGCCGAGCTTCGATGTAACATAACGACTCAAACAATATCTTCGCAGCCTGTACTGCGGTCGCTCCCGTGTCATAGTGTGGAGTAACCTCAGCTAGGTCAATGGCGACCACGTTTCTTGTGCAAGCCTCTTGGAGGAGCGACAACAACATGTTCGGACATAGTCCATCGGCTTCGGGGTTTCCGACTGCAGGAGCGTACGCGGGATCTAGAACGTCCATGTCGACTGTTATGTAGAGGTCGCGGCGTCCGTCTAGGATTTTTCTCAACACATGAATGCTATTCTCGACTGCATTTCTATGCAGATCCATAGCGGGGATATTCGAGACTCGGTTAGCCCTTGAAAACTCCAACTCTTCCTTGCACACGGCTCGCGTTCCGACCTGCACTATTCGATCTGAGCCAACGTGTTCGGAGATTCTTCTCATGACTGATGCATGGGAGAAGGGGTCACCGTTGTATTCACTTCTTAGATCCATATGTGCGTCGAAACTCACAACGTCAATGCCAGTGATAGCTCTCACCGCCCCTAGGGATACCGTATGCTCCCCTCCTAGCATCACCGGGATTTTGCCGTCCGATGTGATCTCGTGAATCACTAACCTGATTCTCTCAATTGTTTCGGAGGCGTCATCAGTTACATTCACGTCTCCTGCGTCACATATTCTGAGGTCCTCCACATCGATTCCTGTTCTCATGCTGTAGGTCTCTATGTTAGCTGAAGCCTCTCTTATCGCTGAAGGTGCGAATCTCGATCCTGATCTGTACGTGCTGGTTCGATCATATGGGGCACCTATGACCACGTACGCGGCATCGTTGTAAGAAGAACTTCGGCCTGAGAACACGCATGGTTGGGATACGTGGAGAGGCAGGTAGCTCAAATCATTCTCCCCGTCTCACTCTCCTATGCCAGCAATAGATTTATGTTATGTTCTCTTCGTAATAGGCGGA
>Ga0209725_1001336_pt1 | contig 14002 bp, 11 predicted proteins | sample I18A1metaG_FD_184145 | JGI IMG/M metagenome (GOLD analysis project Ga0209725, IMG submission 184145) | Lake sediment bacterial and archeal communities from Gulf of Boni, Indonesia to study Microbial Dark Matter (Phase II) - ​I18A1 metaG... | ecosystem: Environmental > Aquatic > Freshwater > Lake... | reverse complement strand
GCCGTCTTACCTGGTCCGCTCCAGGACGAGAGCCGTTTTCCGGTCTGAGCAACTCGGAGAGGGACTGATCGGACAAACCGGCGCGCTTGGACTCGCGCAGCAAATCGGCCGGCAGGGTACTCAAGGCGCAGGCGCCGACACGGCGCTCGAGATCCACAATCTCATCAATCTGATTCAGGAACCAGCGATCGATCCTGGTGAGCCGGTGCACCTCATCCAGGCTGCAGCCCGATTCCAGGGCATGGTGAATGTATGCCAGGCGCCCAGGAACCGGCGTCATGAGGTTTCGGACCAGGTTCTCCTGGTCGATGACCTCCGATGCCAGGCTCTTGCCCCGTTCCAGCGAACGCACCCCTTTGAGCAGAGCTTCTTTGAAGGTGCGTCCGATAGCCATCACCTCGCCCACCGATTTCATCTGGGTACCCAGCGTCGGATCGGCCTCGGCAAATTTCTCGAAGTTCCATTTGGGGATCTTGACCACAACATAATCGATAGTGGGCTCGAAGCTGGCGGGGGTCTTCCGGGTGATGTCGTTGGGGATCTCGTCAAGCGTATAGCCGATGGCCAGTTTGGCGGCGATCTTGGCGATGGGGAAACCCGTGGCCTTGGATGCCAGTGCTGAACTGCGAGAGACCCTGGGATTCATCTCGATCACCACCAGGGACCCATCGTTGGGATGGACGGCAAACTGGATGTTGGAGCCGCCCGTTTCAACCCCCACTCGGCGGATGATGCGCAGCGCCGCATTCCGCATCACCTGATACTCTTTGTCGGTGAGAGTCTGTGCCGGAGCGACCGTGATGGAGTCGCCGGTATGCACGCCCATGGGATCGAAGTTCTCAATCGAGCAGATGATCACGACGTTGTCGGCAAGGTCGCGCATGACCTCGAGCTCGAACTCCTTCCAGCCCAGTAGAGACTGCTCGACCAGGACTTCGTGCACGGGCGAAACGTCCAGCCCGCGTTCGACGATGGTCTCAAACTCCTCAGTATTGAACGCCACACCGCCGCCGGTTCCGCCGAGCGTGAAGCTCGGGCGTATGATCGCAGGAAGACCGACCAGTCCCAGAAACTCCTTGGCCTCCCCGAGGCTCCGCACGAGCTGTGAGTGCGCAGATTGCAGGCCGATCTCGGTCATGGCGTCTTTGAACAGCTGGCGATCTTCGGCCACTTCCACCGCGCGCAGTTTGGCACCGATCATCTCCACGCCGTAATGTTCCAGAACGCCCGACCTGGCCAGCTCCACGGCGACGTTCAATCCGGTCTGGCCGCCGACCGTCGGCAGCAGGGCGTCGGGTCTTTCGCGCGCAATAACGGCCGCAATCGACTCGCTCGTGAGCGGCTCGATATAGGTGCGGTCCGCGAGTTCTGGATCGGTCATGATGGTCGCCGGATTGGAGTTCACCAGCACCACCTCGAATCCCTCGCTCTGGAGTGCCTTGCACGCCTGTGTGCCGGAATAGTCGAACTCGCACGCCTGACCGATGACTATGGGTCCAGAGCCAATGATCAGGATCTTCTTGATGTCCGTCCGCCTGGGCATGCTTACTTCCGAAACTCCATCATGAGTCGTTTGAATTCATCGAAAAGATAGTGCGAGTCGTGCGGTCCCGGGGAAGCCTCGGGGTGGTATTGGACAGAAAAGGCCGGCAGCGAACGGTGCCGCATGCCTTCGACCGTCTGGTCATTGAGATTGATGTGCGTCAATTCGACCAGGGCCGGATTGAGCGATTCGGCATCCACCGCAAAGCCATGGTTCTGGGCGGTTATCTCCACGCGCCCAGTGACCAGATTCTTGACAGGCTGGTTCCCGCCTCGGTGACCGAATTTCAGCTTGAAGGTCCGGCCGCCGAACGCCAGCCCCATGAGTTGGTGGCCCAGGCAGATACCGAAAATGGGCAACCGCCCCAGAAGGCGGCGGATGTTCTTTACCGCGTACTCGACCGGCTCTGGATCCCCAGGTCCGTTAGACAGGAATACCCCGTCCGGTCTGAGGGCTAGGATATCTTCCGCGCCCGTAGTCCCGGGCACGACGGTAACGTTGCCGCCGACGCGTGCCAAGTTCCTCAGTATGTTTCGCTTTATGCCGAAGTCATAGGCGACGATCCTGAAAGTATCGGCGATGTCATCCGTCCCCGGCCGGGGCCAATCGTACGGTGCCGCGCACGTAACCAATGACGCCAGATCGCATCCCAGCATGCTCGGCACCGATCGGGCGCGTTCCACGAGACGTCGCGGATCCAGATCCGCGGAGCTGATGACGCCCCGCAGCGCGCCCCGGGTTCTGATGTGGCGGACCAGTGCGCGCGTGTCCACGTCCCAAACCGCCACAATGCCGTGCCGCTTGAGGTAATCCTCCAGTGATTCCAGGGCCCGCCAATTGGAATGGATGGCGCTGAACTCGCGCGCCACAAACCCTTCTACGAACGGCCGGCTAGCCTCCTCGTCCTGTTCGTTGACCCCATAGTTCCCGATGTGCGGGTAGGTCATGACCACGATCTGCCCGGCATAGGACGGATCGGTCAGAATCTCCTGGTAGCCCGTGAGCGAGGTGTTAAAGACCACCTCACCAGACGACTCCCCGACGGCGCCAAAAGCGCGGCCGGTGAATGTGCGGCCGTCTTCCAGTGCCAGGATCGCCTTCATCATTTATTGGTTGAGAAAGGAGAGGAGATCGATCCCAGAGAACGGGGGGTTCTGTTCTCGGCACGAGGCGCCGTAGGTCTTAATCCACGGGGCCGACGCGTGAAGCAGGCCAATAACGAAATACCGCCTTGCCATAGATCAGATCACGGGATACGTATCCCCAGTTGCGACTGTCGTTGCTGGAGTTGCGATGGTCGCCCAACACAAAATACATCCCTTCAGGAACGACCTGCTTCGCAATAGAATCGTGATCACGGAACTCCGGGCTCAAGTAGGGTTCGTCGATCCTCTTACGATTGACATAAACGGATCCATGTCGAATCTCCACCTCATCGCCCGGCACCGCCAGTACCCTCTTAATGAAGGACTTGTGCCTATCCCTGGGATACCAGAACACTACGATATCCCCTCGGTGAATATCAGCGAACCTGTAAATGAACCGATTCACGAAGATTCGCTCCTGGTCGAAAAGCCGAGGCTGCATGCTGGTACCTTCGACCTTGACCGGCTGAATTACGAAGATCACGATAAATAATGCAGTCGCTAGCGCAAGCAATATGTCGCGAGACCAGGATTTGATTTCCGGCAGCAATCTGCAGCGGGAGATCGGAGTGCTCCTCAGCCGTTCTGCCTGAACTTGGATTGGTGGAATGATCTGCGTTTGCATCAGTGCGCTTCTGCGCTTTTCCAGCGATCGCCCGAGGCGGCCTACCGTAAGAATGAAAGCTACCAAACGGTGCTCAAAAACTCAACAGCTTTGTGCCGAGCCGGGCCTGCGGCGGAACTGGCTTCGAAGGCTGCTGAGGGAGATGGCCTACGTTTCCACGGCGATGGGTATGGAGGTTCCTGCGCTCGACGTTATTGTATCCGTGGTTTTTCCCGGGGGCGGTGCTATTATGAAGCTTCCCATGGAACATCCGTCGCCGGAAGGAGGGGCGATGAAGCACCAGAGACACCTGCTTCGGCGTTGCCGATGCCTGGCTCCTCTCTGGTGTATGCTCCTCTTGCCATCCCTTGGTGTTGCCCAGCAGGCGCCCGTCTACGTGACCGCCAGTTTCACCGACAGAAACAATCTCTTCATAGAGGATCTGAGCCGGGAAGAGGTGCAAGTTTTGGAAGACGGGCAGCCGCGCAAGCTGGAATTCATGGCGAAGGACGAGCTCCCCACCGTCTACGGCCTGCTTTTCAGCCGCGCCATGTTCCCCGAAACGGGTGACGAGATTCGTCGGGGCGGATTCAATATCTCCAGCGCGACTACTGCCCGCGACATGGCGTACGAACTGATCGACAAACACCTGCGCCGCCATACCCTTTGGATCGGCGCCTACGAGAAGGATTTTCAGGTTGTTCTTGAATCCACCACGGACGGCTTTGAGGCAAAAAATTCGATCCAGCGGTTGCGGGGGAGAGGGAACCCGGAAGATGCTTTTTTCTATAGCGGTCTGTTCTCCAGTGTATCCAGGATGAATGAGCGTCATGAAAAACGAAGAGTCCTCATCGTATTCCTCGATCTTCTGGATGCCGAATCCTTAGGGAAATGGAAAGCCCTCAAGAACTTGATTACTTCCTCGAACGTCGAACTTTTCCTGGTGAGTTTCGCGTCGAGGCTGGGGGGAAGCCGCGCAGGCATGCAGCCGTCCCTAAGCCGCGGAGCGCTGAAGGAGCTGGGACAAGCCACCGCGGGCGACGCTTTCTTTACCGTAGATTCCGGCGATCACCCCGAGGACTTGGTTCGCCGGCTGTTCAACCAGATCCGTACTCTGTACACTTTTGGCTTTACTTCAAATGCTTCCCCGGATCGTCCTGCCAAGTTGGCCATCACCTGTTCTCGTCCTGGGTCCAAGGCGAAACATCATCCCACGGTTCCGGTGCTCCCTTAGAAGGCTCACATTGGTGCCCGCTGCCTAGTTTGCGTTGCGCCTGCCGAGATAAAGTTTGGCATGCGGCCGTCGATAAAGCCCTTAGTTCCTGGGGATATTCGTATGTCGGCAAGCAACCAGTTCACATGGTCCGTGGGCGGGGGAAAGGGAGCCGTAGGTAGAAGCACCTTGACCGCTGCCATGGGAGTGGCGCTGGCGCGCATGGGAAGATCGGTGGTTCTGGTGGATGCCGATCTCAACCCGGGTAATCTGCGCTCATACCTCGGGATTGACAATCCTGGCACGACGCTGCTCGAGGTTTTGACAACGCACGCTTCGATCGAGAGCGCGCTGTTACCGACCGTCCAGCCTGGGCTGCGCCTGATCTGCTGCACGCGGAGCAGCGGAGCTAACCTCGATCCAGCCCTTATCGCTCAGATGCTGGAATTCGTCTCCTCACTGACTGGGGCGCACGTCTTGCTGGATACGGGCTCGGGTGCATCCCGGAGCGTGCTGGGTTTTTTCAATGTTGCTCGCCAAGGCATCCTGGTCATCACGCCGGAGCTTCAGACGGTGAAGAGCGCCATATCCTTCCTGACAAGTGCCTTGTATCAGCGTGTGGAGAAGAGATTTGGATCACACGAGGCAATCAGGAATGCCCTGCAGCACTTGCGCCTCGCCCAGAGCGAAACCAAGCCGTTCACAATGATGGATTTTTACGAACTCCTTTGCACAACGGATCCCGACTTGGCAGAAGGCGTCGCGGCCCTGGTGCACGGTTGCCGCCCTCTTCTGATTATCAACCAAGCAGGATCGGATCAGGATCAACGGGCTGCGGAGATCATGCAACTGGCAACCAGGAAACTGTTAAACGTCGATATCCGCTTCTGTGGTCTCATCGCCTCCGATCCAGCCGTATTCCGTTCAGGGAGGCAACTGGGAGCATTGGACTTTGAAGATCCGGAGGGTGTCGCCCCGAGGCAGGTACGCGATTGCGTCGTGCGCCTGCTGAACTCGGTGAGTCCAGAAGCTCAGCAGCGGCGGAGCGCGGCGGAGATCGATGCGCCCCTTACTCCCACGATGGGATTGAACGACAACCTCGAGGTCATGGGGAAGAACTTCCACATCCAGACCGAGGACGTCGGATACGCCGGCAGATACATCCGGACCCAGGTTTTTCACCAAGGGAAGGTCGTGCTTTCGACCAGGTCGGAATACCCGACGACCATCCGCGATGAGAGGGACCGTGCGCAGGTGGCCGAGATCATGCGCAGACAACACTTCGATGTCATTCGGCAAATAGAGGCCCACAAGGATAAGATTCCCGGGCAGGAATAGGTGCCCGTTCTACCCTCATGAGCAACAAGAGACCCCCGGCTCGAATCCTCATTGTGGACGATGAGGCAGACGTGCGCTCGGTGTTGATGCGCCTGCTGGCGGACAGGTATGGAGAGTGCGTCACATCCCACAGTGCGTTCGACGCTCTGAACAAACTCAAGCGAGACAAGTTCTCTCTGGTGCTCAGCGATGTCATGATGCCAGGCATGACCGGCACCGAACTCCTCCCATTCATCAGGAAGAACGATCCCGACACCGCCGTCATCATGATCACAGGAGTCACCGATATCGCCGTGGCGGTGGAGTGCCTGAGGATGGGAGCCAGCGACTACATCACGAAGCCTTTCGAGCTTCCGGCGGTCCAGAGGGCCGTGGACCGGGCGCTCGAACGACGCCAGCTTATTCTCGAAAACCGCCTTTACCAGCAGTTGCTGGAGCAAAAGGTCCAAGAGCGAGCCAGGGAACTCAGCGGGACGCTCAAAGAGCTCGAAGACAGCTATCACATCACTCTGGAGGCTCTCGTGGCAGCCCTGGATGCGCGAGAGCACGAGACGCAGGCTCATTCCAAGAGGGTGCAGGAATACACGCTGGCCTTGGCAAGGCGGATCGGGTTGGAAGGGGGTGAACTCGTCCAGGCGGGACGGGGCGCCTTGCTGCACGACGTGGGAAAGATCGGCGTCCCGGATTCCATCCTGCTAAAGCCGGGCAAGCTCACCGTCGAGGAATGGGTGGTGATGAGGAAACATCCTCAGATTGGATACGAGATTCTGCAAGGAATCAAGTTCCTGGATCCGGCGGCTGAAATCGTGCTAGCCCACCAGGAACGGTGGGACGGCAGAGGATATCCCAATCGATTGGGCCGGACTGACATCCCGCTGGGAGCCAGGATCTTCTCAGTGGCTGACACCCTGGACGCGATGACCAGCGACCGTCCCTATCGAGAGGCCCTGACCTTCGAGTCGGCCACTCAGGAAATCCTTCGCTGCTCCGGATCGCAATTCGACCCGCACATAGTCGAAGCCTTTTTCTCAGTGCCCGGCGAAACCTGGCTGCACATCCATGATGCCGTGAATCAGTCTTATCAGAGCCAAGACTATTACAACGTGATATGCGGAACCTGAAGCTCGTGCCCCTGAACCGTGCCGACCCGGGAGCCGTCGCGGCACTCATGCTCGAAGAAGAACAAGCCTGGATGAAGGAGTTGGGCTGGGATTATTCGCCCGTTCGCCGAATCCTGGCGTCGTTTCTGGAGCGGGACCTGCTGCCCGGTTACGTGGCGGCAGATGCGAGCCGCGCGCTCGGCTACACCTACTACCTCCTGCACGGCCACAAAGGCATAATCGGCACGCTGTTTGTTTCGGACCCAGACGGCCCTCAAGAGGTGACGGCTCCTATCCTTGCACTGGCCGTAGACTCGCTTCGAAGGACCCCGCAGATAAGGAGAATCGAATCCCAGATCATCCCGTTTCACACCGTGAAGCTCGTAGAACAGTTCACAAAGCACGGATTTCAGCACTATCCTCGATGTTACCTTGAGCTACCGCTAGGCACGTATCCGGCGGATCGACATTCTCATCCGGACGTCAGGATCGTTTCCTGGAATGAAGCGTGCGCGCTGCTTGCCGCTGAAGTCGCTTTCATGAGCTATCGCGATGAGACCGACGCCTTGATATGCGAGGACTACGGTTCCGTGAACGGGTGTGCCAGCTACCTTCGCAGCCTGACGGAGAATCCCGGCTGCGGAATATTCCGGCCTGAGGGATCGTTTGCCGCCTTGGACAGCCAGAGTTCCCTGTGCGGATTCGTCATTAGCTCACGCATCTCCAGGAGCGTCGGTATGATTCCCCAAATCGCTGTGCTGCCGGCGCATCAAGGCCGCGGGGTGGGAACTGCGCTTATTCACCAGTCACTTTCCCGTTTTAAAGCATCGGGATTCAGGAGCGTCTGTCTGACCGTGACTCGTAAGAATCGCCGTGCATTCGAGTGGTATCAGCGCCTCGGCTTCAAGATAAGGAAGGAGTTTGGAGCCTTCGTCTGGAACCGGAACTGATCATCGCATGAGTTCAACCTGGGGCGGATCATCGCTCCCTCAAGCCGAACCAGGAGAGCCCGTCAGGGGCTCGACATCGGTTTGGGGCGACGATGTTGGCGTGAGATCCTCCCAACGCAGGATCGAGTCCCTGGGTATGTTCCGACGGGCTCTCATGCCGATCACTTTCTCGAACTGCCGCGGCTCCAAGCCGCTTCCGGGCCGCTTGAACGCCAGCATCCAGGGCTCGATAGTCTCGTAGGTCCGAATGTCAACCGCGGCGACGATGCTGCGGCGATATACAAGGCGGTTTTCCTCCTCGACACTCGACGGCCGCTTCCTCCCGTCTCCGAGGCTCGATTCTACCGTGCGCAGATTGCGCACCAGCGAACGCAGTTCTTCCGCGTCTACGCTCCCTTCGCCTTCCAGGCAGGGAGACTGCCTGTCCAGCGCAAGGTGCTTCTCCAGGACCACTGCACCCAGCGCGACCGCAATCGGTGCCATGAGGATTCCCGGACTATGGTCTGAGAAACCTACCGGCAGTTGAAAATAATCACGAAGGGTTTCGATGGCCCGCAGGTTCAGCGTCTTGGGAGCAGCCGGATAGGCCGAGACACAATGGAGCAGGAGGATTTCCTTGGCGCCCGACGCCTTGAGCGTCCAAATCGCATCCACAACCTCACTCAGATAAGACATGCCGGTTGAAAGCAGGATCGGCTTGCCTTTGCCGGAAACGTGCCGCAGCAGAGGAGTGTGGGTAATGTCCGAGGAAGCTATCTTAAAAGCAGCCACCCCCAGAGAATCGAGGAAATCCACACTCTCCTCGTCACAGGGCGTCGGAAGATACGCCAGGCCTCTGGCATCGGCAAGTTTCTTGAGCTCTTCGTAATCTTCCCAATGGAGTTCAAGACGATGGTAAGCCTGGTAGGCGGATTCAGCTCCCTGGTCCTTGTGGAGGGTCCAGTGCTGCGGATGGATCATCATCTTCTCGGCACGGAAGATATGAAAGTTCACGGCATCGACGCCGCAGTCGGCCGCGGCATCGATGTGCTTGCGCGCCAAACTGACGCTTCCGCCGTGGCTCATGCCAACATCGGCCACAATGAATACTCTAGATGCGGTGCCGACCACTCTCTCGCCAATCAAGATCTCATGAAGTTTCATTGGGTCATGCCAAAGCTATCCTGGAAGCTTGGTGTGTGACTTCCGGCAAGCGAGATCCCTGGCCACCCCGTTACCTCTGTCCGAGCCGAGGGCCCGGCAACCATTTATGACTTGAGATCGGCAGTGCTTGAATCACACAAGGGGAGCCCCTTGCGATTGGCGCCTCCAAAGTCTTGACGCGGCCGTCAAGCCGCAACCAAACCCCACCACTAAGGCTCGAAGACTCAAAGAGGTATGCAGCGCTGGGGAGGACAGGCCATTGAATGGGCTTTTGTTGCCCCCGCAGGGGGTTGTCCCGCATGCGGGACAACCGTCTTGGTCCACACACATTCGGTCAAACGCGCCATCTTGGATGATGGTGTTACTTATAACACGGTTCCCGGCTACACCTAACACAAGTTCCGGAGGCGCGCTTGACCGAATGTGTGTGGACCAAGACGGCAACGAAAGCCCTTTCACTCCGATCGGTTTTGATCTTGGGGTCTTCGCGGCTTCGTGGTTCAAAAGGGCCGGACGAATCTTGTCAAAAAAGCAAGAATTCATATTCAAGTGACACGATGGGATGTACGAGAGAGTCGGAGCCAAATCGCCGAGCTCAGCCTGAATACCAGCTTGTGATGATACGCCTCTGCCTAGAATGCGTCCAGTGAGCTGCTCTCGAGCATCTTATCAGCGATGAGTATGGCCGGCACATGGTAAGCGCCTGCCCGGATCTCTTTCCGAAGCTGCTCGATTCGTGTTTGGCGAATGTCTGCAGCCGATCTAATCAGATGCTCAAGGTGGGGGATGCCCAGGCTTGGGATGGACAGGCCCACTCGATGAGATTTTGAGGATGAGCCGTTCCCGCTAATCCACTGAAAATGTTTGAGTTGCTGCCCTATGCTTTTGCCTCGGTGGTTTTTTCCGTTTAGCCCTGCCAAAGGCTTTTTGCCGCCATTGTCCATAGTGTCCTCAGGAGAAACGATACCTATCATCGTTCTTATCGTCTTCCGTCGGCCAACAGATTAGAGTTTATTGACGGAGATATACACTTAGGTAGGGCTACCCGTGATCTTCTGCCTCTGGGCAGGACCGGATCAAGTCGGGCCTTTTTGGGGGGGGATGGAAGACCTTTTGTCAGACCTTTCCGCTATCTACTGCTGCTTTACCCTCCTTAGTTTCGTCCTCAGCCGCAGCATCGCCTTGGTATGCAGCTGAGAAACCCTTGACTCGTTGACTCCCAGGACTTTCCCGATTTCCTTCATGGTCAACTCGTCGTAATAATACAGCGAGACCACCAGCCGCTCTTTCTTGGGCAAGGAGTCAATCGCGCCTGCAAGAATGTTTCTCACCTCGGACTTGTGAAAAACAAAGAACGGATCCATCTGCGGCGCGTCAGGGACATACTTCACCAGCGGTTCGCTGTTCTTGTCGTCATCTTGGGCGGCTAGCTCCTGGAAGCTGCCGAGGTTCAAACCTTTGATCTGATCCACCAGCTCGTAAAACTCATCGAGCGACAGGTCCATTTCCTCGCAAACCTCTTTGTCGGTGGCTGGCCGGCCCAGGCGTTGCTCAAGGTCCTTGTACACCTTCTCCAGGTCCTTGCTCTTTTTGCGCAGGGAGCGCGGAGCCCAATCCAAGTTTCTGAGACTGTCGAGGATCGCACCCTTGATGCGCAGCTCGGCATAGGTTTTGAACTTCACGCCGCGGGACGGATCGAATTTCTCAATGGCATCGAGCAGGCCCAACACCCCTGCTCCGACCAGATCGTTGACCTCCACGTGGGACGGAAGCTTGGTCGAAATGCGTTGCGCAATATACTTGATCTGGGGCATGTGCGTCAGGATCAGCTGATCGCGCCCAGCATCGGGTTGAAGCCCTGGTTGGTAGGTCGGCGTACACTGCACCATCTCTTGCATGAAGTCCTCTTAAACTCCCGGGCGAGAAACATGTGCCCGGCGGCTATCCGATTGGCGGTTTGAGAGTCTGGCATAAGGCAACAGCGATGGGGAAACCGAGAAGTTGATCGGTTGCAGGGCGTAGACAGTGAGCAGCAGCAGAGCTATCGACAGGTCGATGCTCAACAACACTGGGAGAGCGACCGTCATAGTAGGCATGGGCAGCACCATGACTAACGGCATCCCCATCACTATCGCTGGGACAATTCGATGGACTTTGTTGAGGATCTGAGAGAGGTTTTTAAAAGCGGCTTTTTCTGCAACACGCATAGCCTTCTTCGCTCTCCTAGTATTTCTGCGGCTCGCCGACATAGGTTGCAATTCCCATGCCATCCGCGGTTGCACGCTTCATCTTGGTCGCTAATGAAGCTATTATTCGACTGGCTGAGGCGTTGGCAGCGTGGCATCATCGAATCCAGTAGCGCAGCGTGATCCTTCTTGACAGCGCAAGGCCTTATATGCCAGCAAGTTAGATGAGACAGTGTCCTCCGACGGATCGCAGCCGAGTCCAAGACCGGCGCCGGTTGCTTCCCGTTCGGTCTTGGCATCGGCACACATAATCCAACGACGAAGGCCCGCCAATGAGCAATGGTTTCCGGTCGGCGTGCCAAATTTTCGACACTCCCGAGTGGAAAGAGACGAGGTGGATTTCAATTCTGCGGGGTCGGCAGGCCGGCTTAGGAGTAGTGTGCGTGGATCAGATGACTGCCGGTTATCAGGCTGAGGGGCGGCAATTAAAGAAACCCTGGCAGCTCACGCCAGCCATCGAGAGCCTGTCGAGGAGGCCAAGGCAAGCGCCAATTGGGCATTCCCCAGGGCACTTCGCTTTGCCGGATGATCGCAGGAGACTCCTCGAAGGCGGCCGAATGCCTCTCGTGTCGGAAGCTGCCGGAATAGAGATCAGCCGCCATCCCTTGGACGAATCTCATTCAGATGTGCTGTGTCGGATCTTTGACGCTAGGGGGGACTAAATTTTGACAGTTTCGAGGACCAGGCCAAGATCTCTGCCTGGCGGCGATCACGACCCTGTCGCCAGCGCAACCCCGCTTCTGTTCCCTGCACATTTATATATCGACAAACATGCTGAACGCTTTAGCACAAATGTTGTTTGTTGTAACCTCATTCGTTGACAAGACTTAAGGTCGTGAGCTATAAGATCAGGAGGAGGCGAGCGAGGGCATTCGAGATTGCGCCGGATTGCAGCCCGGCAACGGCTCAAAAATAGATACGCCAACATCTTAGTCATCCTGAAAGGCTTTAGAGCAACGACTCATGGCTACGGAGACGCAGGAAACCAGCAAGGAAGACGTCAGAATCCTGGTCGTGGACGATGAGAACTACATGCGCGAGGTGGTGCGACAGGCTCTCGAGGGTGCGAGTTTTCAGGTTGATGAAGCGGCAGACGGCGAGAAAGCGCTGGGCATGATCCGTCAGTATCCCTACGACGTCATTATCACCGACCTGCGCATGCCTGGTCCGTCGGGAGAGAAGGTCATGCAGGAGGCACTCTCAATTTTCCCTGAGACCATCGTTATTGTCATGACCGGCTTTGCCGACATTCAGACTGCAGTCGATGCGATCCGCACAGGGGCCTACGATTTTGTTCCCAAGCCGTTTCAGCTCGAAGAAATGGTAATGCGAGTCGAGAGGGCGCTCCGAGAGCGCCAGCTCAAGTCGGAAAATTCCATGCTTCGCTCCGAACTGCTTGGGAAGTATCAGTTCTCCAGTCTGGTTGGCAATAGTCCGGCCATGCAGCAGATCTATCGAATGGTCGCGCTCGTCGCTCAGAAGAACAGTACGATCCTGATCACGGGAGAGACGGGCACCGGAAAGGAGCTCATCGCGCGCGCGATACATTACAACGGGCTGCGCAAGGATCACCCCCTGGTCTCAGTCAATTGCGGCGCTATTCCGGCAAACCTGCTGGAGGATGAACTCTTCGGCCATGTGAAAGGAGCTTTTACCGGGGCACATCAGCATCGAATCGGGCGCTTCGAGCAGGCAAACCGCGGAACCTTATTCCTGGACGAAATCGGGAGTATGCCGCTGGATCTCCAGGTCAAGCTGCTGCGGGTTCTCCAAGAGCGGGAATTTCAGAAGGTAGGGGGAACATCCACCGTCAAGGTGGATGTCCGGATTATCGTTGCCACCAACTCGGACCTTCTGGACAGTGTCCGAAGAGGCGAATTCCGAGAAGACCTGTATTACCGGCTTAACGTCATACCGATCCAGATCCCACCATTGCGCCAGCGCCGAGAGGACATTCCCCTTTTGGTTTCCTACCTGACCAAGAAATACTGTGCCGAGCAGAAGCTCCCCTTGAAGCAGGTTTCTCATGAGGCGATAAAGCGACTGATCGGGTTCGACTGGCCGGGAAACGTTCGCCAATTGGAGAATGCAGTGGAGATGGCGGTGTCCTTGTCGGGAGATCGGCAACTTCTCGATTTGAGCGATTTCCCCATTCTGCCCGAGCCGGCGGCCGGCGCACCGACGCTCGGCAGCTTCGACATTCCGGAAGGCGGCATACACTTCAACCAAGTTATTGCAGACGTTGAAAAGCAGCTGATCCTGCAGAGCCTTGAAGCCGCGGGGGGGAACAAGAAGAAGGCTGCCGCTCTTCTCCACCTGAAGCGGACGACGCTGGTGGAGAAGTTGAAGCGCCTCGAACTTGAATCCTCCGGATGAGGGCAGGCCATTCCCATCCGCGTTGGCGTGAAGGGGAGAGGAGAAGCATGTCGGATTCAACATGTCTCGGAGAATCCGATCGGCAGGTGTCGCGCCGGTATGTCAGCTTCGGCCCGGCGGCAGGAATAGTGCGGTGTGCCGGAAACCGCCCCACGCTTTTCATCCTGCTATCGTTGTTTTGCGCTTGGGCCACCCTGTTCTTCGCATCCGCAGATTCGGCCTTCCCGGCACTCCCGCGGGATCCAGCTCAGATGCCGGAGTCCCATTTCGGCGTGACGGTAGAGCTGGTGAACCTGTTTGCTACCGTGCATGATCGGTTCGGAAAGCTCGTGATGGATTTACGC
>Ga0209725_1001335_pt1 | contig 14004 bp, 16 predicted proteins | sample I18A1metaG_FD_184145 | JGI IMG/M metagenome (GOLD analysis project Ga0209725, IMG submission 184145) | Lake sediment bacterial and archeal communities from Gulf of Boni, Indonesia to study Microbial Dark Matter (Phase II) - ​I18A1 metaG... | ecosystem: Environmental > Aquatic > Freshwater > Lake... | reverse complement strand
ATCGTGGACAATACCCTGGCAACTCCCTATCTCTTCCGGCCGTTCGAGCACGGAGCAGATATCATCGTGCACTCGACCACCAAGTACTTTAACGGGCACGGATCGGCGGTGGGCGGAGTAGTAATTGACTCCGGCAAGTTCGACTGGCCAGAGGAGAAATACCCCGACTTCAAACTGTTCAAACAGCGCAAAGGCAAATTGTCCTACATCGACAAGGTGTGGCGCGAGATCCACATAAATCTCGGTACAACAGCGGCACCCTTCCAGTCATACTTGACCTTGATTGGGCTCGATACGCTGGCACTGCGCATGGAGCGACACCAAACCAACGCCATCAAGCTGGCCCAGTTCCTTGATCAACACCCCAAAGTGAAATGGGTGAACTTCCCAGGCCTGCCGAAGAGCTCGGCACACGAAATCGCGAAGACGCAATTTCAGGGTAGAGGATACGGCGCGCTACTGACATTCGGCCTAGAGAACGAAAGGGCTTGCTTTGACTTCATCCGTCGGCTCAAACTTGCCTACCACCTCGCGAACTTGGGCGACTCCAAGACCCTAGTGATCCACCCTTGGTCGTCTCAATACATCAACTTCACCGAAGAGTCCAGGCTCGCGAACGGCATCACGCCCGACCTCGTGCGTGTATCAGTGGGAATCGAAGCCATCGAAGATATTCTAGAGGACTTCGACCAAGCATTATCGAGGACTTAGGAGGCGCTCGACCTATTGATGCAAGCGTCGGCATAGTACCGACAGAGTACTACACGTTTGCCCGTCACTTGAACGAGCTGGTCCTCGACAGCGGACGGAAGGTGCGGCCCACGACCCTCGCTTATGACACGTTCTTCGAATCGAACTGCCACGGAGGTTCAGGAATGGGTGGAAGATGTCTTCTACTCATTTTTCGAGTCTGCTTGCAGGCAAGATCTAGAACGCATTTGCTAGGATGAAAGTCATGCCAATCAAAATACCGAACAACCTCCCAGCGGCAAAAGTCCTAAGCAATGAGAACATATTCGTCATGTTTGAAGACCGAGCCTACCATCAAGATATTCGCCCTTTGAACATAGCCATTCTGAATCTTATGCCCACAAAAATAACCACAGAAATCCAGATACTACGGTTGCTAGGAAACTCCCCTCTTCAGGTCGACATAGTTCTCTTGCACCCAAAAAACCACTGTTCGAAAAACACTCCCGGAGAGCACTTAACGACTTTCTATAGGCATTTTGAAGACATCAAGAACCAGAAGTTTGATGGAATGATCATAACTGGCGCACCCGTGGAGCACCTTCAGTTTGAAGAGGTAGACTACTGGAAAGAACTAGAAGAAATCATGGGCTGGACGCTCCATAATGTCTTCTCCACATTCTATATGTGCTGGGGTGCCCAAGCTGGACTGTACCATCACTACGGAATACCCAAACACCCTCTGAAAGAGAAGATGTTTGGGGTCTTCCCGCATTCTGTGAACAGGAAGAACGTCAAATTGTTGAGGGGCTTTGACGATGTATTCTACGTTCCCCACTCGCGTCATACGGAGATCCGAAGAAGTGACATAGAAAAGGTTCCAGATCTCGAAATACTTTCGGAGTCAGAGGAGGCCGGAGTGTACATAGTTGCAAGCAAGGATGAAAGAAAGATATTTGTAACTGGGCATTCCGAGTATGATGCGCTGACGCTAAAGTCCGAGTATGATCGTGATACTGCAAAAGGACTTGACATAAGAGTACCCAAGGATTACTATGCTAACGATAGTCCTAATTCACAACCCATAGTGAAATGGAGAAGCCACGCTAACCTTCTATTTTCAAACTGGCTAAACTACTATGTATATCAGGAGACGCCTTACGACCCGAACGAGATAGGATGATTTGCGAGAACCCCCAATGGAGAGGACTGCCGAGTCTTGGGAGAGTCGTCTAAGAGAAGCGTCTGCCACCTCAAACGCAAAGCAAAACATAATTCGGCTGTTGCTTGCATCCCACGTTCCGACTGCCTAGCCATGGTGTCTCCTTTCGCCTCCAGCCTCCATCCTAGTTTATCTCTGCGCTGATTCGGTTTCGCGGTCGAGGTACGCATTCCGCCTCGCCAGTAACAGGTCCCAATCCACCTGGTGGGCGTCGAAGTCAGGCCCGTCCACACAGGCGAACTTGGTTTGACCTCCAACCGAGACCCTGCATGCTCCGCACATCCCCGTCCCGTCGATCATGATTGGGTTCAGGCTGACGATGGTCTTGACCGAAAATGGCCGAGTAGCCTCCGCCATCAGGTACATCATGAAGGTGCAGCCGATGGCGATGACGCGATCTACCTGTTTGCCCGACGCCAGCAGGTCTTTGACCAGACCAGGACAATATCGGTTGTCCCCGACTGAGCGGTCTTTGGTTGAAACTATGACTCGGTCACTTTCTGCTTCCAGTCGATCGAGCCAGTAGAGCAGGAACTTGCTGCGTCCCTCGATGAGAGAGATGATGTGATTGCCCTTTTCCTTCAAGGCGCGTGCGACTGGGTAGATGCTTCCGATTCCGTAGCATCCGCCGGCAACCACAACGGTGCCCCAGCGGTCCAGCTCCAGCGGCTTCCCTAGCGGGCCCACAAAGGTGGGCAGAGCATCCCCGGCCTTAAGCCGGCCGAGCTTGTAGGTGGATGTGCCTATCTGCATGAAGACGCAGCTGACCGATCCCTGTTCTCTGTCCCAATCGGCCACAGTAAGCGGAATGCGCTCCCCGCGATCGTCGGCGCGAATGATGACAAACTGGCCAGGCTGGATCTTGCGGGCCACAACAGGCGCCCGAACGGTCAGCAACTGCAGGTTAGGCGCCAACGGTTCGCGCTTTACCACCGTAACCGGCCCGGGCTCAATGGAGTCATTGGAGTGCCGATCTCTGTTTAACGGATTCATCATCGTCCTATCAGCCATCCCCTATGTTCTTGGGGCATCTCAGCGATCGCGTGGATGGTGGCCGCTTCCTGACCGGTCGACCTCGCCCTAGCCTTGGAGCGAAATACGGCGCCACGCATATCTCTGCAGAAGTCGCGATTCCGCCCATCAGCCAAGCCCAAAACGAGACCCCGATGCGCGGCAGGGAGGGTTATCAGGCTTATCCATGAGCCGAAGACGCAACAGACCCGTCAAGGACAATCTGGTAGACGCCTCCTCCTCATACCTTGAACATTTTGCCAGCGGCTTCGACAGCTCTGATCAGGATGTCAACCTCTTCTCTTGTGTTATAGACGTAGAAGCTAACCCGACAAGTGGCCGGGACCATCAATCGTTCCATAAGCGGTTGGGCACAGTGGTGTCCCGATCTCACAGCTATGCCTTGACTGTCGAGAATTGTAGCCAAGTCATGTGCATGGATGCCCTTGAGATTGAACGAGATCGCTCCTCCGCGTTTCCCAATATCTCTTGTCCCATACACCGTTAGACCTTTCACGTCGTCCAGCCGCTTGAGAGCGTACTCTGTAATGTCCTTCTCATGCTGTCTCACGTCATGCATTCCCAAGTTTGACAGATAATCAACGGCTGCGCCCAGACCGATGACTCCCTCAATGTTTGGAGTCCCAGCCTCAAACTTCCAGGGCGGATCGTTCCAGCTTGCCTCTTGGAGATGAACTTCTTTGATCATCTCCCCTCCGCCCATGAATGGTTCCATGCGATCCAGAAGGTCGTATCTTCCATAGAGCATTCCTATCCCAGTAGGCGCCAACATCTTGTGCCCCGAGACCGCCATGAAATCACATCCCAGATCGGCAACATCTATGGGCATATGGGGGACCGATTGCGCAGCGTCGACTACGACGGTCGCGCCGACACTGTGGGCTTCCTGTGCCATCCGCCTAACAGGGTTGATCGTTCCCAACACGTTCGAGACGTGAGTAAGGCTGAAGATCTTCGGTCTTTCTTTTATTAGCTCCATGAAGCTGTCCCAGTCCAATAGGGCATCGTCATTAATCCTTACGTAGTCGATTTTGATGCCTCGTTCCTTTCCCAGTATCAGCCACGGGACGATGTTGCTGTGGTGCTCCATCTCGGTGAGAAGGGCATGGTCTCCGGGTTTGAGGTTCGCTCGCGCCCAACCGAACACAACTAGGTTCAGCGCCTCCGTTGCATTTCGTACGAAGACGATCTCCCTAGCATTCTTTGCGCCGATGAATCGAGCGAATTTCTCCCTCGACTGCTCGAAAGCTATCGTTGACTCTTCGCTCAGCCGGTGGACACTCCGATGAACATTTGCGTTATACTCGCTGTAGTATCGCTCGATCGCTTGAATGACCTGTTTCGGTTTCTGGCTGGTAGCAGCACTGTCCAAGTAGACGAGCGGTTTACCCCCTATCTCCCTCTTCAGGATTGGGAAGTCTGCCCGTATCTTGCCCACGCTAAGCGGCATTTGTCTTCTACTGCTCTAGGCTATCGGTCGATTCCTGGAAGTACAACCTCAGGAGAGTAGGCGCATTTGATCTTGTACTTCAGGACGCAGTCGCGGCACTTGTCTTCGTCGCAGAGTTGGGTGCTGAGGTACTTCTCTCCGCCATCCGGAGCCATCACAACCATCACCCCGTTCGGGAGTGTCTTCGCCCTCTCGAGCGCAACATGCAGTATGGCTCCGGTGCTCGGCCCGCACAACACAGCCTCTTCAAGTGTGAGAAGACGTGCGGTCTCTTCAGCTGTTTGCAGGTTGACGTAGTGCCGCTCGTCCACGGCCTTGCTGTCGAATATCGAGGGAACATACTGGACGTCTAGATTCTTCAACCCCTGTATCGGCGTTTTGCTGTCAGGCTCCACAGCGATGACCCTGAGGTTGGGGTTGTGTTGACGAAGCTTCTTCGCGACACCCATCAGTGTCCCTGAAGTGCCGATCCCGCCAACGAAATGCGTGATCCTTCCTCGCGTGTCCGTCCAGATTTCGTCGGCTGTCGCCTCGTAATGAGCAAGCACGTTGTAACGGTTTGTGAACTGGTTGGGCATGAAGTACTTGTCAGGATTCTCCTCGACGATTTTCTTGGCCAAATCCTCAGCGCCGTTCATCCCCTTTGCGCCGGGAGACAACACGATACGAGCTCCGTAGATCATGAGCATCTTTCTCCGCTCCATGGTCATGGTCTCGGGCATCACGAGCACGAGCTTGTAGCCCTTCACGGCGCACACGATCGCCAAACCTATACCCGTGTTTCCACTCGTCGGCTCGATCACGATCTTGTCCTTTGTGAGAACACCCTCTGCCTCGGCATAGTCGATCATGTACTTTGCAATGCGATCCTTAACCGAACCGCCAGGGTTGAACTTCTCAAGCTTCAGAAACATGTCGACGCCAGGGTTGGGGTTGATCCGCGAGAGCTTAAGCATCGGTGTATTCCCAATGAGGTCCAGAACGCTTTCAACGATCATGATTAACACCTGGTCGCTGAACTTACCCTCTTCTATTCAGCTGAGGACGTATGGAGAGTCTTAACAAGACCCGTTCATGCGCGTGACCAATCTACTTGTGGACTCTAGCGGTCATTTCCGCGCAGAGCTGGCAGGCCATTCTCATCGCATCATCTGAGGAGATCCTATTTTGCGACATCTGCAAAGCCGCCCTTCTTGTTATTCTCTCAACCCTCCGCATCAGACCTTGTCGCTGAAGCCTTCTCTTCGCCCTCTTGTCGTGCAGATACTGGCTCACTGCAGCTTGCGTGATCCCGAGCTTCAACGCCACCTCGACCTGCGAGAAACCATGTTTCTCGACCAGCTGGCTAGCTAACAAAGAGCGAAAGATCGGCAACAAGGTCTGTCCCATCGTCTCGCAGCGCAACTGCATGGTCCCTCTGGGAACCTTAACGGCGTTAACGCTATTAACCCTACCTGTCTACGGTCCCGTCGCGGGGTAGCATGGAGAGAGTTTGGTATGATAGTTTTTATATAATGACTTAACGGCGTTAAGTATTACCAGACAACCTGACTGATGAAGGTGGAATGTTGTCCTTGCATTCGAACGCTGTTTGGTTCAAGTATTTCTCCATGACAGCTCTGCTCAACGGGTTCATTGCTATTGCTATGACGGCTCCGGTGTTGCTCACCGGGAGCATCATTCCGGGGATACCGGAACTTCAGATGTCTCGGGTCATAGCTGGAGGGGGAGCTGGAACCTGGCTTACGGTCGGCTACTATCTCTTCTTGATCGTTGGTGTGTGCGTAATCTTCCTTTGCGGGGCCGCCTACTATCTGATCGCCCAAGCTCTCGGACGGGACGTATATAGCGGGAAACTTGCGGGCGCGCAGCTGGTCATGATGGAGGCGGGAGCGCTCATCGCCCTTGGGCTGCTCTACTATGCGGGTTTCGTCGCAGGGAGGATGTTTATCGCAAAATCTTCCACCGAGGAGGTACATCTCTTTCTGGTGAACTTCATTGAACCCATCGGGATCTTCGTCGCTATCGGACTCTTGGGATCTCTGATCGGAGGCGTAAACTACGTTCTCACGCTGACCCGGGGGCGGCAAATCACTTCTACGTCCGGCTGAAGCCTGGGACGGCAAGACGCCCGTACGACGTCCGCAATCGCAGCTCAAACTAAAGGTTGCTATACGGGGGAGGAGTTGCACATGGTCGAGCCCTCCGCTAGTTTTTCATCTGGCGACGCTCGCGATAGACGTGACCTAGAGGAGATGTACTCAAGGTTCGACTGGAAATGGGCGGTCCTAGCTCACACAGCGGGGAGAGTCCTGGCCCAGGGAAGGCAGCTTCCAAGCGATTTTCTGCGTGACCTGAAATGTGCGAGGACGATGATGGAGAGCGGATGCCATGGCCTATGTGAGGTGGCGGCTGGTCTTCGCGACTTGGAGATCAAGCTTCTCCCGGCTCTCTTGCGTGTAAGCGGGGGCGAGGCCCATTGTATGCGTGAACTCGTCGGCAAAGCGATGAACGGCACAATTCGACAAGATGACATGGACCTCTCACCTCTCAAGCCCGTGCTGGTTGACTGGAGTGTCCCCAAGATCTGCTTTCGCTAGCACTTTGAGAGCGGGTATCGAGATCTCAGGCTGTTACCTCCCTGTAAGTTTCCGGTCTCCGATCCGCGAGTCTCTCTCGCCTCAGCCGACGCGCTGTGTCCAGGTCGATATCGGCGGCCACCACTTGATCGTCAGGCTTTGTGAGGGTCGTCACCTTGGGGAGTACGACACCGCTCGCCCGATCCTCCTCTAGGTCCACTATCACGCTGCGGCCCGGGTACTTTGGCGGACGAAAGATGTTTGGGGCCACAATTGGTACGCGATTCTCAAGCGCCCTAACGCGCAGGTAGAGAAGCCAAGGATCAAGCCCTTCAGCACGGATCCTGGATGGAACGAATAGTATTTCGGCGCCTTTGAGAGCCAGGATTCGAGAGACTTCAGGGAAAACATTGTCGTAGCATACCACAATTCCGACTTTGCAGCCTCCAGCATGGAAGACGTTGTACTCCGAGCCTGCGATCGCACGGGCTTTCTCGTCCCCGAAGAGATGGATCTTCCTCTGGCAACCAACGACAGAACCGTCTGGGGCCAGTAAGAGGCTTTCGACGAAAGTTGTGCTGGCTGGGTGTGCGTAGTTTGCGCCTGTAACTAGCCATATCTCGTTGTCCTTGGCAGCCCTAGCGAGGTCGGCCACACTCCTCTCGACTTGATCTTGATACTCGATAAGCCAATGTTCTGGTAGACAGGCGATGTTGACGTTGCTTTCGGCCGCTTCCTTGACCAGTGACAGAGCCTTCCCGATCACGTCTTCGTAGGAGCCTTGCTGCAAGCCGAGCTGAATTGCCGCTACTCTGATAGCCACCGCAAACACCGATTGAGCACATTTGTAGAATGACTACGCTTGCATCCTCTCTCGGACGATGTCCAATAGCCGCTTGGCTATGTGCCTCTTGCGTGCCCTCTCCAGATGAGTTACGCGTTTCTCCCTATCGACAACGAGTACCTCGTTGTAGTCTGAGGCGAACCCTATGTTTGGCTTGCCGACGTCATTGGCCACTATCAGGTCGGCCTTGGCTTGGCGAAGACGTTCGTACGCGTCGTCGACTAGCGCGTTCTGGTCTAGGCCTACCTGTGCTCTGAACGCGACAACAAAAGTCTTAGCGCTCACTTCTTTGACGTGATCAACTATCTTGGGCGTAGCGCTGAGCTCAACCTGAAGTCGTTCTTCGCGTGAGGACGAAATCTTGAGCGGACTCGGAACGGCTGGAGCGTAGTCGGCCGCTGCGGCGGTCCCTATGAACAAGTTATAGTCCGTTGACTCTAGCTCTGAGATACTTGCCTCATACATCTCATCAGTTGTGTTGACGCGTATGAGCCGGATTCCATGCGGAAGCGATGCTGAACCTGGACCATAGACCAGGGTTACATCAGCTCCACGAGCTTTCGCCTCCGCCGCTATCGCCGCGCCCATCTTGCCGCTGCTCTTGTTGGTGATCGCCCTGATCGGGTCGAGGAATTCAACGGTCGGCCCTGCGGTCACAAGCATCTTGGTTCCCGCATAGTCCTTCGTCGTGAGCGCCTCGATGACGGCCGAAACTATATCGTCCGTCGATGCGATTTTCGCCTTGCCCTCGGCCTCGCGCGGCTCAACAAACCGTATGCCCAAGGCCGCGAGTCGTTTCAAGTTCTCGACTAGGAAGGGCTGTCGGTACATGGTCTCGTGCATGGCCGGGGCTATCACAATAGGGATCTTGGTGCCCATACCTGAGGACACAAATGAGGTGACCGGCGTATCATCTATGCCCCAGCAAATCTTGCTGAGCGTGTTGGCTGTGCAGGGCGCTATGAGAATGAGGTCGCCCTTGCTGGGGCCCGTCGTGAACATCACATGCTCAATCTTGCCCGTGAGGCGTGTCACCACGGGGTTCCCGGTCGCCCACTCCATCAGGTTCGGGTGGATAATCTCTTGAGCCGCGTCTGACATCACGGCAAAGACCTCGGCCCCATGGCGCATCAGCGCCCGCGCGATCTCAGGGCATCGAAAGGCAGCGACGCTTCCAGTAATGCCTAGCACTATGCGTTTCCTTGCCAGCTCGTCGCCCTCCGTCCCAATGATGTCCCTCGACGGGTGTACCTCCAAGCTGTTCGACACCCACCCAACCGAGTAATCAGTCTCATCCTAATTCGTGTTCCGCACAAGCTAAGCTTGAGGTCGCAGTGCCATAGGCTGTTTGGGTATTTCCGCTGCCAACCCTTGTAAGTCCGCTTGGTTCTTCGCCTCTAGAGGGAATGCTTTAGGCCTGTTCTTTGGAGGACGCGGTAGACGGTTGTTGGACCGACCTTGATGCCTTCGTTTTCCAAGTATCTAGCTACGAGTTGTGGTGCCGAGCTTTTCTCCCTTCTGACAGCGATCACATTCTGGACTATGTTTGGGTTTGTTCTGTGGACGTTCTGGGTGCTCTGGGTCTTGGGTCAAGCCCCTGCAGCCCGTGTTCCTGATATGGGCTCAACCAGTTGTAGAAGATTCTTCTGCGGATCTCTGCGCTGGTGCAGGTGTCGCTGGCACCCGCTGCCATCTCCTTGGCCTGCACGAGCGTGCGAGCCTCCCAATGTCTCTAAGCTTCTTCATCCAAGGACACTCTGATTCCTCAAACTAGGAGTGACTGAATTGTAACGCGTTCTCTGAGGCTGCCTCATCGCTCGCGACTCCTTGTCAGGAATCGGAGTCGCTATGGAATCTAGAGCGCGGGGTGATGATGGAAATGGCGAAGAGGAAGAGTAGCTTCCGAAGAAGTATGAGCGATAGGATGGTTGCGGGAATAGACCTTGGAGATAGGCAGAGCCTAACCACAGTACTATCTCCAACCGGTGACGTAGTCGACAGGTTCACCTTCACGATGAACGATGATGGATACGCGTTCTTCGCAAGTCGAGTTCCAAGAGACGTACGGATAGCCTTCGAGGCTACTGTCACGGCGTACCCGTTATCCAGGATGCTACCTGAAACGTGAGACGTCGGCGCTGTCTCTGGTCGCTGGGATTATTTCCATGAAGCTTGCCAGGTGGTTATCCGAAGGAAATCGTTTGATGTCACCGATGAAGCTGGAGATCAGCGAGGCCTGATAGAAATCCACTCTAGGGATCGTCATTATCAGCCTTGCATCATCGCTCTGCCTAGCAACTTTCCTTATCTCATCCTCAAGGGGTATGCACTGAGCTTCGAGGAATTGAAGCCTCTCCATCATCGTGTTGATGACGAGGTCCCTGTTATTATTGCACCTCGATGAGTGGATGGCCTGTCTCCTAGTGAGCGAGAAGTTATCCTCGGTCTTCGGAAGCCTCTCGTAGACTCAATCGCCAGATGGACCCTATCCATAATGGCTGACGTCATCATGAGGTATAACCCTCAAATCAAGGACTACTATGATTCGGTGAAGAAGAGAACCGGTTCAAGGAAGCTTGCCCACGTAGCAACAATGAGGAAACTCGGGAGGATGCTCTACCACATACTCAAGACCAGAGAGCACTGGATGTGGGAGAACCACAGCCTCACCGTGAGGAAGCTCTCAAACTGATGAGGGATAGGAGCTGAGGTGAGCTCCGGATAGAATGTGGGATCGAGCGGCGGGCTTAACCACTCATATGGCACTGAGCCTTCGAGGTCTTCAGAGTGAGTGTGGAAGCTCCGCCTCCACCAAAATTGTCAGAATGCACCCGCGAGTGCTTATGGTTGTTTGTGGAGAAGGCGGAGCTGCAGCTTGCCGCAATCCCCCTCAACCGAGAGAACTATCAGCTAAATATGCAAGAACACTTCAACTAGGCTGAGCGAAGAGCCTGCCCCAACGGGCTACGTGGTTGTGCTATATGTTCTGGTATAGCAGAAGCCAGTAAGTGAAACTCTGACTTAGGAGCTAGACGTTCTGAACTTAGCGGCTCTGTTTGCGATGAGAACCGCCATAGCCGCGGCGGGCACGCCTCCATCAATGTTGACGACGGCCAGCCCGAGTGAGCAGGCCTGAAGCATCGCCATCAGGGCACTTACCCCCCTCTCACCAAGCCCGTATCCCACGGAGGTCGGGACCGCTATGACTGGAACATCAACTAGCCCAGACACGACGGAGGGCAATGCCCCCTCCCTTCCAGCGACTGCGATGATCACATCTACATCCTTTTCAATCATCTCCCTCAATGGAGGCAGAAGCCTATGAATGCCGGCTACGCCCACATCGTAGGCCGTTACAACTTCGCATCCCATCTCTTCAGCGACGATCTTAGCTTCCTCTGCAACTGGAATGTCTGAGGTTCCAGCTGCCAGTATCCCAATCCTTCCACCCTTCTCGTCGACCTCGAAACCCTTCTTCTTGATAATAACTGTCCCGACCTTATCGCTCGCCTGAAAGATTGAATCGCTTGGAACGGCTTCTTCGATAGCCTCAATCTGCTTCTTGTCAGCTCGACTGATCATGACTCTCCCCGTCTCATCCAACATCTTAACGGCTATCTTGCGCAAATCTTCTGGCGTTTTCCCTTCAGCGAAAATGATTTCGGCTATGCCCTTCCTCAGCTCTCGATTGACGTCTAGCCTGGCCATATTGCCGATCTCAGCGATGTGCAGAAGCCTTAGAAGCTTTTCAGCGTCATCCAGGGAGATCAAACCTTTCGCAAGCTTCTCCAGGATTTCCCTCAATGATGATGCACCGTCTAGGATGCGGAATCTTAACTACCCCAGCCGTGGAGATATAGGTGAAGCGGACGTTTTGATGTCGACTGTGAAGCAGGTCATGGTCATAGACTGTCAGACAGCAGGAATCTCGGGGGACATGATTCTGGCAGCCCTGCTCGACCTTATGCCGAGTATCGAGAAAGTTGTAGAAGCGATGAGATCCGTTAAGGACTACCACGTGGGATGCCGAACACTCGAGACAAGAGTGGACGAGGTTAAGAGAGGAGGGTTCAGGGCCAAGAGAGTTGAGACCATAGCTGAAGAATCGAAGCCGGAGAAGACGGGGGCTGAGCTCGAGGATATAGTGATGGCATGCGCAAACGGTCTAAACCTATCGGATGAAGCGAAGAAGTTTGCCTCAACCTCTATCGCGACTTTGGTTGAAGCGGAGGCGAAGGTTCACGGAGAAACCGCGCAAACGGCTCACCTCCATGAGGCAGGCTCTGTAGACACTACAGCTGAGATTATTGGAGTGGCTGTGGCGTCAGAGAAACTCGATCTCCTTAAGAACACACTGATCTACTCGACGCCCGTAGCCGTTGGAGGGGGCCTATTCAGGTTCTCACATGGAACGATCCAGAGCCCAGCTCCAGCCACGCTGGAAATACTGCGTTCACGTCGCTTCTCAGTTACCGGCGGGCCAGTCGAGTCTGAGTTGACGACACCTACGGGCGCCGCGATTCTCGTCAACCTGGCGGAGACTGTTACCAAATTCTATCCGCCCATGAGGCCCACCGATGTGGGTTATGGCGCTGGAGCGAAAGACTTCGCTGAGATGCCGAATATGCTACGCATCATGCTGGGGCAACCTGTTGACTATGGGCTCCTCACAAATGAGGTATACGAGTTGGAGACAAACCTGGATGATGTGACTGGAGAGATCCTTGGGCATGCGGTTGATAGACTGATGCGGGAAGGCGCAAGAGACGTGTGCATCGTCCCGATGTTCACAAAGAAGAACAGGCCTGGCCAGATAGTCAAGGTGATAGTAGATAGAGAGAATCTTGAAAACCTATCGAGGATTTTGATGGAAGAGACGGGCACCCTTGGACTGCGCGTCTACCCTTGCAGAAGGCACATTCTCGCTCGCGAATCCGTTGCGGTAGAAATATCCATAGAGGGCGTGAAGGAACTGGTCAACGTAAAAGTCGCTAGGGACAGTAGAGGAGAAATCTTCCAGATAAAGCCTGAGTACAAGGACCTTACGAGATTGGCACATAAAATCGGGAAGCCTCTCAGGCAAATCGATGAATTGGTTAGAATGAAGGCTAGAGAGATTTTTCTGGAGAGATCATCTTGATGGAAAGCCTATCTGAAAAGTATGAGAAGTTGAAGCGTTTCATCGAGGATAAGGGTAGGAATGGAGTGGTTATCGCTTTTTCTGGAGGGGTGGATAGCTCCACGTTAGCGGCGATCTGCTACCAGGTGTTGGGGGAAAGAGCTGTAGCTGTCACTGCAAAGTCTGCGACATATCCCTCTGAGGAAATGATTGACGCCCAAAAGATAGCTAGTGAAATAGGCATAAGACACTACGTCGTTGAGACGGATGAACTCTCCAGGCGGGATTTCATCCGGAACCCAGAGGATCGTTGCTACTACTGCAAGAAGGACCTACTAGGCCACTTGCAAGATCTTGCGAAAGAGCTCGCATTCAAAGCAATCTTTGAGGGAACAAACTTCAGCGACCTGAGCGGTCACAGGCCCGGATTCAAAGCTGTCAGGGAAGCCAAGAATATCTTTAGTCCTTGGGCTGAGAATGGATTCACAAAGGAGGAGATTAGGATACTAGCCCGAAAACTCGGACTATCAGTTCACAGCAAACCTGCTCTCGCTTGTCTAGCATCGCGTATCCCCTTCGGCGAGAAAATCACAAAGGAAAGGCTCGATAGGGTTGGAAGGGCGGAGCAATTAATCAAGAAGATCAGCGGAGTTCAGCAACTTCGAGTTCGAGACCATAATGGCCTAGCAAGAATAGAAGTGGGCAGAGATGAACGAAGCCTGTTTTTCACCGTTGAAATCATGGACAAGATCTCCGAAGAGCTTAAGCAATTAGGATTCAAGTTCGCCACGCTAGACCTAGAAGGATACAGAACGGGAAGCATGTTGCTAGACTTGGAAGGGAGTACCGCAAGTGCGCTTAGGACTGCGCGATCGTCTCAGCTGTCATGAAGCTACTGCTTGTGAGTGCGTAGTGTGGGCATATCCCGGCGTGCAGGTAGTTCTTTTCGCATTCCGAGCAGTTCATGCATTCTAGAACGAGGATCTCTGATGAACGTCCTCCTGTCTAAACGTGCCGCTGCTGAAATAGCTAGTCCGAAGCGTCACGATAGTTTTGCACATAGCAGCT
>Ga0209725_1001334_pt1 | contig 14007 bp, 14 predicted proteins | sample I18A1metaG_FD_184145 | JGI IMG/M metagenome (GOLD analysis project Ga0209725, IMG submission 184145) | Lake sediment bacterial and archeal communities from Gulf of Boni, Indonesia to study Microbial Dark Matter (Phase II) - ​I18A1 metaG... | ecosystem: Environmental > Aquatic > Freshwater > Lake... | reverse complement strand
CCTCGGTCACAACATAACAAGTCTTCCCATACCGCCTCTCCAAGCTACTCACTACGTCATCAGAAATCTCATTGTCGGAAGAATACACGACTTTCCTGTCACAGAGCACTAGGAAACGTGCGCTTGAGCTCAGGGCCTCTTTGATTGTGGTCTCATACTTCGCGAGTAGCCTATCGTATAATTTTGAGAGCTCCTTCGGGTCCATGGCATTCCGATCGGCGAGCGGGATCTCGAATGGATCGGTCTCCTGGAAGGCTAGTGGTTCTGTTGGGGTTTCGGCCGCCCAGAAGATCCATGAAACTCTCCTTCCGCTTCCGATGCTCTTGGATTGGATTTGACCTCTCGCGGCCAACGCCATTAGATCCCTCTTAACAGTCTCGTAGGCCACGCGCTTTCTAAGTTGCTTTGCAACAATATCTCTAACTTCCCCGATGGACGCAGGCCTCCTCAGAGAGGTTAGAGCGCGTATCACGATCGGCTCGTACACGGTTCCACGTAGTATTATGCGTGATATTTCGTGCACATAAGCTTTGAAATTACTGCCAGCGAATTTACGGAGCCGGAGTGTTGCTGAATAGTCAGGTTGGATTGAGCAACAATGAGCAAATTGCATATTGAGCGTTCATTACCAATTCAGGCATGTTGCGAAGAATCCACAAGCTGAATCTAATAGACCGACAGACTCAAGAACGCAGCGCAGGAGCATGCATCCCCAGTAGAGAAGGAGTAAACTGCTTGATCCTAGCGACTTCGAGGAAATCTTGGTATCCGGTCCGATATGTGCCCCTACTAGCTAGTGGTTTCTTGATCTTTCTAGGACTCATGGCCCTGGGAGGCCTTACCGGATTGCTTTGGCACATTCGAACATACGACTGGTGGATACGGCTGAACCCCACTATTATGGGATCGTCAGCCGACTGGGCTCTCTGGGGATTGAGTTTTCTGTCAACAATTTCTCCTGCTATGGTTGCTCTTGGTAGGAGAAGAACTATGCGCGAGCCGACCTTGATGCTTACTTGTTTCATCCTTCCATTGTGGTCATTACTTGCAATGACCCTGTCATACCACTTAGGCGGAATCTTACTGATAGGCGCGGGCTTCCTATGCACGTATACACTGATCTCGCAATCAAGGACTCTTATCGGGATGGATTCGCGATTTGTTGCTAGGGTGGTCGGCACAGAAGTCTTCGCGCTTCTCTCGATCACGGCCATAGGAGGGGTGATTGGGGTGCTCCTCTGGGGAGAGGACTTCATCTTCGCCTTGACCTCAGGATCCAGCCTAGCGCCGGTCGACGTTTGGTCGCACATGCTGACCGTCGATCTAGAAGTGTTCTACCTTCTTCGACCAGTTCTCTCCGCCCTGTTCATTTTTCTTGGAGTAGCTGCAATTGTGACTCTATTTCGGGAGCCTTTCGAATGGGTTACGAAATCAGCTCTTCGCCAATTCAGGAGGAAAGATTATCTTCCTGCAGGAAATGCCATTTCGGCTGCTTCGACTACACACAGAGGAATCGCTGTCTATCGGAACTTGATTCCATATGCGGTCCTTGCGGCGTCGGTGGGCCTCGTTCTGGGAATTGCTCTTTATCCATACGTGGTTGCTGATGTTCACCGTGTCGCACCGCACCGAGTTGTTGGAAGCGACTCTTGGTTCTACGTGCAAAGCATGTTACGGATGAAGGGATACGGCGAAGACCTTCTCGGTTTGACGAGCTTCATCCTATCCAACGAAAGAGGCCTCTTTCTTCTGTTCCTCTTCGCCACAGGGAATTTGACGGGTCTAAGCGTGGAGTGGACTGTCAGATCCATGCCAGCGATACTCGGACTTCTCCTTGCGCTCAGCAGCTTCGTGCTTGTCAAGGAGGGAACCGGTCGATTATGGCTTGCTGCATTTGCATTCGCCTTGTCTGTGGTTTCTGCTCAGACTGCGCTGGGAATGAGTGCCGGGATCCTTGCAAACTGGTTTTCCCTGTCCCTTGCGAACTTGATGTTTGCCCTTGTCGTCAGGTCTCTGCGAATACGCTCCAAACTTGCGTTCCTTGGGTCGCTCATGGTTTCTCTCATGCTCCTGGGGTCGTACGTCTTCATGTGGATTCTCGTCTTCGCGGAGATGTTGCTTGTTCTTCTTGCGATACTCATCCGGTTCTGGCAGATTGATCGCCTCCGCTGGAGGAATGAAGTTGGAATACTGAGTGGAATAGTCCTAGGTAGCCTCCTTCTTCCTGCTTTGGCTCTAGTTGTCACGATGCTTTTCCTGGGCTACTTGCCTCCCGGGACAGATCCGCGACACGCGCTGACAATCGGTCTCAGCTACCTCGTCGAACGGGCCAATCCTCGCGTACTCTTCTCCTTTATGCCTGCGCTGGAAGAGGCGTTGGACTTCGCTGGAAATCGTATCGATCTCCCAGTTCTAACGGTGCTCTCTATCATTGCTTTACTCGATCCGGCCTATCAATCGAGACACTTCGCGAGGATAATGGCTGCAATGATAACCGTTCCTTTCGCAGCGACACTAATCTCGCCCGGATTGTATGAGACATGGAGGGGGCTCTATGTAATTCCCCTATACCTAACTGGCGCGTTGGGTAGCGCAAGTGTCATCCGAAGAGTGAGTGGTGGACAATCCATTTGGAACAGCCGTAGCAGTCTGGGTTTCGCCGGAACATTCACTGCATACATCTTCTTTTCGCACCTAGGCTACTCGCTTAGGGCACTGGAACTGCTCATCCGCGTTTCTCGATAGAACTTGAGGCACGCCACTTCATTCGTCTTGGCAAAGATAGTGCGACATCCGAAGGAAGAAGGGCGCCTGCTTAGTTCCACATCCAGAAGGCCGTAATTCTTGTTCCAACAATCTTTGCCGAAACCAAGTCCGGAGGATCAATTTCAGGAGGGGGGCCGTTTGACCGCAGAATCATTGCTAGGGAGGGCGCGTAGAAAACTCGCACATTTTCACAGGCAAGTTGGGCGTCGAGGGCGCTCGACCTGCCCATCCTAGTCGGATCATGACAGCTGTCGGGAACCACACCTAAGATGCGCGGGAGAGTCAATTGATCGAACATCGCGGCTGAGATGTGCAATACCGGAAGTCCGTTGAGACCGCTTGGGGCAGTGGATGTTGACTGTCCAACCACAAAGATCAACATTAGTTCCGAGATGCCTCCCTCATGATTCTTGCTAGCGGAAGCGAACCACAAATGCCTGCCGGAAGGGACTGGGCTCGACAAGCTCGCGATCCCATTAGCTTTGGTCAAGTTCCAGCCAAGACGTCGAGAATCGAGGTAGAAGGTGACGTTTGCAGATTCGATGGGATTGCCTCCTGTGTCTGTGACGCTGGCTCTGAACTTCACGGGGGATGCTGCAGCGTCAAAGGTTGTGGGAAAGATCGTATCAACTATAAGTGACAGTTTGAGTGTGAAGCTACTCCAAGGCGATCTGATTGTTGGATATCCTTCCTTTCTGGCGGTGACTTGCCATGTGTAGTTTCCGGGGTGTGCGGGAAGAATGATTCTTGCAATCCCGTCCTTGTCTGTAATGCTATCGTAGGTTAGGAAATCACTTCTCGAGTATAAGATTCTGAAGCTAGCCGTAGCATTGGAGATCGGGGCTCCGAGAATTGACGTTCTTGCGACGAGTGTAACAGGGGAGTAATGGAGCTGGGTTCCGTCGACTGGATCTACGATCTCGACGTTCATCGTTGTCTGACCGCTGTAGATCCCCATAAAGAGGAAGGCGACATAGGTCAACAAGATCACGATGATCTCACCGAGTTTCTTGCGAGACTGGGCGTGAACTCCTACACTCGACAACCTATTCTCTCACTGCCGGACCGGAAGGTCTTGCTATCTAGGTTTTGGGACAGAGGATCAGACGTTCATTTCCTTTTCTCTTTCTCTGACGATGCGGCTTTCCATTTCCTCTCGAAATTTCAGGCACCGGAGAGGGACGTTCCACGTTCCTTTCGCCGCGCACTCGAAGAAACCGTTCATGCGGAAGCCTCCGTAAGCCTTAAGAAAAAGTCGGCATGTGTCTCGGACTGATCTTGGTTGAGAGCCGCAGTATTCATCGTCATGATTCTACTGGTTTTCATGGTTCCACAGTACGCGCTGCCCATCCCCACCGCCGAGGCGGTGCCTCCTCGTGCTATTGCAATCTTCTCCGGGACGGTCCTGCCGGCCAATTTCACGTCGAATGATTGGGAGCTCAATCAAGGGATTCAAGAGTTCATATTCTATTACAAGATCACGGGAGGACCGGAGCCGTTCGATGTTGCATACGTGTCGATCGATGGGACGTCTTTGTATTGGCCGCAGGGAACTTCGGGTGGCCTCAAAGGCGAGGGATGGAGCTACTGTGACTGCGCCCTCGACCCGGACTTGTACACCGTGATAGTGGACTCTGACGCAAACGCGACTGCTACGATAAGCTTCGTGATTGGTTTCTACAACGTCCCTCAGCCCCCCGTGGAGTTCAGCGGAGAGGTACTTGCAGATTCAGATGTTCGGATCAGTGATTTCGGAGTTAGATTTCCTGGAGGTAACCACACACTCATCTTCGAAGTCACATCAGGAGAATATGAGTTCTATGTGGACGGCTTGAGCCTATGGAATTCCAGTCAGACAAGAGAGCTCAACACCAACTTCACCAGGGGATTTCACCTACTCGAAGTCCTTGCTGTTGAAGAGCAGAATGTCGGATGGTCCGTCCAGATCCAAGGGCAACCGAAACTTGAAGTCAACATACTCACCGCGTGTCAACCTATCAACTTGAGTCTGCCTAACCCCGTCTGCCTTACCGGAGCCCGTGCCTTCGCAAGCGATGGTGGCCAACCCAACGTGACTTATCAATGGACGGATAACGGCGCGGGAGGTGTCTTCAACTCTACGAATAGCCAGTGGGTCGCGTGGACCCCCCCAAGTATGGCTGGCAATTATAGGCTGACCGTTACGGTGTCTGCGCCTGGCTATCTTTCGGACAACGCCGACTTAATCCCGGTGCAGGTTGTGCCTGAATTTCCATCAATGGCCCCTATGCTTCTGGTAACGTTCATGTTGGCAGTCGCCTTAGCCGCCCAAAGATCAAAGAAGTCGTTGGTTAAGTACCGGTAGTGTGCATTTGTCGACACCTCGAATCTAGCGCGGATAGCATTGGGCCGGATTGCGTCGAAACACTGAAAGCAGCTAGTTGTCAGCATCATTCCGATGTCAGATGAAGAGGAAGCTCGCGGCTATCCTGGTAGTTTCGTCATTACTAGTTCTTGGGACGCTCGCGGTCCGACAATTGACCATCGAGCCGAGGATCGGCCTTCAACCTCTGCTTGCCCACGCAGCAGTTTCAATTTCGGGTAATGGTGAGCTGGATAGTTCGCATGGAGTAACAAGAGGAACCGGAACAGCCTCTGATCCCTACGTAATTGAAGGTTGGGATATTGGAGGGGACACAAGGGATTTCGACTGTGCTGGTCTGAAGTTGCGCAACACAACAGTACACGTGGTTGTAAGGAATCTCGCGATTCACGTTGGCCCTAGATGCGATGGCATCCAATTACTCGATGTCAGAAATGTCAGGATTGAGAACGCTCTACTCTCCGCGAATGGCGGTGGCATCGTTGTTGCGGCTTCATCAGACATCTTTGTCCTCAATAGCGTAGTTAGACAAAACCAAGAAGGCATAGTCATGTCTGAAAGTGCTGTGTTGCTCGTGCAGAACAACACCGTAAGTGACGGAGGTCAAGGTATTGTTGCCAGGGAATCATCCCAATTCCTGGTCGTCAGGAATGTCGTGACCAACAACACTGCGAACGGACTTATCCTTCTCGGATCCGTGAACAGCACTATTGACGCAAATGAGGTTAGAGGTAGCGCGTTCCGAGGGATCGCCTTATTCTCATCATCAAATATTGTCGTGAGAGGCAACACCATTTCCGGAGCTGGGGAAGAATGCTTATACAATCTTAAGGGCGCAGGAAACATTCTTGTTGGCAATATAGTCGAACAATGTTCGTGGGGAGGCGTTGCGGGCTTTCGTAGTTTCGGAATGATGATTGTCGACAATATAGTAAGACAGAGTCCGCGGCATGGAATTGGCCTGTTTGAATCTTCCAAGAATCTAGTGTTCGCCAACAAGGTGACAGATACTCAAGGAGGGATAGTCGTTGCGGCGAATTCAGATTTCAACCTCGTTGCAAACAACACTGTCATCAATGGCATGGAGGCTGGGATCGTGTTGACTGGTTCCCCAGACGGTAGTCCTGATTACAACGTGATCCAGAACAACACGGTTCTGGGTTATGGAGCATTTGATCTGCTAGATGCCAGTAATGGTCGCGGCAACATATGGCGATTCAATCTCTACGAAACAAAGAACGAACCTTCCTTGGATTAACCTTGGAACGGAAGATCGCACAGGATTTATCGCATCCCTGCGATCACATTCGATCCAATCTTCGCCCGATCAAGTTGTCGTGCTCTGCAAATTCAAATCGCAGTCCTTGAGAATTATGATCTTGAAAGCAGAAAGGGTTGTTCAATGACGATGGAGGAGCGTCTCATGAGATGGCTGCTGACCTTTGCCAGTTAAGAGGCAACAGCGATTCTCTTGACCGTTCCGGCGCCACGTTCGGCAAAATAGAGAGAACCACCAGAAACGACAATTGCGAATGGTTCTCCTAGGCCATCAACGACTACGTCGACTACGCCACCATTCACCGATACTCTGCTTAACTTTCCTCCCCAACTCTCAGTGAAATAGACGTGGTCCGCTGAGACGGCAAGATCGATTGGGCCGTTCAAGCCCTCGGCCAAGATGGTTACTTCCCCTCCTTCAATTGCGATCTTGCTCACAGTCCCCCCGTCCCTCTCCACAAAGTACACATACTGACCGTAGACCTGCAAGCCAGCCGGGTAGGCTAAGTTTTGGGCAAGAATAGTGATGGTTCCCTCGGTTGTCCTGATCTTACTCAATCGACCCGAAGCATATTCTGTGAAGTAAAGATAGTCTCCCGAAAGCTCTATCCGAATTGGATCTCTCAGACCATCTGCAAGCAAAATCGGCGAGCCTCCGTCCACTGATACCTTCTCAACCGTCCCCCAGTCCATATCCGTGTAGTACACGTACCCTGAAGAAACGGCTATGCCGTATGGCGCGTGCAAATTGCTCACGAGCGTCGTTACATCTCCGCCGTTGATTCCAACTTTCTTGATGGCATGGCCATGATGCTCACTAAAATAGACATAGTCGTCAACCACAGCTATGTCCATTGGCCAGGCGAGTCCGCTTACTAGGGTTTCGACACCGCGACCACTGATGTGGGCCTTACCAATCCTGCCTCCCAGAAGCTCGGTGAAATACACATGGTCACCAGATGCCGCAATGAAAGTTGGACCGTCCAATCCGCTTGCGAGAGTAGTAATGTCATCACGACGCTTACTCTCGATCACAGTTATCCTACCATATTCGATAATCAAAAGGGAAGCGACAATCAGGAGAGAGCAGAGCGCTGTCCCAACCAGCAGCGTTCGACGAGTTACCCTCATCAAGGGTCCTTCCAATGAGCTGGGGGTGGTTTAGTCAAGCGTTTCAGGCTCTTTTGTGCTGTAATCGTTATCCTGCCAGACATTGTTGAGGCTCATGTCATGAAGATCGAAAGCACTCACTCCGTCGCCGTTACCTCTTGCGATGTTTCCCCGAACAATATTGCCCACCGATCCTTCCGTTATGACAATGCCGTCTCCCACGCTTTGGGTGACATTGTTTCTCTCGACGAGATTGCCTTCTGACTGGTCCGTTAACATGATTCCCACTCCGTTTCGATTGACGACATTACCTCGAACCAGACAATTGGTTGCCCGCCACATTCCAATACCATAACTGGCGTTCTCGACGATCAAATTGCTCTCAACGACATTTCCATCCGCGATTCCAGGGGTGCCGTCTATGTTTATGCCTCCGAACTTGCCTCGTGCGACCAAGTTATTCCTAACAACGTTATCTGAACCCCTAACAAAGATTGCGACATCCTCTATCTCTTCAAAAGCGTTTGATGAAACTAGGTTATTGTCGGAGCCTTCCAGCAAGATTCCGTACTGGTTCCGGCTGATCGTGTTGTTGACAAAGGCAATGTCATGGGAGGCGAAGGCGTAGATCGCGACGTGATTCTGCGAGATCAAAGAGTCCTCAATCTTTCCGTTCTCAACTCGGTCAAGGGATATGCCGACGTTCAGGGAGTCACCGTAGACTCTCACGTTTCTGATAACGAAATGAGCGCTTGTTCCGAAAATCTGTATACCGCGACCACGTGAGGCGTTTACGACCCACGCTGAGATCAGGTATGGTTCTTGGTTGGTGCCTACGCCGTGCCTCACACATTCACAACCGGAACCTGTCCCTATCCTTGTGAAATCCGCATCTCCCCCGATGGATATGGTCGCGTGTGGAGTAGGTGAGTCCTCAACACGTCTTGCGGGCGTTTGAAGGGGCTGTGCGCCAAACACGTAGATCGCAGCCAACACTGTGACAGCGACTAGTGAGAGGGCTATTGCCGATCTTCGCGGGGGCTTCACTAGTTCTCGCCCGCGTCGCTTCTACAGTTCACGATAGATGAGTCTCAACTTGCTCCGCTTCTGCGTCCCGTATCCAACTGTGTACCTACCCACCACTCTGCTCCTTGCGGATAGCTTGATCGAAGGGAAAAAGATGGGTCCTGAGAAACCTGTCGTCCCGGCGGTGTAGGTGGATGGCAATTGCAGGATGGTTCTTTCATCCCCAAGATTGCCCACGCCTAGTTCAATGATCCCTTCGATATCGTTGCCCTTAAGGTATATCCCAACGATTTCGAAGTCGATTTCAATCGTATCGGCCGGAACGACCTCTACCCAAGGACTCCACGTCCAATCAACGCCTGAAAGCAGGGTTATGGGATAATCGAGCAACGGATATACTCTCAGACCAGCGCTGCCTTCATGGTCGACGCTTGTCTGGCGGGAGATCTCGTTGTCATCAGTTTTCTGCGCCGTGGGTGTCATCGTTCCCAAGAGAAACGTGGCCGCAAGGCCTCCTCCGTATCCTAGGTACTTCACGATTCTAGTGAGTAGTCGTCTACGGTCTATGGTTGTCGACTTGATCATCCCTGCCTTACCAAGGATTGCCCAAGAACGAGTCCACCTAAGGAATAAATGATTTGTTGCAGGTTGGTATCCTTGCCTCAAAAGACTCTTATTGGTTGGGGGAAGTCTTCTCCAGGGGAGAGAACTTGCGTCGACTCACTTGGGTCATGGTGGTCGTCGCTCTAACGATCGCCATGCTAATCGTGTATTCTTCGATTCCATGCAGGGTCGCTAGGGATGAGCTCGCGTTCTCCTCCGTCAAGCCGTTAATTGTCTCCACATTGTCAGGATATGCGGTGGGTTTCTCCTTCAACCTGACGAATCTGAGTTCCTGCGAGGTTGAAGTTGGATCGCTTCACGTGAATCTGCGTGAAGCTTTCTACTGGGATGGTAGTCGAGAAGCTCTCGGTTCAAGCGAATTTCAATCACTGAGCAAGACTTTGAATCCTCAGGAATCGACAACTATTTCTTACATGTTGGATTCTATTTTTGTGAATCGGCCCGTGAAACTCAGCATCGCAATTGATGTCGACGTGACTGGATCTGGTATGATAGTGGTTTTCGATGGAGAGCTAGTTGTCCCCATGGAGTAACCAAGGCTGAGATCTTGCGCCTGTTTTCTAACCCGACAGAGCGATATCTATCGCGGCCTTAAAGGCAGCCGTTGGCGTCATTCCTTCGAATCTGCTCAGTATGATTCCGGTCCTGTCGATGACGAAATAGGTAGGTGTCCCTTCGATTCCGTATTTTTGGAAGACGCTGTTGTCTTGGTCGAAGACGTGTGTCCAGCTGGCTCCGTATTCCCTAATGAATTGTGCCGTGGATTCTGCGGAAGCGCCCCCAAACGTTCCGGCAACAGAAAGAAAAGTGACACCCATTCCTCGATATTCCTGATATAGTGATTCAACTGCCGGAGCCATCCTCTGGCAAACCTCACATGATGAGACCATGAATTCTAGTACCACAACCTTACCTCTCAACGAGAAGATATCGACTCCCTGCGTCAGAAGCCCGTCACTTGTGATGACTGGAAGGCTGAAGTAGGGTGCCTCAGCACCTCTATCAACACCTGGGCTGACACTTGGCTGTAAAAGTAGATACGCCAAAGCCACAGCAACCAGAAGGACCGCTACGGCCAATATTATCGGTCCTGTATTCGAGGGATGCTTCTGCTTCTTACGCTTTGAGAATGATCTTGCCTTCAACAGAACTCGCGTAGTTTCCTTCTCAACTGAACGTATATAGGCTTGACCGAGAGTTGGGCGCAGACTGGGACTCTTATGACGATTGTCTTCGCTAGTAAGATGACTGAAGAGCCTTACTTCGTTCCTTTTCCTCCGTACAAGAGTGTTCTTCGCCCGTACAAAAGTCTTGTACATGGCAGATATTAAATAACGTTCGAGGTATCCACCAGCATCTTGTTCGGGTCGGCGGGGGACACTGCCGACTCGGAAAAAAGAAAATAGGAGAAAGAAAATGAGAAAGGAATACTATCTGCCTGCTGTTGCTTCATTGCTGATCTTTGGATTGCTATTCTCATCCATAGCACCTGTCGGGGCCGCCATTGCTAGACCGAAGGCGCTTCCAGTGCTTGAGATTACGACGATCGCTGAGGACGACGAGCTCAGAAAGACCGGAGTAATAGTCTTCGGACTCCCAGTACCTACGGGCTGGCCTAAGCCCTCTGAGCCAGGCTTCGACAAGCTTGCACAATACAAGATCCTCGTAACATACAACGGGGTTCCAGTAACACCTAATCTCATCGTCTGCCAAGTCTTCGAGAAGGACAAGATCGCGCCAGGAAAACTCAAGCAATTCTACGAAGAATTGGTGAAGACCGTCGTGATCGATGTCTCCGATAACTTCTTCTGCAAGCCCCGATGGGGCAAGCCTGGGGTCGGCGTTTTGGATGTCTACTATCTCGGCCCTCAACACAAGGAGTACATTGCTGACAATGTGATGGTTGTGTATGCCTCGTTGAAAGTTGGAAGGTCAACCATCTGGGGAACAGAGATTCAGGACATCTGCACCTTGGGCTGGTCGATGGCCGATAATTCCAACTCCATTACGAAGCCAGACGGAAGTACGCACTGGACATGGGACAATCCACTCGGACCCTTCGTGAGCTGCGAAGAGGCCTCGATATGGCAGAAGGTCTACATGGACTTCCCGATTCAAGGTGAACCTTGAAGGGTGATAATGCCATGAATAAGAAGTATCTTCTACCCGCCATCGCAACCGTGCTCGTCCTGTCGCTGCTTCTCTCTTCTGCGCAGTACGCGTTCGCAGCCAACAACTCCGTTGCGATCATCGGTCCGAAGCTTGTCGTAACAACGATCCCAGAAGACGATCAGGTCAGAGAGAAGGGCATAATCGTCTTCGGATTCTCAGAACCTGAGGGCTGGCCTAAGCCCTATCAGCCGGGCGATGACTGGATCTCACAGCACAAGCTCCTCGTAACATACAACGGGCTCCCACTCTTCTGGCCGGTCACAGGGCCTGCGGGGGTCATCATAAAGTGCAACGTCCTTGAGAAGGATAAGACGAACGTCGTATTCAACAAAATGGGAACTCTAGGCCCACAATTCCCTGAGGAGAACCTGAAGACCCACCTTGTCGATGTGAGCGATTTCTTCATCTGCAAACCACGATGGAAGTCCCCTCTCAACATTGCGGGCTTCCTGGAGTCCGTAGGTGTCCTAGACGTCTACTACATAGGCCCTCCGGATCCGACCTTTATCGCTGACAACATACTCGTAGTTCAAGCGTTCATAACCGTAGGGCGCACCCTAGTCACCGGCGCCGACATCCAGGATATCTGTGTCCTAGGCTGGTCTATGGCTAGCAACCATCTAACGGTAACATTGCCCAACGGGAGAGGCTCCTACCATACATGGGACAACCCATTAGGGCCATTCGTCAGCTGTGAAGAAGCAGCGCTCTGGCAGAGAGAGTACTTAGGTGTGGAGATCGGAACGCAAGAAGGCACCACACCCGTCTACGACTAAGACAACCCGTAGCACCAACCGAAGCTACGGGCAAACCCTCTTTTTCTTCCCACGCATTCTGAAGAACAAAACGTGAGACAACTTGAACGAGGCTCTTTTCATTGAACGGATGAGACCATTCATACTGGGAGCGATCATTGGAGCTATCTTGCTAGCCGTGGAAGTGTTGGCCCCGCCGAGAGTTTCCGACGAACTTCTAATCGGAGCGTACGCCGCAATCCTCGTCCTGATCTCAGCGCCTTTCCTTCGTTCGACCATTTCAGGGCTTGTATGTGGCATCGTTGCTCTCATAACCCAGACGGCAGGGGTCGTCGCCTACTACGGTTCGACATACGGCTTGGTGTTGGCAGGGGGCGTAGTCGTTTACTCAATATTGTTCATTTACAAGCTTTTTGCCTTCCCACTTGCAGGTGCCCTGGCAGGATATCTGAGCAGGAGACTCTAAGAAGAAACCAGAAGCGGGAAGGGGAGGCCAATAAGAAATGGGGGACGGGGTGGCGAGGTTCCTGGTCAACTGCATGGAGGCAGAGTACCAGAGGGGATACAAAGTAGGGTTGGTTTTACCGCGACCGGCACCTGATCGAAGCCCCTGAAGACTACATCCCCTGCTATTGCTTGAGCATTCAGATACAGCAAGTAGAATCCGGCTCGAGCCTTTGAGTTGATCACAAACTGTACTGTATGGTATAGCACGGCGCCCTCAAAGCCGTATTCGCCATCTGTGATGACCACATTGCTCCATTGGGCCGTGCTTCCGAGTAATGTCACTGAGTTCTCTGTCACTACCCTTGGCCAGCAACACCTTACCGATTCCGTCCTCACCAGCCGCATTGACAGCGTGACCGTATCGAACTTGTAGAGATCCGGCACGAAATACGAGGGCGGCATTATGGCAAGAACCAGATTAGCGGAGTAGGTTCCCGGCCCGGAAAAATAGACATTGACTTGCGGAGTCAGGGCGGTCAGTATCCCTCTTGGATGAATGTACCCAGCCGACGAAGAAGGCGCAGACAATGTCAGACTTAGAAATAGCATTGAAAACAATAGTCCGCCTGCAAGGATACGAATGCCTCGCATTCCTAAACCTCAGGACGCGAATAACACCCCTCAAACTATAATGGCTACGTTCACAAGAACGCGCAATAACGCTCACGGGCCCGACTCAGTTTGGGGTTCTCTTCGAGCCTCGATTTTCGATGAAAACATCTTTGACAGCCCGACGGCAAGCGCGTCGTGGTCGAAATTAGAGGACACTTCTCAACCTAACTTGCTGAAATCCTGTTCAGCTCACAATATATAGACCCGGCTCAAGCCGAATTCAGCCAACATGGAAACAGCACTGGCAATTGCTCCGTCACGATCTCATCCATCCTCGCGTAAACCTGTTGCCGACCAGATCGTCGCTCCAAATTCCCCTATCCGATCACATGGTCATCATTCTCAGGGGGCTAAGAAGGCGGCGAAAGCTCTCTATCAGAGTCTCCACGTCGACGCAGTTGGTCGTTCGATATCAAGAATGCTGCAAGACCTTCCGGTTCCAATGAAAGCGGCCCCGAACTGTTGGACGAAGCCATAGAAGTGGACAAGCACTACAGTCCCACTCGCCATCCCTAACTTTCATCCAGAAGGCGTGCCAATGGATTACCATAGCGAACGTGAGGCGCGAAGGGCAGCAGGGAAGGGGACAATTGAGTTCTGCAGAAGTTAGATACCTCAAGATCAACTTCGATGAGATCGTCGCTAAGCTGAGGAAATACGCAAGAATGAAAGCCAAGGCACATGAAACGAAAGCAATAGTTCTAGATTCCCGATCGACTTGGAACCGCGCATCCATACCACAGAGGAGTTCGTGAGCAAGATTCGCGAGCGCGATGATTTTGTAGTTGAATCTCT
>Ga0209725_1001333_pt1 | contig 14010 bp, 11 predicted proteins | sample I18A1metaG_FD_184145 | JGI IMG/M metagenome (GOLD analysis project Ga0209725, IMG submission 184145) | Lake sediment bacterial and archeal communities from Gulf of Boni, Indonesia to study Microbial Dark Matter (Phase II) - ​I18A1 metaG... | ecosystem: Environmental > Aquatic > Freshwater > Lake... | reverse complement strand
ATTATAAGAATTGTAGCATATCTAACGAATTTCCTTCAATGTTGTTTCGAAGATTTCGATCGCTTTCGCAGCTTCCCTCTCGCCGATACACAATGGCGGCTTCACTTTAACCACATTACCTGTTCCCCCAACTCCGGAAAGACCGAATATCACTCCTTTCTTGAATGCCTTGTTCACAAAATGTTGAGCTTCAGCTACGGCTCGTTTCTTAGTCTTGCGATCCTTAACAAATTCGATCCCGATATTGAGGCCTGGGCCTCTAACCTCGCCTATCATCTCATACTTGTTAGCGAGCTCATTCAATCGCTTAGTAAAGTACTCGCCCATTTTAGCTGCGTTTTCAGGTAGCTTCTCGTCAACCAAAATGTCTATCGTGGTTGATGCGGCTACGCAGCAGACAGGATGCGCTGTATGCGTGAACTGGAAGTCCCCTGGCTCTATGAGGTTGAACTTATCGCTTGTAAGTACTCCGCCAATAGGGAAGCCGCTTCCAAAGGCTTTCCCGAGAGCCATCACGTCGGGCGTCACTCCGTAGTAGTCAGCGGCGAACATTTTGCCGCATCGACCGAAGCCTGTTTGCACTTCATCAAATATGAGAGGCACGTTATGGTCATTACAGATATTTCGCAACTCATTCAAGTAGCCTTTCGGAGGTGCTATTTGACCTCCGTTTCCTTGGACAGGTTCAACTATAAGCCCAGCCATCTTTCCGTCAGCCATATGTTCAAGCGCTGTGTCGATGAACCTCGCGCACTCCAGAGCGCACTCAGGATAAGTCAAACCGAAATAGCATCTGTAACAGTAGAAGTTTGGAGCTCTTGGGAAACCTACTGAGAATCTCTCGAAGCCAATCTTCTGTTGATTGAGATAACTTGCGGCCCTAGTGAACATTGTTCTTCCGTGAAATCCATGGTAGAGGGTTAAGATTGTTTGAGCATTCGAATATTTCATAGCTACAAGAATAGCCCCTTCCACAGCTTCAGAACCGCTCGTCGTGAACAAAGATTTCTTCAGATTGCCGGCAGCTATGTCAGCAAGCTTCTTGGCTAGCACAAGTCTGGCTGGATGGTCGAATACGGGCACTATATGAATTAGCTTGTCAATCTGGTCTTTCGTCGCCTTAATCAGCTTAGGATGTTGATGCCCAATATTTACCGACCAAGCTTGAGAAGTGCAGTCGATGTATTCCTTACCGCTACTATCCTTCAGTATTACGCCTTTGCCTTCTGTGAATATTGTCGGATTGTGATCCCAACCGTAGATAACATGCGCTTTACTTATCTTCAAGAGTTCATCTGTCGAGTAGCTCAAGATCAAACCACCGGACGCCTAATATGAAGCAGAGTGGCGTATTTCACATTTTTCATCGTTTGAAACGTCACCGTAAGGATTTCAGTGAGTTTCCAAAGCCTGTCGACATAAAAATGGAGGGGTTTTCATTTACTTACAGCTTTAAGTGCTTGATCGAAAATCTCAAGTGATTTGTCAATTTCCTTTTCATCGATAGCTAGTGGTGGCATCAAATTGACTCTATTCCCATAGTATCCAGCACGCTCGTAGAGCAGCCCTCTCTTGAAGCATTCCGTCTGCAAGATCTTGTTTTTCTTCGCCGCTGGTTCTTTTGTTTTCCTATCCTCGACAAGCTCTATTCCAATGAATAGGCCTCGTCCATCAACGTCTCCAATGATCTTGTACTTCTCAGCCAGTTCTCTCCAACCCTTTATGAAGCTGTCTCCCATCTTTTGCGCTCTTTCCCACAGTCTCTCTTTCATTATGATGTCGATTACGACTAGGGCTACTGTTGTGGCTAGAGGTATACCGCCGAATGTTGTGCTGTGCGCTGCTGGACCCAGTTCATCCATAATCTCCGAACGTGCGATTACCGCTGACATAGGGATGCCTGCGGCGACGGATTTGGCCACTGTCATTATGTCGGGAGTCACGCCTGATAGTTCGCAAGCCCATAACCTTCCGCTTCTAGCCCATCCTGTCTGGATCTCGTCGATTATCAATAGTATCTCGTGTTCATCGGCTATCCTTCTCAGGTTTTGAAGGAACTCTCTTGGAGGAGAGATGTACCCAGCATGAGCTTGCATGGGCTCAACCAGAATAGCAGCGATACTTGAAACCTTCACCTGTTCACCAGTATAGCTGACGCCGTACTGCGGACTGCTCAAGAGATCTTCTACATACTTGGTGCATTGCATATCACATTCAGGATAGGTCTTCCCGAATATGCATCTGTAACAGTAGGCAAAGGGAACATGTACAACGCCTATGTCCAATGGGAATCCTTGGAAGTACCTCATGTACGCATTACTAGTAGCGTTCATCGCTCCGAAGGTTCTGCCGTGATATCCGCCGTAGAAAGACAGAGTCATCGGTCTACCTGTATAATACCTTGCGAACTTCATACTCGCTTCTACGGCTTCTCCTCCTGTCACACCGTAGTACACTTTCTTCTCATGTTTCCCAGGCGTTATCTCCGCAAGCTTTTGAGCTAGTTCTGCTCGCGATTGATGCGGCAACTCGCAGTACTGAATCAATTTTTCACACGCATCTTTTATTGCCTCCACGACCTCAGGACGCCCGTAGCCTATGTTGTGAACAGCAAAACCACTTATCATATCCAAGTACTCGATGCCGTCGGCATCCCAAACCTTAGCACCAAGGCCTTTCACCACAACAGGCGGACACTCGAAGAGCGTATAGTAGATATGCGCTGGAGATTCGTACTTCAACGATTTTTTTAAGACCTTTTTGGACTTTGAACCTGCAGCTTTCTCCTCGATTATCTTCAAGATCTCTTGAGGTTTTGGTCCCTTCATCCTTTCTCTTTCATTCTTTATCGTCTCATAGAACGGTCTGCGAAACATTCACTTGCCTCCTGCCTCTACACAGTTGAAGCTATTCGTATAAAAGCGTTAGAAAGCAGTGCTTCGTTGCTATGCTTCGACAAATTTTCTCTCTTTAAAGCTAATATAGGTTTGATGCAGAATCAGTAAGTCCACGAAGGTTTGGATATGGTCGCGAAAACTAGATTGTCAAAGGAACGAGGCCTTCTAGGGGCTCTTGGACCCAAGTCAAAGGAAGTGATAGAGATGCTGATGGAGTATGAGGTGAATACTGAGTGGGCTTTCGGAGTATTTCTGAGGCCGGTTGTTTGGGATCGTGCAGATGGGTGTATGCTGACGGATATTGATGGCAATGAGTATATCGATTTTTCTTCTGGATTTGCTACAGCTATCTCCGGTCACAGCAACCGTAAGGTCCGTGGGGCATTATTCAAACAAGCTGAGAAACTGACGCATGCACCAGACTCCCCTACGCTGCCGAGGGCTCTGTTGACCAGGAAACTTGCTGATGCAATCGAGATAGCGTTGAAGTTGGCAAGAAGTCACAAGAAGAGGAGCGAGATAATAGCTTTTCAAGGCGGGTTCCATGGAAGAGCCACATATGGATGTATGTCGGTTACGTCGGTCAACTTCTCAAAGAAAGGCTGTTTTCCGCAGGTTCCCGGTATACATTATGTTCCGTACGCTTACTGCTACCGTTGCGCTTTCGGCAAAGAATACCCGGAATGTAATCTCTGGTGTACTGATTACATCGTCAATCTGCTTGAAGGAGGAATGACAGGTCTCGCTGAACCAGCAGCCTTGATAGTTGAACCGTTGCTCGGGGCTGGAGGTTACGTGGTTCCGCCCGATACTTATCTACCGAGGCTTGAGAAGATTTGCAGAGAACACGATTTGCTCTTCATAGTGGATGAGATGCAGACGGCTTTCGGTAGATATGGCGGAAAGATTACCGCGAGCGATGTGCTTGGAGTCCATCCGGACATCATAACTCTCGGAAAAGGCTTGACCGGAGGCTATCCGCTCTCAGCTACTGTGACCACGGATGAGGTGGCAAGTTCATGGAGTCCAGTCGTCCATTCCGCGACGTATACAGGGAACCCGCTTATGTGCGCAGTTGCTCTAGCGCAAATCGATGTCGTCCAAGAGCTTAAACTTCCTGAACGAGCTAAGAAGCTGGAGGCACGTTTCAGAAAAGCGGTCGAGGACAACCTTTCAGGATCGAGATGCGTTGGCGAGATATCAGTTAAAGGCCTCTTCTGCGGCATAGAGATAGTTGAAGATAAGAAAATGAAGAACCCGGCGAGAGAGGAGTTCATGAAGCGAATTGCAGATCTCAATATTGAACACGGACTGATGAGCGGCCCACCCACCGACGGCATATTCCACAACAGAATAAACTTGGCACCACCACTGATCATAACTGAAGAATTGATAGAGAAAGGCGCTGCAATCCTAGGAGAGAGCATAAAGAAAGCTGAGAAGGAGTTTCTTTAACTCGCGATTGTGGATAAAACTCAATTCCAAACATTTCTTCTTTAACGCTAAAGTGCGTTGACGGAATATGAGAGAGACGTGTCTCCTAGTCACGAACTTGACTGACAGCGGTGCTACCAAGGTAACTTACCGATATGTGAAAGAAAGATTCGTTTTCAACGGAGAGATCTTAGTCCAGAGTACGAGGCTGAAGTACCTCGAGGATCTGGCGAAGAAGTGTACAAAATGGGACATAGTAGTCGGAGCTGGAGGAGGCGCTGCCATAGATGTAGCGAAATACATCGGCGCCAAGAACAAGATAGAAGCAATCGCTTTCCCAACTATCCTCTCAACGGATGCGATGTATACATCGTCGACTGCGACAAGACAACAGGGAACGGTTAGATATATTCCAACTAAGAAGCCGGACAAGATCATATTGGATTTTGACCTGATCCTCAGGGCGCCGTACAGATTGAATGTTGCAGGATGGGCCGATGTTCTATCGATACATACAGCTGTATGGGATTGGAAGTTGGCCGCTGAGAAGACTCATGAGAGTTTTAGCCCTGAGATCGCTGAAATAGCATTACGCCTCCTCGACAAGGTTCGTAAAGTAGATACCAAAGAAGGGTTGATGACTCTCAATGACTGTCTGAAGGCTGAAGTGGAATTGTGTGAACGACTTGGTTCGGCGAGGCCTGAAGAAGGAAGTGAGCACATATTCGCCTATTTGATTGAGAGCCACTTGTCAAAAGCCTGTTTGCACGGAGAGTTGGTTGCACTCGGCATACATGAGCTTAGTAGAATGCAGAGGAATAGAGTGGATTTCATCGCAAATTTGATGGATGAGATAGGGCTAACGTACAGAGCGCAAGACCTCGGAATAGAAGAAAGAATCGTTAAGAGAGTACTAGAAGAACTACCTGAGTACTCTAAGCGACACAAGTTCTTCTATACAGTTATTGATGAGATGAGTCCAGCATAGGCTTCTCTTAGCCGCTCATACTTTTCTCTACTTCACTTAACACTTTATCTATGACGTCCACAGCTTTCGAAATTTGCTCCCTCGTAATAGCGACTGGTGGCTTAATCTTGAAGACATTGCCTATACCAGGCTGTTGAGACAGACCGAACCAGACCCCCCTCTCAAAGCACATTGTTGTAGCTTTCAACGCTTCCTCGGGAGCTCTCTCTTTCGTCTTCTTGTCTTTCACAATCTCGACCCCTATGTAAAGACCTGGGCCCCTAACCTCGCCTATCAACCGATGTCTTCCTTGCAGTTCCTTCAGTTTTCCAGTCAAGAAGTTTCCTAGCGCAGACGCTTTCTCAGGAACCTTCTCTTCCAATATGATGTCGACAACGGCTGAGGCCACAGCGCAATTGATAGGGTTACCGCTGAACGTCAACGAATGCCAAGTTTCTCTAGGCTGGTGATCTTTGAACGCGCCTTCAGCAACCTCTTCTCTGAACATCGCCGCCGAGATGGGTATTCCACCCCCTAAAGCCTTCCCGATACACATAATGTCAGGTTGGAGACCGATGCGTTCAGACCCCCACATCCTGCCAGTTCGCCCTAAACCAGTTTGAATCTCATCTGCAATTATGAGAATTCTATGCTTATCACATGTTTCTCCTATGATCTTTGCGTACTCCTCGTCAGGTGGATGAACGTGCCCTCCCATTCCTTGTATAGGCTCCATAATGAATGCAGCCACATCGTGAGAAGACCCATGCTTAATCGTTTCTTCCAGAGCCCTTGCACATTCGAAATCGCATCCAGGATAGGATTGACCGTAGAAGCATCTGTAGCAGTATGGTGACGGAATTTGCCTGAAACCCGGAACTATCGGAAGGCCTTCTCTCAGTTTCGCTTGTCCTAGATTTGATAGCGCAATGGTCATCCCATGATATCCTTCATAGAGAGAGATTACTTCCTTCTTCTTGGTATACTTTATCGCTGCTTTCAACGCAGTTTCCACGGCTTCTCCTCCACCGCAGCCGAACCAAGTCTTAATCAGTCCGCGTGGAGCTATCTTAGCCAGTTTCTCAGCCAGTTCAACTCGCGGCGCATTGATGTGTCCAAAGAACGCGTGAGGGAATTCTGCTTGCTTCTTAATAGCTTCAACAACCTTTGGATGGCCCCACCCGATCAGCATGGGGCCGGCTGTTCCCGCAATACAGTCAATATACTCTTTCCCATTCGCATCTTTAACGAGAGCACCTTTTCCCTCAACCAGTATTACTGGCTCATAGTTCGATCCGTGAATAACATACCTGCTGTCTTTTTCGATTATTTCCTCTACAGAGGGCATGATCCGTTTCACCTTTTCCCAGCTTTCCAAGTCTTACATTTATAAGATTATTTACTTAGAGAATCATCTTCGGCCAGATGAATTTTTGTTCGACTACACGCTTCCGAAAGTTAGCTCATTTACGCCAGTTCTCACATATCCAAAACACTTCAATGACAACTGTGGCGTGCTAGAATCTATTGGCAAAGAAATCTTTGATGCGGTTGCCATACTACCCCTTAACCGCTCCGAACGTGAGGCCTCTAACCAGCTGTCTCTGAACGATGAGGGCGAAGATTATTACTGGGAAGGCTGTGCTGACTCCTGCAGCAGCCATCTCTCCCCATCTGATTGCCTCGTGCGTAATGAACTCCGTCATACCTACTGGAACCGTTCTTGCAGTGTATCCTGTGAGCAGGAGCGCGAACATGAACTCATTCCAGCATAGTATTAGGCAGAAGATAGCTATGGCCGCGAGCCCTGATGCTACTAAAGGTAGACTAATCTTATAGAATACTTGAAAACTTGTACATCCATCTACCACCGCTGATTCTTCTATGTCTTTTGGTATCTCCTCGATGAAGCCTTTAGTCATCCAAATGACGAAGGAGAGATTGAAAGTCAAATAGGTTATGATTAAGGCTAGATGCGTATCCAGAAGCCCAGCCGACTTCCAGATCATATAGAATGGAATTATTATGCCTATCCCAGGCATCATTCTCGTCAAGAGAATTAGAGACTGTGCCAATGAGGCTCCTCGAACCTTAAATCTTGCAAGGGAGTATCCCGCTGGAGTCCCGATTAAAATCGAAAGCGCTGTGCTGCTCAGAGCAATAACGACACTGTTAAGGTAGTACTTGGGGAAACTGGACAAGTAGTATACCCCTTGATAGTTCTCGAATGTGGGTTCAAAGAACCATTTCGGCGGAATTGCAAAAGCGAGAAACCGTGTCTTGAATGACGTTACGACCAGCCAAGCGAATGGAAACAGGGAGATCAGTACGATGATAATTAAGGCACAGTATACAAGCCACATGCCCATCCGCGCTTTCAACTTTTTCGACACCATTACATTTCACCAAGCATCTCTTTCACGTGCGCACAAATCTTCTGATCACTAGAGTCACAACGATTACGATGAGCACCAGCTCCATGGCGATAGCTGCAGCGTACGTAACCTCTCCGCTCAAAACGAAACCGACTTTGTAGGCATACATGTTAAGGGTCTCGGTAGCTATGCCTGGTCCACCCGAAGTCATCACGTAGATTATGTCGAAAATCTGGATAGAGTCTATTATTCTAAAGATCACTGCAACCGCAAGTACTGGCCAGATCGAAGGCAGAATGACGTACATGAAAGTCTGCAATCTGGAAGCTCCGTCAATCTTAGCAGCTTCCAATGGGTCACGTGGCATCGACTCCAACGCCGCGAGACCGACTAGCGCCATATATGGTGTCCACTGCCAAATATCGGTAAGCATTATGGCTGGCAATGCTGTTACTGGATCCGCCAGCCACCCAATACCCCTAATGCCGACTAGACTTAGAAAGTAGTTGATCATCCCGAAGTCGCCGTGGAACATAAGAGTTCTGAAGGAAAGCCCTGTAACTACGGGTGTCACAACCATAGGAATTAGGATAATGGATCGAAAGATTACTTTTCCCTTCAGCTCCCTATCCAAAAGAAGTGCTATTCCAATTCCTAGAAGCAACTCTCCAATTAGAATACCACTTACAAGGATCGCTGTTAGCTGAATGCCGTTCAATACTCTCGCATCAAAGATACTGCGCAAGTAATTTGCCAGACCTACAAACTGCATTCCCAAATACGGTTTAGTAAGATACTGTTCGTTGAAACTGAGAAAGATGCAGTAGAAAATCGGGTAAACAAAAACGCCGAACAGGCTGACTAAAGCAGGCAAAAGAAGCAGGTAGCCAATGTTCCTCTCTTTCCAACCTTTCCATACCATTTCAGCAGCACTCTTTGGAGCAGAATCAAAGAAAAAAGGAAGGGGATTTGGCCTACTTGTAGTATCCGGCCTTCTTCATAGTCTCGTATATGTCTTTTGCAGCAGCATCCAACGCCACTTTAGCTGACTTGCTCCCAGCTATCACTTCTGAGATAGCGATTCCCACTCTGTCTCCAACATCTCTCCACTCCGGGATTCGCGGTCGATAACTGACGTCTGCTTCGTCCAAAGCCTTCACGTGCGCCTCGATCCATTCCGGATACGGATATCTCTTGCGGTAGACTGGGTCATTGAAAACTGAAGTGCTGACCACATTGCTGTGCGCTGCAACTAGGGCTGCGTCCAATTGGACGTCTGGACGCATGCACCATTTAATGAACATCCATGTAGCTTCTCTAGCTCTCTGGTTCAAAGTATGGTTTATTGAAAGCCCTGAAGTGTATATGCTCGGAAACCTTCCAGCTCTTCCCTTCGGTGGAGGCACGTAACCGATCTTCCCAGTTATCGTAGACTGCGCTGGATCCTCGATCCTCGGTGCAAAGTCACTAGCATCTATTATCATCGCGCATTTGCCTTGCTGGAAGACCAGCTGAACGTCATCCCACAGATACGATGCTGAACCTTTCGGGCCGAACTTCTTCAACAAGTTAGCATAGAATTCAGTTGCTTCAATGCCCTCAGCGTTGTTGATTGCTGGAGTCCAATCTTCGTTGAAGTACTTTCCTCCAAATGCTCTTAAGAAGCCCGTCCAGATGTATACATTCATTCCTTCTCCTTGGTAGCCTCTCAACGATATGCCGTAGACATCGCCCTTCCTCAGTTTTTCAGCCGCGCTCCACAGGTCGTCCATGGTATCTGGTGGAGCTAGTCCAGCTTGCTCAAACAAGTCTTTCCTGTACATGAGGAGCGTTGTTTCGCCGTATACTGGCAGACCGTAAAGTTTTCCGTCCCAAGTGTTGGCTTCCAGATACTTTGGAATGATGTCCTTCTTGTCGAATCCTTGCCCTAAAACAGGATCTGCTACGAATTCGTCCAAAGGAACGAGCCAGCCCGCTTTCGAATATTCTGGGAAACGCTGAACATCTACCGAGGCCGCGCTGAACTCACCGGTCCCCGTCGATAGATCCATAAGTATTCTTTGGCGCAGTTCCAATTCGGGCAGAAACAGAGGCCTCACGCTTATCCCTGTCTCTTCCTCAAACTTTGGAGCTAGCTTTGCGAAGGCTTCAGTAGAGGGCAAGAGCTCGAATGCCGCAGATATGCTCTCGCCTTTGTAAGGTTGCCCAGGTGTTGGAGTGGGTGTAGGCGTTGGGGTTGGTGTAGGCGTCGGTGTGGGCGTAGGCGTTAGCGTAGGAGTGGGTGTAGGCGTTGTTGGCGGAGGCTTAGTTGCTTCATAGATGCCGTAGGCTACACCGCCGACAACGACGACTGCGACGACTCCTCCAACGTACTTGACGTAACTACGTCTAGTTACTTTCTCTTCGCTCACGATCATCACCTTCATTTTCCGATCTTTCTAGAATATCGGACATTATATAATCTTTCCTTGCAAAAGAATCAGTAATTCCGGTGGACTTGGCTGAAAAGTAAGAAGTACATGAAGATACATAGAGCCGTTTCTGTCTACCAACCAAGGCTTTTCGGCTATTCTTTCAACTGGTGGCTAGAAGCGAATTCCTCAACTTCTCTTCGGGATCCAGGTCCTTCCATCGGGCCAAACTTGGTAACCTTGATAGCCCCGGCTGCGCTGGCGAACTTCGCCGTTCTCTTGAGCGGCCATCCCTCTAGCATTCCAACAACGAATGCTCCATCATAGACATCACCTGCACCTGTGGGGTCAAGTTCGACTACGTCGAAGGCGGGCTCTCTTATGATCTCATCTTTTGTAGCGACTATCGCACCTTCACCACCAAGTTTGATAACAGCAATTTTCGGCCCAACGTTTAACAAGGCCTTTGCTGACTCAACAGGGTCCTTGAGACCAGTCAATGCTTCTGCCTCAGCACCGCTTGGTAGCGCAACATCACAAACGCGCATTATCGGCGCACATAGCTTTCGAATCTCTTCAACGTTGAGCAGTTCAGGTCGAAGGTTGGGGTCGAAAGCGACCATCCCTCCAGCTTTCTTTACCATGCGGACTGCCTCATAGCAAGCGTCTCGAGATGACTCGCTTACTGCGAGCGATGAGCCCATAACATGAACAAGTTTCGCTTTAGAAACATAGCTAGGATCCAAATCAGCTGGAGAGAGTTGTCCCGCTGCAGCATGCCGGAGGTGAAAGATGAATTTTCTGATTCCTGAAGAATAGTACATCACAAACGTGGTCCCAGTTGTGAATCCGCTCTTCACCTTGATGTATCCAGTTTCAACGCCATCATTCTTCAACCGATCTATCAATAGCCTCCCAAAGCCGTCGTCTCCAACCACCCCGATGAAACCGCACTTAACGCCGAGTCTGGCGACAGCGTCGATGAATATGGCTGGTGCTCCACTCGGATAGGGTCCTGAGTACTCGCCTACCTGTGTATGAGGAACATCCTTCTTGGTACGCATAATCTCAACAAGAATCTCGCCCAAGGCCATGACATCGGATCCAACAGGTATTCCCATACTGATCGACATCCAACTCAAAAGCTCACGGTAAATGTCTCACTTCCTTAAAGTCTAAAAGCTTACGGAATCTTCTAGATTTGGGAAATTCAAGGATCATTCAGAGAGAATGCTCAACAGCACTATCGTCTTCATTTCGAGGAAAAATTCTGTTCCGGTTCTCGGTTCTTCAAACTCAACTGATATGCAGCCGATCTCCTAGAGACATACGCAGTCAGTGGGTAGATTACGTTTAATCGAGCTAAAGCTTCTTGCGGAAGGCAGTTACCGCCAGAGCATTAATCGCAACGGCGTAAATGGTTAGAGCGAGCAGATCAATGGCTATGATTTCGAACCCGCCGCCCTTCACCATGACTGAACGCATCGCATGAATCATGTAGGTTAAGGGCAGGCAGTAGGATATAGGCTGAATAAAATTTGGCATGGACTCGATAGGATAGAATGTTCCGGACAAGAATGCTGTTGGAATTATAAAAGGCAACAAAGTCTGAATCGCTTGAAGCTGGGTCTTCGAGATGGCTGAGGAGAGAATGCCTAAACTTAATGAAGCCGCTAGAAAGATGAAGATGAATAAAGCTATTAGAAATACGTTTCCTCTAATCGTAAGTTTGAACGCATATACGGCAACAGCCATCATGAAGAAGGCGTTCGTCAACCCGATTCCCATGTAAACTATCATCTTGCCGAGCAGAACATCCAAACTGCTGATCGGAGTAACGATCAGCTGCTCTATCGTTCCCCGCTCCCTTTCACCGGCAATAGACACGGCGATCGTCATAATCGGGAACATTTGTAGGACGAAACCGACGACAGCTGGAGCCATAAACTCGATGTATCGAAGCGTTGGGTTAAAGAGTACAATGTTGCTAGTTCTGACGACTATTCTAGGCGAGAAGCTTTGTGCCACCGCTTGAACAGATGGTAGAACCTTACTCGCAGACATAGGGTCTGATCCGTCGACTACGACGTAAACGTAGGCCTGACCGCTTCTGAAGTTCTCATCAAAGCTCTTCGGGATGAGAATAGCAGCCTTCGCTTGACCGTTCTTGATAAGGTTCTCAGCGTCATCGAGATCATTTGCATAATACTTGATCTTGACGGTATCAGTCTGCCTCAATGCATCTAAAAACATCGTACTGAAGCCACGGCCATCCTCATTAACGACGATAGCAGAAATGTTCTTGACCTCGCCTGTAAATCCAAGCCCTATAAGGGTCATCATCATTACAGGCATCATAAACGCGATAAAGAGAACGCGTCTATTCCTTGACAATTGAAGAATCTCCTTTTTCACCATCAAAAGCGTCCTATCAACAGCCAATCTATCCGCCCCCAACCTTAACTAACTCAATAAAGACATCTTCCAACGAAGGCTCAATCCTCTGCACACTTGAAACTTCAACCCTATTCTCCCTCAAGAAAGCTGTTATCTCCGGAATAGAGGAAGCCGCATCCTCAACGTAGAGAAGCAGTCGCTTCTCTTTCACCTCTATCCTCCGAATCTTCGCAAAGTCCTTCAAAATAGAGTGGGCTTTCTCGATTTTTGATGGAATGAGTTCAACCAATTCGCCTCCTAGAGTGGCTTTCTTCAACTTGCTAGGGGTATCAAGGGCGATTAACCTCCCCTTGTTGATCAACCCTAATCGATCACAAAGTTCAGCCTCGTCCATGTAATGCGTATTAATGAACAAAGTGACTCCCTCTTTGTTCAGGTCACGAAAGTATCTCCAGAACGCTTTGCGTAGGGGAGGGTCTATCCCAGCAGTCGGTTCATCAAGAATCAGCAGTTCAGGCTCATGCACCAAAGAGCAGGCGAGAGCAAGCCTCTGCTTCAACCCTCCAGAGAGCTCACCTGCAAGCTTGTTCTCGAAATCTTCCAGTTGCACAATTTCCAGAACGCGCTTAATTCTCGTCCTTCTCCGTCCACCAGGTATTCTATAAATCCCACCGAAAAAGTCAAGGTTCTCATGTAACGTGAGATCATCGTAAAGGCTGAATCTCTGGGGCATATATCCAATCCTCTCCTTAACCTTCTCAGGAAACTTGGTAACATCGACCCCAGCGACGATAGCATAACCTTCTGAAGGAGTAAGCAAACCACAGAGCATTCTAATCGCAGTCGTCTTTCCAGCTCCATTAGGACCTAAGAAACCGAAGACCTCACCCTTTCTAATCTTAAGGTTCAAATGGTCTACGGCAGTTAAATCTCCAAATTTTTTCGTCAGATTGAATGTCTCAACAAGATTCTGCCACATCTTGATTCTCACAACCAGTGAAGCTGACTCAAAACCGAATAAGCGATCCTCCTCTCTAATCTCCGCTTCAAATCTTTTTAGCGGATCTTCTTCTCTTGCGTAATGAGAAGACGCCTATCAAAACTACTACCACTGCAGTTATAATTACCCCATAGATGATTGAAAGGGGTCTCTGTGAAACTTGCAAACCGATAGAGGACGTCTGATCGAAAATCTTGTCATCCTGGGTCCACTCAACTCTAAGATCCATGTAGCATCGGCCGGAGTTAGCTCTACCGTCAATATCTAGGATGAAAGTTGCTGTCTTGTTTTCGCCATCGCCGATAGCCCCGAGGTAGTCCGTAGTCGTCCCAGAGAAGAAGTTCCCAGTCTTCAATTGGACTCTAACAGATTCGCCGGTGACGTTACTGACGTTCCTCAGCGTGACGCGCACAACAGTACCGTAATCACCTGCAAAAACCTCTCCAGGCTCGACTCCAACCACTTCAAACTTGGCCTTCTCACTTACATAAAGTGGGATAGAGCTCATAGTAGCATTAGAACTTAAGCC
>Ga0209725_1001332_pt1 | contig 14016 bp, 10 predicted proteins | sample I18A1metaG_FD_184145 | JGI IMG/M metagenome (GOLD analysis project Ga0209725, IMG submission 184145) | Lake sediment bacterial and archeal communities from Gulf of Boni, Indonesia to study Microbial Dark Matter (Phase II) - ​I18A1 metaG... | ecosystem: Environmental > Aquatic > Freshwater > Lake... | reverse complement strand
CTCTTAATGTCGTCGCCTATGACAGGAAGGCTTTTCTCCTCGAATCTCTTAGCCCAACTCTTGTCTGAAGCTATGAACACAGGCATGCAATTGACTATGCCGACTTCAGCATCCAGACATACTTGAGCCCAAAACTTGACGGCTCTTTCACTGCCAACCGGCAGGAAGTTCAAGAGCATTTCCGTTTCGGTGTCTCGGATCTCCCTTATTATGTCTGTTTTCAATTCGCTGTCGCTTTTCGTCTGCTTGATCGGTTTGATCATCTTTTCCACGTATGCGCCGACGCCATCTAGGATTGGGCCTTCTCTAACCACAGTGTTTATCTTGGGAACGCTCGGAAGCCAGTCAACGCGGTTAGGATCCTGGTAGATCGCTTCGTGAAGGGGTTTCCCGATCTTGTTTTCACCGACGTCAAACGCCGAAGTAAAATTCAAGTCGAATACGCTGTACCCTCCGATCTTCTCGTGCATTAATCCCACTATTCTCTTATCCACGTTTTGCCGGTAATATTCTATACCTTGAACGAGCCCGGCAAAGCAATTCCCTACACCTATCACTCCGATGTTTATTCTACCCAACCAGGTTCAAGTCCACCTTTCTTACAAACATGAAGTACTTCAAAATTTTGTATGCGACTTAAAAAGCTTTGGCTATCTTTTCTCCAACTAGGGCCGAGATAGTCTTAAATGATGCTGCGTATACCCGTCAGATGTTAGTCAGGTCTGGCGGTGCGATACTTGAGCGATTGCGCCAGAAAAAGGGATGAATGTGGAGTACGCTACCCGTCAAGGAACGTTTGCGTGGGAATCAAGCACTGCGAATGCTGGGACGACGTTAAAGGCTGCATTGGAATAATTCAGATCAGGGAAAGCTTGGGATCTTCCCAACCCCATTAGCCTTTAACATAGCTAGTTGGTTATTTCATCCCTTCGCATCGGTGTGGCAAGACCGTGAGGTATTTGCTTGTAAAAAACCGGTGCTCCGTCAGTTTTTGCCTAAAGCTTTCAAGAAATATTTTTAAGCTTTCCTAATCTTACTTTCGAAAGATGAAAGATGGAAGTACAACTTGAAAGAAACGAAGTAGAGAAGTTAATGAAAGATTTGGCGGAAGCGACGGACGAGCAAATAGATGCGATTTTGAGAGAATATGAAGTCCCTTCCGCAGGAGAATTTGAAAAGCCCGGTTGCTACATTCAAACGACGCCTTTTCCAGTTCAGAAGAAGAAGATGCAGAAGAACGACATCATATTCATTCCTCTGGGCTCTACAGAGCGCCACGGCAACCATTCTGTGCAGTCGCAGGACGTGTTGCAGGCGTCTCGAATTGTAGAAGCCGTAAGAAGATACACTGCTAGGCATGGAAAGGAAGTGAATCTGGCCTGGTCGCCGTGGGTTTACGGATGGCACCCTTATCATCATGTAGGTGTGATTGGAACCGTACCTGTTTCCGCCAAGATATTGATGCACCAGCTAGTTGATGTGATGTTCGGACTTTGGGCGATGGGTTACAAGAAGCAGATCTTTGTGAACAACCACTGTGGAATTTCGCTGGTAATCCAAGCCATTAATGAGTTCAGATACCGCTACCCTATGCTGCCCATTGTCGCGATGGTCGTCGACTGGTGCGTTGCTGTGGGAGAGTTCTTCAAGACCAAGGAGCACCATGGAGAATTCGAAACCGAATTCATCCATGCTGACGAGACGGAGACTTCCATAGCACTGGCTCTTCTGCCGGAAATGATAAGGATGGAATGGGCAACCGATACCACCTCGAAGGGTTACCTCCCTGAAGGTCATTTTGAGAAATCAGCTGAAAATATGGGTAGGCCCAACTCGTGGCAGGCTAGAGTGGGGCTTGTTCCTCAGGAGGTAGTGCAGACCCCCGTTGGCGTGGTTGGTAGAGCTACTCTTGGGAATGCAAAAAAGGCAAAAAGGGCCGTGGCCGCCATTCTAAGGTATCTAACTCTGCTCAACGACCATATTCTAGAAGCATTCCCGCCTGGACAACTGCCTCCAGTAGAGGAGACTACGCTCTTTTCCAAGGAGGAAGTTGAAGGCTACCTTAAGCAACCAAGTGAGCCCGGATACAAGAACCCCTACCGCCTATGGAAACCTTTCTGAAATCCAGAATGAAGAACAGGCGCATAAGCGTGAAGTTTAGCATAGTGATCTCTGTTCCTGAGATGGAGAGGCTTTCTCTTTTCGAGGAGAAAGTGAGAAAGGTATCGGAATTGGGGTATGAAGGCATAGAGCTGGCTGTTACAGATCCGGGGAAAATAAACCAAGAGAAGCTTGTTGAAATCATTTCAGCCTACGGGTTAGATGTAAGCTGCGTGCTCACCGGAGGCGCTTTCACTTCGGATCGCCTCACCCTCTCGCATCCAGATAGCAAAGTAAGGAGCTTGACAATCGGAAGGATCAATGACTACATATCATTCGCAAGCTTATTTCCAGCGATAGTCCTTATCGGATGGATTAGGGGAATCTGGAAAGACGATTTCGAGCTGTCGAGAAAACTGTTTGTGGAAGCGTTGAGGAAGTGCGGCAAGTTCGCTGAAGATAAGAGAATCCTCTTAGGGATCGAGCCCATAAACAGGTACGAGGTTGACTCTATTCACACGATCCATGAGGCAGTTATGACGGTAAAGGAGGCAGCTCTTCCTAACCTTGGCGTAATTCCAGACACATTTCACATGAACATCGAGGAAAATGAGCCTATATACAAGAGCATCTACCTATGCCGCAACAAACTCTTCCATGTGCATGTTGCAGATAACAACAGGAGAGCTCCCGGAATGGGTTGTCTGCCATTCAAAAAGTTCTTCAAGGCACTTAGAGAGATCGAATATCAAGGATTCGTTTCTGCGGAGGTTATTCCCCTACTGCCGGACTTTGAGACTATCGCAAAGGAGTCAATAAAGTTCTTGCGGAAGGTTGCGTAGTCCTGCTAAGAATAACGTTCATACGATCTTGGCGCACATAGATAAGGAGCAACAGGTCGATGATTCGTGCTACTGAATCTTTTCCTGCGGAATTTTCAACTCCCACATGTGTGCGCTTTGGCCGGCTTTCTGCACGAACTCTGTCACCGTTTGCTTAAAGCTGTTGTAGGCGATCTTGAACTCATCCATAGTTTTCAGTACGGGACCAAAGCTAGACCACTCCTCAGGCTTAATCCCGCCTTCCTCAAATTTGCCCTCGATTCCGATTTGTTCAAATTTCTTTGCGAGCTCTGGCGTCAGTTCGTAGGCCTTCCTAAAATCCTCAATTTTCAGTAACCTTTCAAGCATCTTTGCATCGGGCTCTCTTATGATGGAGTTCTTGAATTCACAGAGCCTGAAGCCTTCTCGACGAGACATTTTCCATACTTCCAGTTGTTGACTGGGAAATTCAGTGTTGGTCAGGTTAGTAGGGTCTCCCCCTTTCATAACGAGATAGGTATCTTCCGCCCTTCTCTTTGAAGAAGCCAAAAGATCTATCTTATCCATGACTTCTTTACTTTCCTCTTCAGAGACTCCGAATTCTTTTTGAATGTATGCCATCCATTTTGACTTGTTCTCTCTACCAAAGAAGATCTTGTATACTTTTCTCGTGACCAGGATGCCGGAATGCTCTATGTCGTTTTCGAGTTGTGATAGAGACCTCTCGATGCCCTTCGAATCTCCTCTCAACTCTTTGAGAGTCTTCATGAATCTCTTATCTGTCAGGGTTTTTAGGTACTTCTTGGAGCAGACTTTTCTTATTTTTTCCTCTAGTGAAGCTGTGTTTTCTATTTCTTCAAGCGCTCCCAGCTCTGCGGCTAGTTTTCTTAACTTCTCTTCACTATTTACCTTTTCTCGAAGTCCCTCTTGCAGTAGCCTCTCAGCTTCAGCCTCACGAAGATGATCCTCCAACCTTCCTATCATGTTTGTTTCGTAGACTTGAGTGATCGGGATTCCCATCTTGAGCGCTTCGGCGAGCCCCTTCATAGCGGCCATGATGAGCGTAGCTTCTTGGGCAACCGTATACGTTACCGTGTTGTTGGTTCCTATTCCCATCCTATTGAGGGCTATAGTTATGTCGATGGCTGCTGGGCTACAACCTGCCACTTTGAAAACCATGTTGGGTCTACCCCTTCCTTCCAAATAGGTGTTCCACATCAGATGTGCGTCATATTTTTCGAGAATCTTGGTAAGAATTGAGTATATCTTCGTCGCATCATTCAAGCTGGCCTCTAGGCTTGTTGCCTTGTGTGGATTGATTTGATAGCTGACCAAACCATCGTGAAAGTTAGAGAGAAGAGCGTTCGGTCTGAAAACGAGCAAGTTCGGCAGCAGGGAAGTTATCGTTGCGTACAAAGCTATCTCATCGCCAAGCTTCTCTGAATCATCAAGCCATTTGGGATGGGCTTTCATAACCTCTTTAAATTCGTCCCAGAGACCGGAAAACTCTTTGTACGCTCTTGCAGCTATCACAGGGTTGCTGGATACTTGAACAGCCCCAAGGTGTCTCACCATTCTTAGCCCGGTAGCTGAGTCGTTGCCTAGCTTGCTCAACCCTTTAGTTACCATCTGATAGTAAACGTTTTCTTTTATCGCTTTTTCCATAGCTGAAATAAAGCTTACCATGAGACTGTCTTCTCGTATTTCTTTCTCGATCTCTTCCGCCATCTTCGCAAGCATGCTAACGCCCAACATCACTTTTTTCATGTCCAGAAGAAGTCTTCGGATCACAGTATGAGCAGAAACAGTTACACCGCTTTCTCTTCTCTCTATATCTTCCCATTCCTTGAGGGTCTGAACGACATTATGTAGGGTTCTGGTTATCGCCTTCTCTGAAAACCCGACTATCTTACATTCCACTCCGATCAGATTGAATGCAATTTCGATGAGGGTTTCGTAAGCTATTTCTCTTACAGTTGTGTTTTTCATGAACTCGAAATTAAGGAGGCGGATAGCGTTGCCTACTATCTGACCAAGCCTACCATGTATCTCTCTATTAAGAATAGTGTCAGCGGCTAGTTGTGGAAATCCACTTAGTGCAAGTTGCGCCAGATGATCAGAAAGACCTACGGTTCGAGAAGGATAAGTTTCAGGACATATGGTTCTCACGCTTGTCATCTCCTCTCATTGTGCGACATGTAGCGACGAGACATCATAAGGTGCGCATTATTGCTTAAAATGGTTTTCTTGATTTGCGTTTCATTAGAAAATGAGATAATGAAAGCCAACCATAAACGAGTGAGGTATGTTCATAGCATAGAGCGCGCCTCGCATTTGGGTTACTTTCCACGTTATAATGAATGCGTCGGATGAAGCTGAACTAGCTGAACTGACTGGTTGAGAGCAGCAAACGGTTGCTCTTTACTTGAAGACGTCTAACGTTTTATGTATGTAATCGCCTGTACAATCCTCTCCCCAACATGAACGTTTACGTTGATTCTCCTTCTAAGGTTGTTCTGAAGCTCAAATGTCTCGATCTTTCTCACATCCTCGCCCGACAAGTCGAGCCAAACAACACCGGTAAGTACTCGATAGGGGTCATTGGAATCTGGAATCATGAAAGCTATATCTTTGCCATTTATCCTCTCCCAAGTGCGCAAATGGCCCCTGATAGCCGCCGGTGCAAAAGGGGCATTTCGACCAATCAAAGAAGCCATTTTTGCACAATGTTGCAAGCCGCCGCAAACAAAAACATTGATCTTTCCGCCAAAATAGTTCCTATCTTCCAACGGACCATCGACAAAAAAGAGTGCGCAGCTTTGAGCATCATAGTACGGCTTATACATGATCGCTCATCTATCCTTCTAATCGAGTTGAATCTTACTCCCGTGCCCTTAGCATTTCATTCCCTGCTATGCAGAATCTTACACTTTACGTGAACGACTAGTCTAGTTTAGATAGCATATCGATCAGATAGGTGCGGCTCTCCTCAATCATTTCCTGGGTCTTGTCGGGAGAATCGTTTCCTTCAGTCTCATATGAGAGGACCCCTTGGTAACCTGCTTGCTTAAGAATGCTCAAGCATCCTCTCAGGTTAACCTCTCCCTTGCCTAGGGCCACAGCATCTCTACCTACTACATCCTTGATATGCACGTGTTTGACAAACCGAGCGATCGGCCTCAGAACAGAGATTTCATCGCTCTTAGAAACGCCCTCTAGCTTCCACTCGAATCCCCTCCGAGTGGTACCCACGTAGTTGCCACGATGAGGGTTGGCCGTGTCGAAGTTCACTGCGATCCAGGGAGACTTCACCGAACTGAGAATCTTCTCCAGCCCTCCAGTGGAAAGAGATAGGCTTCCGTGAGGTTCAATGGCGACATGGACCTTTTCTTCTTCTGCCTTTTGGAGAATTTTTTCAAGGCGTCTCTTCAAAATGTCCAAGGCTTCAGTCTCGCTCATTGCGGGGGGCTTTCTTCCTTCTCCAGTGATAACAATTGGAATTTGCGCTTTTTTGGCCCATGAAATGGCATATTCAATATCTCTTGCCCCCTGCTCGTCCGTGATCAACTCCCGGTGGCTTCCCAAGGCGGATATCTCTTTGAAGCCAAAGCCTGCAACCTTCTCCTTGAATTCCGTAGGATCTTGCTTGTAGGGGTCTGCATGAGAACACCAAGAAAGATTCGCCTCGATCTCCACGTATTCATATCCAGCTCTTCTAATGCGCTCTAGGGCTTCGTCGAACGTGCAAGTACGAAAATTCACCGTGTTGCATCCTATTTTCATGGTGTCTGCCAACTCCGTTAACGTGAGGGTAGGAAGCATTTATAGCAGGAGGTCAAAATATTAGGTTTTCCCAAGGTTGCTTTTGAAGTTCCACATTTTCTTCTTTTCTACTGCTATCTCCGCAACCTTCTTTGCGGGTTCTGGCTGAAACTGAATTGGATCAGTGGGAGAATTCGTCTTCTCATATGAGGGATCGCAGTTCATCGACACGTCTCGCTTTTCTTTTGGCGATTGTGTTGAATGCTTGTGGCAGATCAGCCATAAAGGATGCGCCTCGGTCGCGTGCGTCGACAAAGAATTTCTGAGTCTTTTGCTCAATCTCTAAGGCCTTTCTCATGACATCGGAGTAGCTCATGTCCTCGGTTAAAGCAGTATTGACCTCGTAGTCTCTATCTTCCATGCCAGTAAATGCATAGCAAGCTTCAATGGCGTCTGTGATGACTCCTTGGTAGACTCTTTGAATTAGATCTTTGCATCCCTTGTCCTCTTTTGCGAAGAAGAGAAACCTCTCCTTACCCTTCGAGTATTTCTCATTCGATGCTATTTCTTCATAAAACTTAGCGATCTTCTCCTCAAGTCTAAGAGCAAATTCGTAGACAAGGCTGGCGGTGTTTAGCTCCACTTTACCACCACCTTGTAATTACGACTTTTCTCTCAGTGAAGAATTCGATTGCGTCTTTGCCTTGGCCGTGCCTGTCTCCGAAGAAGGAGTCCTTCATTCCACTGAAAGGGAAGAAAGCCATTGGGGCAACTATACCGATGTTGACACCTATGTTGCCGCACTGTACCTCATACGCGAACTGGCGAGCCCATTTTCCGCTTGAAGTATAGATAGCTGCTGAGTTGCCGAAAGGACTTGCATGGATCATTTCGATGGAGTCATCCAAGCTATTCGCTCTCATTAAAGTCATGACAGGCCCGAAGATCTCATCTTGGGCAATCACCATTTCGGCCGTAACATCTTCAAAGACGGTTGGACCGATGAAGCATGAGTCAGGATAGTCTCCAAGAATCTTCACTTTTCTGCCGTCAAGTAGAAGCCTTGCCCCTTCGTTCATGCCTTTCTCGATGTAGTTCACGACTTTCTGCTTCTTGTCTGGTGACCGTATTGGACCCATCTGCACCCTTTGATTAAGCCCATAGCCAACTCTAATCCTGGAAGACACGTCAAGGATTTTGTCTCTAAAGCGATTGTAGAACGCATCATCATCCCCGACCACTATCACATTTGATCCTGACAAACAACGTTGTCCCGTGTTTCCGAAAACCGATGTCATCAGAGATGTGACCGTATTGTCGAGGTCTGCATCCTGCATCACTATCATGAAGTTCTTTGCGCCGCATTGAGCTTGGACCTTCTTCCCTGTTGCGCACGCCTCTTTGTATACGATGTTTCTCCCAACAGGCGTGGATCCTACAAAAGATATTCCCTTGATGTCGCGATTCTCTATTAAAGCTGTTACAACGTCTCTGCCTCCATGGACAAAATTGCATACACCTGGTGGGATACCGGCCTCCTCAAGTAGTTCAGCAAATTTGTCCATGCTCAACGGGACTTCACTTGAAGGTTTGACAACATATGTGTTCCCGGTTGCTAGGGCGTACGGCAGGAACCATAAGGGTACCATAAAAGGAAAATTGAAGGGCGCGATGCAAGCGAAGACGCCGATCGGTTGCCTAATAACGTATTCATCTATACCGCTCGCGGAATCTTCAAGATTGTATCCATGCATCAATGTAGGAATCCCTGTGGCAACTTCAACATTCTCTATCCCGCGTCTAACCTCTCCTCGAAATTCATCAATCGTTTTTCCATGCTCCATTACACCAATTCTACTCAGCACTTCAAAGTTCTCCTCAAGAAGTTCTTTCAGCCTGAACATGAGCCTCGCCCTAGCAAGCGGAGTCATCCGTCTCCACGCGGGAAAGGCTTCCTTAGCCGCCCTGACGGCTTCATCAACTTCTTCGGGCGTTGATATAGGAACCCTGCCTATTGTTTTCATCGTGGCCGGATTGACGACGTCCAAGATCCTGTCTGACTTGGACTCAACCCACTCGCCATTGACGTAGTTCTTAACCTTCCTAATTTCTTTTATCGGCTCCTTCAATAGCGACATTTCCCCACAACCCAAACTTCAGTGCTTTTCGAATTGTTGACCTAGATATAGGTGCCATATATATAACTCGTTTCTTCACTCATGGATCGAAAGTAAAACCGTTGACTAAACACGAGGAAGTTGAAATCGAAACTCTCACATTGCATGGAGAATCAATGATGGATCACAACTATCCTTTTGTTGCTTTAATAGAACAATACTAATCAGATGGCTGATGAGATAAAGCTAAAATTGGGTCCTATTCAGCTGCTCTTGTCCAAATGACTTCCTGACATGATTGATTGTAGGCCAACATAGAGCGAAGACAGCGCCTAAGGCGCAAATACAACCTTTAGGCAATCAGGCTCAAAGGACTTTTTCATCGCAGCATCTGCTTCCTCCAACCTGTAAACGTGAGTTATCAATTTCTCAAAAGGAAACGCATTCGAATATTTCTCCATCATCTTCATCGCTTGATAGTAGCCCGTGTGAGGATGATTGCTATTTCCAACAATAAGTACATTCTTAGCCGCTATATGTCTGTGGACATCGATGGGCACACTTCCTGTCTCAACGAAATTGCCCGTCTCTATGTAAGTGCCGCCTCGTCTCAGCATCTCAAGCCCCTCAGGTAATACGTTCGGCGATCCGACGCATTCAACCACTACGTCTGCGCCTCGTCCATCCGTAACGTCTTTCACTTTTTTCACTCTTTCGTTAGCAGTAGTCTCGCTTACATTAATCGCGTAATCGGCACCAAATTCTTTGGCTAAGGCCAACTTGTACTTCGATTCATCCACGGCGATTATGGTACCTGCCCCGAGCAGTTTTGCTTTCGCTACGTGCATTATCCCTACTGCTCCTACGCCTTGGATTACTACGGTGTCGGCGAAGCCGAAACCTCTCCCCTCCAATCTGGAAAACTCCTTGGCTCTGTCTAGAGTGGCTGTGACTACGAAAAGTTCCGTAAGGACCGCCAACTTAGTGGTCATTTGTTCGGGAATCTTGTACACCCATGTCCCAGGTGGAACATACATATACTCAGCCCATCCACCTGCCACGTATGGATACTGGTTACTAGGAAACGACAGTCCGATCGTCTTGTTATGTGCACAGAAAGGGTAAGCAAATATATGTCGGCAGTACCAGCATCTTTTGCAGATGATGTTCGGGCACATGGTTACCTGATCACCTGGTTTCAATTCTTGTTGATGATATTCAACACTTCTTGAATCCTCCGGATGAATCTCTACGACGGTTCCAACGTTCTCGTGCCCATGAACAGTAGGAAAAACGATTTGTTGCTCAGCCTCTGTGCCGGCATAAAGTAAAGTTTCACCCTTGAAAGCATGTTTATCTGTGCCGCAAATCCCCGACAAGTCCATCTTGATGATCAGTGCCCCCTTCTCTAAATCCGGATAGGGCAGTTCTTGAACCTCGACATGTCCCGGCGCTGTCATAACGACTGCACGTATTCTTTTCGCCATCAACAAATCCCTGCTTTGTTCGCCAATGTGCATGCAAGAAATTTAAAGGTTTGGATCTTGGTCCAGACCTCGATCAATATAGCTTTACGAGAATCAATCTTGCAGATAGTATTGGCCTGACAATATCTCCAGAATCAGGAGATGAAAAACGAGAGAAGCTCAAGCAGGATGTCGGAGATATTCTCATAAATGCCAGCGCGCTTTGGACCATCACAATAGAGTTTCTTCGGCATGCATTCGGTTTGACTGGAAAGCCTTGAGATGTGCTGCAAAAAACAATCTCAACTTGACAGAGCTCATTTCAAAGTTTTTTAACGAGAAAGCATGTCATTGTTAGGTCGGGCAGTGTTACGTTTGACCGATTGTTCTAGAAGAAGGTTGGAGTGTAGGGTTCGCTACCCTTCGAGGAACATTTGCGTAGGAATGAAGCACTGCGAATGCTGGGATGACGTCAAAGGCTGCATAGGAATAATTCGGATTAGGGAAAGCTTCAACTTAACTAATCACTTAGTGTTTCTTTTAAGCCCTAGGCTGGCTTGCCGCTCTTTTAAGGCTACGAAAGTGTCTGCAAGTCCCATAAATCCATGACCTCACCGAGGTCGCACTAGACCTGACTGCCTACGCCATATGGCAGTGAGTTCAATTCTAACCTTCTCTTACTTATTCACCAAACCTTGTAGAGCGGGTGATTTTTCACCTTTGGGCTGACGCCATATCTATTGTTCGTACAGGCAATCAACGCGTCAGTCATGGCAATCAATCCCCTTCTGTATATACCTTCCAAAGGTCTATTCCGCCTTCGGGCCAGATTTTCTTCATGGAAAAAGCCAGTAGCATGGAGGATCTCACTGGCAGTCTAACCAAGGGAGACCGTTGGGAACTCGGACCCTATCCCAAGCGTTTGCTGTTTTCTTTCGAATACTAACAATGGTGCCACTCAAGACCAAACCTAGAATAGCCTGTTCGACGCCGTGGTTCTCAGGAAGAAAGGACGCCCATGAGGAACGCTAGGAGAAAGAAAGGAACCATCGTAGCCCACAAATGAAATAGGAACATTATGATGTTATTGTCAGTCAAAAGAACGCCAGACCCTACGACTACGCCAGCAACGATGTAGAAAGTTGCAAGCGACTTGAAAATCACGTTCGAGAGCGTTCTCATTACAAGAGTTGCCATGGTTATTCCGCAAACAATTAGAGCAATGTATTCTATTATCAATCTTCTTCCCTTTCGCTAGATTCTTGCAACAAATTGTCGTCATCAGCTTAAAATCTTTGCGTATGGGTTGTCTACTCTGCGATGAAGCGTTGAGGTAAATTATGAATGATTCAAGCTCTAGAGAAGAATAGCCGATAATCAAGTTGGACAGACAGCCTTTTCGAAAACTCTTGCATTCAAAACACATCTAATGCTTCAATTGGTTCACCGTAAGTAACGTCCTGTCTTCGATCGTGTCTCTCAAATCTTCAGAATATACGGAGCCAACCATAGATCTATCGATAGGCGTCGACAAATGAAACAACTATTTTGTATCCTTAAGATTATGCCAGCCAGGTCAAACTTATATTCTGTTTACAGTTATAGTTTTACGAATCCTTGAACCTGAGACGCTGGAAATATATTGATGCGGCACTACGATTTAGTGTTTTTTCACCCTCCTAGCTTGTTTGATTTTAGGAAAAGGCCCTGGTTCCCAGGGCCAATTGCAAGAACCGTGCAACAATTTACTCCGGTATTCATCATGTTTCCTATCGGGCTAATCAGTATGGCAGATCTTCTAGACAAGCGTGGTTACCATGTTAAAATAGTAAATATTGGGGAGAAGATGCTAGACGATAGTAGCTTTTCAGTCGAAGACTATGTTAAAGGTGTCGATTCTGATGTCTTCTGTATAGACCTGCATTGGGCGGTCCATTCTCAGGGTGCTATCGAAATAGCTAGGTTATGTAAGTATTTTCACCCTAACTCGGAAATACTGCTTGGCGGTCTAACAGCTACGAGATTTGATAAAGAAATTCTTTCAAAATATCCCTTTGTAGACGCGATCGTAAAGGGTGAAGGCGAAGATTCACTGGCTGAATTAATGGATTCTAAAGATTTTTCCAAGGTTCCAAATTTAACTTACAGAAAGAAGGACGGGATAGTTCGAAGTAATAACTATGATAAGCCAGTGGAAAACCTCGATCAATATAGCTTTGCGAGAATAGATCTCGTCGAGCCAACCACAAGAGTTCTTACAATCGATGCCGGCTTCGAAAAACTGAAAGCGTGGGCTCTTCCCATTTGTAGAGGTTGTACGTTAAACTGTGCTACATGTGGAGGTTCGGCCTATAGTTATGAAAACTTGATGAAAAGGGAGAAACCGGCTTTTAGAAATCCCAAGAAAATTGTTGAAGATTTTCAACTTCTTGATGAGCAGGGGATAAATTCCATATTTCTATTTCAAGATGCAAGAATAGGAGGAGAAGAATACTGTTTGAACATAATCAAAGAACTGCACAAAGAAAAATGGTCGAAAATAGAGCATGTTACAATGGAGCTTTTTTATCCTGTAAGTAACTCTTTTTTGAAGCAACTACGTCGATTTAGGCCCGCAGATGATATTGGGTTGACGATATCTCCGGAATCGGGAGATGAAAAAGTGAGAGAAGCTCAAGGACGGAGATATTCTCATGAATCGCTTGTAAAAACGGCCGCATCCTCATTAAATCAAAACATTTCTATTGCAATATTCTTTATGCTGGGGTTGGGAAGTGAAACTCATCAGACATTAGAGCAAACTTGGCGGGTGTGGGAAGAGCTTATCGGACTGAACAGGTGCAACAAAGAATCTCTTGTAGCTGTAGATTTTGGTCCTATGTTGATATTGGACCCAGGTTCACTTGCTTTCGATTCTCCTTGGAAACACGGCTACAATTTGTTATTCAAGAATTTTGAAGACCATTATAATGGAATGTCTCTTCCAAGTTGGAAACAATGGATTAACTATGAAACCGTCAATTTAACCAAATTGGATTTAATTGAATTAACGTTCAAATCGTCAGAAAAAATCATACAACTTAAGCAAAAATACGGATATTCCTCTAGCTCCGATGCTAGCTCCGAAATGTTCAAAATCAGTTTGGATAGGATCATTCTTAAGGACATTGATCAGATATTCGTCTTGGAAGATCAAGAGCAGAGAGAAAGAAGACTGAAAGAGCTAAGTGTGATTACTAGAGATCCACTTTTATCGTACAGTTATGTTTTGACGCATGAATAGAGCTGCATCTCAGCCAAATGTGGTTCCAGTTATGTTGTCTAAGGGACAGGTGGAATCCAGATATGAAGATTATGAAGCCGTGATCCTTCACTAATGTTTAGTCGTGAGCTAAACTAGCACTTTTTCAGTTTTCTTGTCAATTACGTGGATTTTGTCCGTCGGAAAAATTATCCATTTGACATCCCCCAACTTGCAGGAAACCCCGGCTTCCCCTATCACTTTGACTATTGTATCCTTCCCAACCTTGAAGTCGATCACGGTTCTAAACCCTAAGGGCTCCGTTACATATACCTGGGATTTCGCTGAATTTGTCAAAGGCTTGTCGGATATGATGATGTACTCAGGTCTTATTCCTAGGGTGAGCTCGGAGCTGCTGGCTCCCTCCTTTATGGTTTTGCCATATTTCGTGACGTCCATCCTGAAGGTCCCCTGGTCAAGGTACAATCTATCACCCTCCTCCTCCAAGG
>Ga0209725_1001331_pt1 | contig 14020 bp, 17 predicted proteins | sample I18A1metaG_FD_184145 | JGI IMG/M metagenome (GOLD analysis project Ga0209725, IMG submission 184145) | Lake sediment bacterial and archeal communities from Gulf of Boni, Indonesia to study Microbial Dark Matter (Phase II) - ​I18A1 metaG... | ecosystem: Environmental > Aquatic > Freshwater > Lake... | reverse complement strand
GGCCGGAATACTTGACCGGGCTATATTCGGTGGAGCAGCCTAATGCTCTTCTACCGGAGCCCCTTTTTTCCGGAGCATCATGCAAAATATGTCTTCATTCGAATAAATCTTATCCCTTGAAGGCTGTTTTTAAACACTCTTTCAATGGTGCAAGTATGGTTTCTGCTTTGTTCAATGTTGGCGCGTAGTGAGCTGTTTTTGCAGAGTTCGTCATTATCGTTCTTATTTCAAGTTTGTCAGTCCACGTGACTACTGCGCACGTGTCTGTGAGTACATGGCCTCCGCTTTTCTCTATTTTTTCCACATATTTTCTAGCCTTTTCATTGATATAACGTGAGGTGCAAACCCAAAATTCCGTTCCATCCTTCACCTTTCTACTGCCTATTAACTCTGCTGCTTGCTTGATTTCGTTTAATGAGCAATGAGGGCACCCAACAAAGACTACGTCTGGCTCTTGTGTTGAGGTTGTAGTCAAGTTTTCGATTGTCTGCTTTATGTCTCTAGTTTCCACGTTTATTTTTTCGATTTCGTTAAATTTCACGCTTCTATTTTCACGGCAGAACGTGTTAACCATACCTGTTGACGCAAGAGCAGCACCCAACTGCTTTAAATTGTCTTTTGAAGCATTTTGTAAGTCTTGGATTATTGGGATTTTGTCTTCCAAAATTTTGCCCAAAAAAATTCCTAGAGCGCCAAATTCTACTTCGCTTTGCAACTGCTTTTCCAGTTTTACCAACGCTTTTGGTTGGCGATGTTCAGCTTTGTGCATTCCATAGTCTGGTGTTTTCCCGATTATTGCTGCTGCTAGAGCGCTTGGTCCTCCTTCGCGGTTTGTCCATGCTCCAATGACAGAATTAGTGTAAACTACGGCTGAAGACTCAGCCCAGGCTAGGTGCGAACCCTTTTTTGGGTTTTCCAAGTAGTATGGTGTACATGTTAACGATTCAATAAAACCCATTTTCTCAAAAAATTCCATAATATCTGACTGTTTTTGGCACAGATCTGGTGGCAACTTTTTGCACAGATATTCCCTGTCAAAACTTTGCGGATTTAGTGTTGCTTTGACTTTTACCTTTACATCGGCATTCGCTAGTGCCTCTAGGAAATCTGATGGGGCATCACCTAGGGTTTTGTATGAAACTCCTGAAACATGTGCGGAGTTTATCGGAATTAGCCTTGTTGCGTTGAAGAGTTCGCCCAAGCGGACAAGTATCTTCATGCATATTTGGTTTGCCCAGCCAAACTCACTGTCGCAGGTGCGCTCTTCCTCTTTCGTCAAGTACATGCCTATTCAGCTCTCCTTTCTCTTCAAAATCTTAACGAAACCATTGTATGCATCAACATCAACTAAATCGCCAGTCTTAATCTGCTTGATGTCTATTTGGTCGATCATGGGAATATCAGCGATTATGGCTCCAACAACAACAACTGGGTCAGCTTTCTGATTGACTATGGCATTTGGCGCCAACTTTTTCTTTGCTAAAGAATATAACACGTAACTGCCTACGGTTGAGCCGTGTCCATGCGGAAAACATAGAACCTTATCTTTAATGCATTCGCCACATAAGTCATGGTTTTTCTCGGCTATTTTGCCATCAGCTGGGTCAACTCCTCCCAAAAAGCTTATGGGCTTTGTGGACACTAGGGCTTCGGCTTTGCAATGTCCCTCTACGATTGCTCTTCCTCTTAATGTTATTGGCTGCATCTCATACACTCTAATATGATATTTTTGCTGATGCGGGAATATCACCTAAAATTTTTGACGCTGCATTGCTGACTTTTTCACGGTTTTCCTCATCTGTGTAGACGCGTAATATGTTCATGAAGCCCTTTAGAACTTCAAAAATCTTTGAAATTTCGCTTAAACGTTGTAGAACTCTTTTGCCTTCCCGTGTCTTATAGAACACTGGAATTTCCATGGGTTCCATGAGGACTGAATGATGATATGGGACGGATGGAACCGTGGGCACGTCGATTATCACTGCCTCTGTTCCAACTCCTGCCTTTTTGGAAATGTCTACTTGTAGCTGTTTTCTATGCGTCTCTTGGCTGAAAATGTTTGAAATCATGGCGTCTTTTTCGTAAAAGGTTCTTTCATAGACGCATTTGAGCATTTTTCTCCTTTCAAGGTTTTTTATGATTCCGCTTGATTTTTTGCAGTTTTTCAGTTTGGTCCACACTGTATAGTCATCCATGGCTAGGTACTCTTCTGGAGTCTTGAAACTTGTTAAGCCGAGTTCTTCGTTTGCCTTTTCCATAGCTGTGGCGAGCATTATTTGTGCTGCTCTTCCAACACGGTGGAAATATATGCTTTTGAAGGATTCTATTCGGGCTATTATAAAAGATTCAAGGGCTGAAAGTGCGCCCAAATCCACTGCCAAGTTTTCGCCTAGAACGTCTAAGGCTTGGATCAGTCGGAAAATGTCGATGTAGCCGTATTCCGCGCCTGTATGATGTGTGTCGCGTACGACGAAGTCTAGTTTGTCTACGTCAACGGCGCTGCTTATTATTTGGTCTAGGAAAGCCTTTTTGGGTTTGTGAAGAGTGCCTATTGCTAGTTTTCCTATTTCTCTCGAGTTATATCCAATTTTGTTAAGTATTTCTTTTAATTCGCTGTTTGTGATCACCCAATGTGTCATGTCTTCATGCGTCTTCCCCAGCTCCTTATCGAGTAAATATTCAAAAACATGCGAGAAGGGTCCATGTCCGACGTCATGAAGCAAAGCGGCAATCCTGACCATTTCTGCTTCGTCTTCGCTTATCCTTTGTGCAATATTGGGGTTTTCCGCAACCTTGCCTGCCAAATACAGGACGCCGATAGAATGTTCAAAACGCGTGTGGTTTGCCCCGGGATAAACGTATTCTGCACCTGCCAGTTGGCGTAGTCTATGTAGTCTCTGGAATGGGAAAGAGTCGATAATATCTTTTTCCCCTTCAGTTATGTAGACGTATCCGTGCACGGGGTCTTTTATTTCACCCCAATAATTTCTAGGCATCAGCTGTTTCCCCGACAGTTTTGAAATAATTATTAATGCAGCTTCACTCTTATAATGCCTAATGCCTAGAACACTAAGGTTGATGAGATGAAAAGGAAAGCGCTTTTCATTTGTGTTGAGGGGTTGGACGGCTGCGGGAAAACAACACAGACTAAACTTCTTGTGAGAAAACTGAGGAAAATGGGTTGGGACGCAGTCTATACAGCAGAGCCAAGCCGCGGGAAAATTGGAAAGTTCATTAAAAAATACTGTTTACAAGGTGAAAAACGAACTTTCCCAATCGTTGAGGCGTTGTTGTTCGCGGCTGACCGTTTCGAGCATGTAGAAAGAGAAGTAATTCCTGCCTTAAATGAGGGAAAGATTGTTGTTTCTGACCGTTATGTTTATTCCTCCTTAGCTTATCAAGGGGCGACTGGGCTCGATTTAAAATGGATTGAAATGATAAACGAGCACGCAATACGGCCAGACCTAGCAATTTTCGTTGATGTTGAACCTGAGGCTGTAATCAAAAGATTGAAGCCCAAAAAGTCGGTTATGGAAAACTTCGAAACTCAGCGGAAAGTGCTTGAAGTTTATGTAAAATTTGTTGAAAAAGGGGAGCTTGTTAGAATAGACGGGAACAATTCTAAGAAGGAAGTTGCCGATGATGTTTTAAAAGTTGTTCTAAGATTTTTGGAGAAGAGAGGTTAAAAAGGCTTAACTGTTTTTAATATTTTTCTGGAAAAAGTTTCGCCGATTTTATTGACGACAAAGTTGGCGATATCTTCGGGTGATACGTATCTTGGTCCTCTTTCATGGAAAATTTGTATTTCCATTGAGTCGTTGTTAAATATGAAGCGCATCATGTAATAATCGAATCTTAGCGGAGTTTTCTTTCCATTTTGCATTTTATAATAGCGCAGGGCACAGAAGAAATCCATGACTTGGAGGGGGTTTTTCTGTATAACTTTTAGCATTTTATTTGTTTCTTCATTGTTTAAATAGTTGAAGTTGTTGGCTTCAGCTATTCCGAATTCCAAAATTACCGTGCATTGCGGCACGGACGGGTTGGCGATTTCTTCTAAATTGAAGTTTTCGTTATTTATTTTTTGGAACGTTTGTATTAATGCTTGTTGTAATCTCTTATTTGAAATTGAAGTGGCAAAAGATGCTGTTTTGTGAACGGTTTTCGGAAAATTCTCGTATAATCCAAGCATTATAGGGATTCCGCCTAGACTTTTTTGATTTTTTTTATTTTTTCGAGGTTTTCTAGCAATTCTGAGAGTGTTGTGCCTAGTTTTTGTAGTTCTTCTACGCGTTCTTCGTGTTGCATTTTGTTTTGTATTTCTTGCACCTTCGTTAGAAGTGTTGCCTCAAGTGTGTCCATAAGTATGTGGCTTGTTATTTTTGTTGGCTCTTCTCCTTCTTTCACTACTATAACTTTCTTTTCGCATTTTGCACACCAGAGGTCACCACTTTTTAGCTTGAAAAGCGGGGAGGAACAAGCGGGGCAAGCTAAATCTGTTAAGGTTGAGCCTTGTCGCAGTAAGTCAGCCATTCGTTTAATGTGCTTTTCTTCGGGTTTTTCTTGTGGCAAGTTTTAAAACCTCAGAGTGAAATAGTATAAGAGCCTATAATAAGTTGATTATGATGCGGCTTTGTGAGGTGGCGGGTATGGTTAGGAAGAAGAAGATGGCGGAGTATGAGGAGAAGATAAAGCAGGCGTTGCTTGTGCTTGGTGCGGTTTCGGAGGATAATACGACGCCTAGGAATATTAGGAGGGCGGCGAAGGATAGTATGGAGGCTTTGCAGACGAGTGAGTTTACGCCTGCTGTTAGGGCTTCGAATGTTATTTCGATTTTGGATGAGATTTTGCAGGATCCGAATATGCCGCCTTATACGCGTGTGAAGTTGTGGAATGTGATGAGCCTCATAGAAGCGATAAAAGACTGAGTACAGCAATAGAATAGGCTTCTTCTAGACTGTGAGCGATTATTACGTGGGATTCTCTGTCTACGTTTTGGGATGGCGACTTTTCGATGTTGATGTAAATCGCGGTTGGTTTTCTCCCTGTAGTATAGCGTGACTATTGCCGTTTGTTTAGTGACGCAAAGATGTTGAATGGCGCCGAAACAACATTTACCGTCTCTAAAAATGGTGCCAAAAGATGTTTGACGGATACTTATGGATTGTTGAGAAGGTGCGTGGGTTTGGGTGAGGAGGCGGTTGGGATGAAGAGATGCGAAGAACCGAATAGCAGAACAGATTAAAATCATTAACGTAAACTTATGTTGACAATACGTAAAGAAAGAGCCAAAATTCACAACTCCACCCAGCATTAATAGAAACGGGACAGACCCGATATGGTTCAAAATGGAATTTGGATGGTTATTGGGGGTTTTGTGCTCCAAGTTCTCTGGTTGTTCATGTTTAGAAAAAGATAGAGAAATATTAAGTTCTATACCGAGGTCATTCAGTCATTTGTTGTTTTGCTGTTAGAAAAGATTATAAGCAGATTCTTATAAGAATCTCAACGGAGTGGCAAGAATGCCAAGGAAGGTTCAAGTAACATTTTCTGACGGACAATGGAGACTTATAGACAAGTTAAGAGGGACAATAGGCGATACTGATTCTGAGATCGTGAGGAATATCGTTATCTCATATCTCTCTGAGAAATCTTACATCAAAGAAGAAGCAATCAACAAGACAAGAGCTTGAATATAGGGAGAAGAAATGACAAGATTAGACAAGATAATGGGAGAAGAGAAAAAAGTCTTATTTCGTGACTTAGTTAGTCTTCCTTCCACAACTTATGCAACATATGGTCTATACAGATATCCTGCCAAATTCATTCCTCACGTGATAGCCTACATATTGGAAAACTATGCTCAACCCAATATGAAGGTCTTTGATCCATTTGCTGGTTATGGAACGGTTGGTGTTGTCTCAAAGGTTTATGGTTATGATTATGAAATGTGGGATTTGAATCCTCTTCTAGAGGCTTTTCATAGTATTGCTACATTAGAACCTGAAGAAGTAGACGTAAAGGAACTTCTTGATCAGATGGCTAGCTCCAATAAGGAATTCATTCCAGACTGGTCAAAGCTCGACTACTGGTTTCCAAGAGAATTCTTGCCTCTTCTTCATAAAGTATGGGGCTTCTACCATTCCTTGGATGATGAATATCTTAGACTTCTGCTAACTATACCTCTACTAAAGATTACACGTTATTTCTCATATGATGACATGCAGAGACAAAAACTATCCAAATCACCAGTATCAGAAGAGAGAATGGTATCTTTGTTGACTTGCGACTGGAAGACTAAGTTCTTCAAGATGTTGGAAGAAGAAGTATGGAAAGTTATCAATGGAATAGCGGAATATTGGACACTCTCACCAAAACAAACTAGTGCAATCGTTAAAGGCGGTGTAGATGTCTTAACCACAAATCTTGAAGAAAAGAAAGACATTTTGATTACTTCTCCTCCCTACCTACAATCGCAAGAATACATCCGTCAAGCCAAGATGGACTTGTTTTGGCTAGGCTGTTCAGAGAATAGAATTAGGGAACTGAGCAAACTGGAGATTCCTTACAGAGATGTAGAACCACAAGCCATACACTCTGAAACCTTTTCTCTTATGAGGAATAAAATAGAAGAGAACCATCTGCGTAAAGTCTTTGATAGATATTTTTGGGGAGTGCTTGGAGCACTAACTCGTTTGCAAGAGAAAGTGAATTCCTATCTATTCCTCTTTGTAGGTCGGACAAGTATGAGAGGAAATGCCATTCCAATAGACCGCATTTTTGCAGAACACTTTGTCGAGTTGGGATGGACTCATGAGGTTACACTAGTAGACACTATAGTATCTCGCAGAATGTTTTCTTACCGTGTCAATCCAGCAACGAAGGTAAAAGATAACAGAACACCAGTCGAGAACTTGGTAATTCTTAGAAGAGAAAAGTATGTCTAAATTCTCTAGGTTGGAGAAATCTTAAGAACTTAATGTGTAATAATCTCTTTCTATGCTACCTAAAGAAAGGAAGGTAACAGATCTTAATCTCACTGGGAAAGACCCTGCTGCCTTTGCAGCCCTTTTGGGAGATGCTCATGAATTTATTGTTACTGGAATACTCATCAGATTAGGATTTGACGTAGGGACTATGCAAGTTAAGGGAGTTGCTTATGATTTATGGCTTCTTGCATATGAGAATCCTAAAGGGAAGAAAGTTTCTCTCCGAGTTCAAATCAAGACAATTTCAGAAGGTGGAAGTATCAAGTTTGGTGGTGGATCACGAGGAGGAGTTGACAGAGTATACATTCCAAAGGTGAAGCAATACAAATACACAACAGAACACAATGACTTGGTAATCGGTGTAGATAAGAATACTTTTGACTTGTACCTAGTTCCGACTCGCTTTATTAAGAAATGGGGTGCATCACGGTCTGTTGGAAAACTACAGGCTCTAAAAACAATTGGGACATTTTGCTCAATTGGAATGATGATTTTCTGAATAAGCTTGAAGCAAGTTTGCCTCAATAACTGTCTGGAGAAAAACTCCAGAATAGTTTTCCATAAGGGTTTAAATTCCTAGACTACATAAGAAAGTCTTGGAGAAAAAGAGTTATCTCATACTCAGAGTTCTCATGTCGGGAGATATCGCCACTTAGGTTTGTTAGAAGCAATAAAAGATTAATATGCGGACACAAAAGTATCTTCTATTTCTGATTTAAGAGGGTATACTGAATGAAAATATTCCATTATCAGAATGTGGAAGCAAAAAGTGCAGACGAAGGAGCCTCAAAACTAAAAGTGCGATGGCTCATCACAAAAGAAATGGGGGCTCCAAACTTTGCAATGAGACTTTTCGAGATGGAGCCAAAAGGCCACAGCCCATTTCACAGCCACCCTTGGGAACACGAAGTCTTCATCTTAGAAGGCGAAGGACTCGCACTCAGTGAAGAAGGAGAAAAAAAGATTAGCGCTGGCACCGTCATTTACATTTCCCCCAACGAAAAGCATCAACTCAAAAATAACGGCAAAACGACCTTGAAGTTTCTCTGCCTCATACCCTTACAAAAGTAACAATTTCAACATTAGCTTGCTCGCTAAAAATATATGCAAGTTGTTACACTTACTTCTGGGTTTCAGGAGAACAGCATTTGAAGTATGATGTAATAATCGTCGGCGCAGGCCCAGCAGGAATATTCTCAGCCATCGAACTAACAGAAAAAAACAAACTAAACATACTCATGCTAGACAGAGGACCAGACATCAACCAACGCAAATGCCCAGCAAGCCGCGGACTCGAATGCGTCCACTGCGAACCATGCCTCCTCCTGTCCGGATGGGGAGGAGCAGGAGCATTCAGCGATGGAAAACTCACATTGTCCACCGAAGTGGGCGGATGGCTCGACCAATATGTATCTTCCAAAGAACTTGGCGAACTCGTAAACCACGTAGATGAAATTTACTTAAAATTCGGAGCAACCGAACACGTTTATGGAACCGACATCGAAAAAATAGAAGAAATTGAGCGAAAAGCATCTCTGGCAGGCTTAAAACTCATTCGCCAAAAAATCCGCCACATGGGCACGGAAAGATGCGCCCAAACACTTAGAAAAATGCGCCAAGAACTAAACAGCAAAGTCGAATTTAAACCCAAAATAGATGTCAAAGGACTTGTAGTGAAAAATGGCACCGTTGAAGGTGTCGAAACCGTAAACGGAGAAAAATTCCTCGGAAAATATGTGATTGTTGCGCCTGGCAGAAGCGGGGCTGAATGGCTTCAATCAGAAGCCCAAGCCCTAGGTTTAAAAACTCTAAACAACCCAGTTGATGTTGGATTAAGAGTCGAAGTTTTGGCTTCAGTTATGGAAGAATTAACCACCGTTCTATACGAACCAAAATTCATCTACTACTCAAAATCCTTTGACGATCAAATGCGCACTTTCTGCGTTGCACCCTACGGTGAGGTAATAACTGAATCCTACAATGGAGTCTTAACCGTCAACGGCGAAAGCTACGCGGAGAGAAAAACAGAAAACACAAACTTCGCCATCCTGGTTAGCACATCATTCACCGAACCCTTCAAAGAACCAATAGCCTACGGAAAATATCTCGCTAGACTTTCAAATCTCCTAAGCGGAGGCGTAATGATACAACGTTTAGGCGATTTGGAATCAGGAAGAAGATCAACACATGAGAGAATAGCCAGAAGCGTAGTGTCTCCCACATTGAAAAACGCCACACCAGGCGACCTAAGCTTCGTCTTGCCATACCGCTATTTAGCCGACATAAGAGAGATGCTTCACGCCCTAGACAAAATCTCTCCGGGAATCCATTCAAGAGACACGCTTCTCTATGGAATTGAAGTAAAATTCTACTCCTCAAGACTACAACTAAGCAACTGCCTAGAAACCAAAATCCACAACCTATTCACCATCGGCGACGGAGGAGGCGTAACAAGGGGGCTGGTTCAGGCTTCAGCCTCAGGCGTTATCGTAGCAAGAGAAATAGTAAAGCGAGAAAAACCCAAGGCGCAAAACCCATGTCCATAGTTGAAGAAATAAGTTGCTCCCATTGCGGCGCACCAATATCATTCGAACCAGGCGAAATAATAGCAACATGCAAATATTGTGGCTACACAGTTGTGATACAAACCAGAAGCGCCTTCACTTTCGAACACTCCATGCTACTGAACAAGTATGACCCAACACAAATAGAAGAGTCTATTGAAAACTGGATGCGTACGGGCTTTTTGAAGCCTTCAGATCTCGCTAGGAAATCAAAAATAATGGAGAAAAACTTGATTTACTTGCCTTTCTGGGTTGTATCCGTAGAAGTCACAAGCAATTATAAGGGGATATTTGAGCGTATAACACCGTCTGTTGTCAAAGAAGGAAAAATCGAGAAGGAATACGATTGGCTTGTTCTGGCAAGGAAGGCGACAGAATTTCCAACAAGGGAATATACTGTGCCATTGGAAGGCAAGATTCCATATGACTTTAGGAAAATAGAAGGTTTCGCCAAAATCCTCAACAGTGAAGTTGAAAAAGATGAAGCAGTCGAAATGGCAAAGCAACAAATCGAAGAGCTTCATCGTTATCTCGCTCAGCAAGACGTGGACAAAATCATTGAAATGAAAAGCGAAATGAAAATGGACCAGACTGTTTACCTACATGCTCCAATTTGGCTCATAAAATACGAGTATAAAGGTAAAACCTATCAGCTATGGATAGATGGGACAACTGGAACGGCTATAAAAGGCGACATTCCCTCCACCGAATTTGGAATATTTTGACGAAGCTTTAGATGCAACCACAATGCGTTTACAAAATCTGAAAATGAAAATTGAGAAAATAGGCTCTATAATTTCTAAACATTTTTTATATGCAGGATGATTAATGTTTTGTAGGGGCTAGGCATGTTATGAGCGAGAAAATAATCGGCCGCGGCACATGGTATGACAAGATGGCTGCAAGAGTAATTGAGAGGGAGCGGAAGCTGGGCAGAGGCTTAGACCTGATAAGAACTGAGATGGGAATAGCGGCATCTGGCTTTCCTCACATCGGTAATCTAAGCGACGCAGCCAGATCTTTTGCTGTTACTTTGGCACTTAGAGAGCAAGGTTTCAATTCTGAACTCGTTGCCTTTGCAGACGACAAGGACGGATTAAGAAAAGTTCCAGCAGGATTGCCAAAATCTTTGGAAGAGCATTTAGGACGCCCAGTAACTGACATCCCCGACCTTTACGGATGCCACAAAAGCTATGGTGAACACATGACCTTGCTGCTTCGTGAAGCCCTAGACAAGTGTGGAATAGAATACAAGTTCATGTCCGGCGCGGAAGCCTACAGAAAAGGCTTGTTCAACGCGGAAATCAAGACAATACTTTTGAATGCTAAGAGGGTGGGCGAAATAGTTAATGAAGAGGTTGGGCAAGAAAAGTTTTTGGAGGCGTTGCCCTATTTTGCTGTCTGCGAAAATTGTGGGCGCATATACACGACCAAAGCCTACGAGTTTCTTCCGAAAGAAAACAAAATTCTCTATGTATGTGAAGGGATGGAAGTTAAGGGGCGGTGGCTTGAAGGCTGCGGACATAAAGGTGAGGTAGACTACAGAAAAGGTGAGGGTAAGCTCAATTGGAAAGGAGAGTTTGCTGTCAGGTGGAAAGCCTTAGACATAAGGTTTGAAGCGTATGGAAAGGAAGTTGCTGATTCTGCGCGGGTAAACGATCGCATATGCCGAGAAATATTCAATTGGGAACCGCCGTGCCACGCAAAATACGAGTTGTTCCTAAACAAAAGTGGCAAAAGACTCTCGAAATCAGCTGGAATAGTTTTTACTCCACAGACATGGTTTAAGTACGGTTCTCCCCAGTCACTCATGTTGCTATTGCTGAAAAGGTTCGTTGGAGCCCGCACGTTAGACGTGACAGACATACCCGCATATATGAATGAGCTGGACTATTTAGAAGACTTGTACTTCGGGAGAAAAACGCTAAGAGATGAGAAGGAACTGGCTAAGCTTCGAGGTTTATACGAGTATTGCTGGAGCTTGAAGCCTCCCGCAAAACCAAGCATTAACGTGCCATATAATCTGCTGACCTTTCTAGCTAAGATGGCGCCTAAAGGTCGTGAAGAAGAGTTTATAACCGAAAAGCTTCGAAGTTATGGTTATTTGCAGAAAAGCCAAGCGTTTGATGAAGGCTTGAAGAGGCGTGTTGAATTTGCTTTTGATTGGATAAGGGATTTTGAGGAAATAAAAGAAACGGCAATAAGCCTAACTTCGCAGGAGAAGGAAGCCGTAAAGGAATTAATCCAAGTGTTAAAAGTCGAAGACGAAGCTGAAAAAATCCAAAATGCCATATTCTACACAGCCAAAAAGCACGACTTACGACCAGCGGATTTCTTCAAAACGCTGTATGCAATTCTTATAGGCGTACCTCAAGGTCCAAAGTTAGGTCCATATATTCTTGCAATGGGAAAGCAAAACGTTATGAATGCACTAGAGCGTGTGCTAACAAACCATATTTAAACTGAAGGGCGCGTCTGCGCGAATTCGCGAAGTGTCTCCTGAAGAACTTGACTTTGTCTCTGCCGTTTGTCTAGACCCAAGTCGCGGGGTTGCAAGGGCTTTGATGGAGCGGTGTATTGAGAACGCTCGGGCTCATGGTGGTGTGAGCGTGTTGGCGTATGATGGTGAGAAGTGGTTTGGGTTTTGGGGTAAAGTTTTATCCAACAACAACAACAACCAAGCCAAGATGCGGAAAAGTTATAGCTGAACCAGTTCTATTGGCTTGAGTGGTGAATTGAGTTGCTTGAAGGTAAGAATGTGAACTTGAGACTTATGGAGAAAGAGGATGTGCCACTCCGTGTAGAGTGGTGGAACAGCTCGGAGTTTCAAGGAGAGTATTCTCGCGCTTTGCAGAAGTCAATGACTCGAGCCTTACAAGAGTTTGAGAATCCTTCGCCCGTGCAGGTTGCTAGGGAAAATGTGGAGTTTATGATTGAGAAGAAGGACGGAACGAGAATAGGACACATAGGCTATGGGCGGTTCGGCCATAACTTGATAGAAATTGGCTATGCTGTTGTCCCCTCTGAACGCAGAAAAGGATACGCAACAGAAGCCATACAGATCCTGGTCGACTATCTCTTTCTTTCTAAAGACATCCCCCGAATCACAATTGACGCAGACGCACGAAACACAGCTTCCATAAAAGCTGCAGAGAAGGTAGGATTCAAGAAAGAAGGCTTTATTCGGAAAGGCGGATTTACCAATGGCAAGTTCGTTGACGTATGTTTGTTAGGCATCCTCAGAGAAGAATGGAAAGAACCAAAAATACTGACAAAAACCGCTTGAAGCACGGATTAGCTACAGTCTTTCTGTTCTACTACTCTTTCGATAGATTACTAATGAGCCAGTTTTTGGTTTTGCGGAAAAGTTGTAGGTGGATCATGGCTTTCGTTTCTTCTTTCGCGCGCGCTCCATCATCGTTGGTTGAATAGAAGCTAGCTAGCTGGGATAGATAACTACGGCAGATAGATAATGTCTGCGCGGCATTGTTCGCAATGACGAAACTGTGGGATTATCCTCTCACATTCTTGGCGCGCCTTTCTAAGCTCGTCGCAAGAAGGTCCAGGCCGGTTTTTCATTTTGCCCGAAGGGATGAGGGGCATAATGTTCATTATTTTAGCTCCTGCTTCCTTAATCCGCATGGCGAGCTTCGGCATCTGCTTATCGTTTACGCCTGGAATGAGCACCGTGTTTACTTTAATCGTGAGGCCGGCATCTACTGCTTTCCTGACGCCGCTAAACTGCTTCGCAAGGAGTAGACTCACCGCTTCTTTCCCGCGATAGATGGTCCCTCCATAGCTTGCCCAGGAATAGATGTTTTTCCCAACATGGCTGTCAGCGGCATTGATTGTTACGGTTAGGGCTCTAATTCCAACATCAATAATATCGGCCAATTTATCTTCGAGGAGCAAACCGTTCGTGCTTATACATTTCAGTAAATGGGGGTACTCTTTATGAATCAAGTTCAGTGCCTCGAAGGTCTGGTCGTTCGCTAGTGGATCGCCAGGACCCGCAACGCCCACCACAAAAAAGTAATCGGCCTGCTTCATGCGCATAATCGAACGTATAAGGTCGACCGCCTCAGCTACTGACAAAGGCTTCGCCGTCCAGCCTGGATGTTGCATAGTCAATGCTGCGCACATGTTGCGTTCGCAAAAGTTGCATTGGATGTTGCAACGAGGAGCGATGGGTAGGTGAATCCTTCCCACGCGGTCGTGTGCCATGTCATTAAAGCAAGGGTGCTGGGACAGGCTATCAATTTTGGGCGTTGCACTAAGCAACTTCATCACGATTACCCTTTCGGAGCAACGCGACTCCTTTCCACGTGCTGTCGGTACAGGGCATCCAATTCGGATAGATCCTCCACTGGCGCCGGGGTGACCGGAGGATCATTATTCATTATCTTCTGAGCTAGTTCCCAGAATGCCTTTGCTTCCTCAGAGTTAGGAGAGTGCTCAAGGACGGTT
>Ga0209725_1001330_pt1 | contig 14021 bp, 14 predicted proteins | sample I18A1metaG_FD_184145 | JGI IMG/M metagenome (GOLD analysis project Ga0209725, IMG submission 184145) | Lake sediment bacterial and archeal communities from Gulf of Boni, Indonesia to study Microbial Dark Matter (Phase II) - ​I18A1 metaG... | ecosystem: Environmental > Aquatic > Freshwater > Lake... | reverse complement strand
GCAGGAGAGACGGTACAACGTTCCCACTCCTCATATATGCAAGCCCTATTATCAGAGAAGGAAAACCGGCGGGTTTAAGAGGAATCGGCATAGACATCACCGAACGCAAACTGATGGAGGAGGAGCTTAAGCAGCGCAACGAGGATATTAAGGTGCTGAACGAAGGCATAACCCAGAGGCTACTTCAGAAGATAAGCCAGATAGACAACATATCCGGACTCAAGGATAGGTTGAGGAAATCCCCAGACGTATCTACAGGGCTCGATTTGATTTTCGATACGGCCTTAAACGACCTCGAAATGGATCTCGGCGCGGTTTTACTCATCGACCATGAAAAGAGCGCTGTCAAGTTGCAAGGCTTCAAGAGCAAGATAGAAGATATGAAATTGGACGAAAGCTACCCGCTCCACGTTGGGTTTGCTGAGCTTAAGGTTCTAAAGGAGAACAAGAACCTGTCCGAAATTGTCAGGGAAGATGAACTGAGTATTCTGAAAACCACTAGCATACATTGTGCTCCAATACTCGGAAAACAGGGATATGGCATCCTAATGCTCGGAAGCCGTAAAGCTCTAACCCTAAACAACAGCGACTTAGCTATACTGGGCCTTTACGCTGAGCTCGCTTCGACACTGTTTGAGACGCAGAGTCTCACAATAACGCCAGTAAAAGAAGTGGTCAAAGGCGTCCAGAGGCGATTTGACCTCGAGTCAGGCAGCTCTTACCTAGTCAAGAATAGTGTGGAGAAGGCTTTCGAGGTCTTCGCGGATAACGTTCTAGGCGGCTTGGAAGGGCTGTGCATTACCCGGGAGTTTCCGCCGAAGGTTAGGAGAAAGTACGGTTTAGAGAAGACGCCTATCGTATGGTTGACAAGTCAAAGAGCGGAAGGCGAGGCGACTGTCCACTCGCTTCAAGACCTATCCATCTTGATCGCCAACTTCCTAGAGAAAGCTAAACGAGCCGTCGTGCTGCTCGACGGCCTCGAATACCTGATAACCAACCATGGGTTCGAAATTTCTATCAGGTTCCTACAGACAAGTAGAAGCCGATTTCAACAGAAAGACGGCATCCTAATAGCACCTCTACTCGAGAAAGCCGTAGATGCGAGAGAGGTTGCGCTCATAGAAAGAGAGATGAAACCTCTCATAACCAAGTGATCATCTTCAATGAAAGCACGACGTTGTATCGGTTACCGGAGACAGAAACTATCGACTTCCATTTTCGTAGCTTTCGTCCGCCAAGCTATTTCCCAAATCAAACGCTTTAGCAACATATAATAGAAGTCATGAAGCTGACTCTTCGAGAAACGTGGCTTTAATGAATCTACGTCATGACTGGTTCATCACATTATTGAAGAGGCATGGAGTCAGCGATGTCAAGGTATTGGAAAGCCCGGAGGTAAATGAGGAGGATCTCATTTTTGTTATGCACCGAAATAGGCTGAAAGTGCCTGAGGAATTTTTCAAGGACTTGGCGAAGGAATTAGCGCTACCTTTCATCGGAAAGGGGCAGGTGAAAAGTGAGCTAGCGGCTACTATGCCCTACAGCTTGTTGAAGGAGAATTTGGTCATACCGTTAGAAATTTCAACGGATAACGTGAAGATCGTGACTTCGAACCCATTGAACAGGAAATTCTTCTCGGAGCTGGAACGTACATTTGGAAGCAAAGTGGAGTTGCACGTAGCCTCTGTTGAGGCAATTGAGGAAGCTTTAGAGCAAGGCTACGAGGAGATTCATAAGCATCGCGCCTTGAGGGAGCTGCATTATCGTAGCCCGGATGAGTCCGCTTACAGAGTGCTATACCCTTGGCAGAGATACCTTATCATAGGATTATTACTCTTCGTTCTGATTGTTTTTGTTGTCAACTACCCTGCTTCATTCATCCTCGTTTTCTTAGTGATAAATGTAATTTATTTTTGCGTCAACCCGGCAAAGTTCTATGTCTCATTTAGAGGGTTCAAAGGATCAAGAAGGGCAGTCCATGTATCTGAAGGCGAGGTGAAGAAACTAGATGAGAACAGCCTGCCTCTTTGTACTATCTTAATTCCTGTTTACCGTGAGGCCAAGATCCTGCCTCATATACTAGAAAACATTTCGAAGCTCGACTATCCAAAAGACAAATTGGATGTAAAAATTCTGATGGAAGAAAAAGATAAGGAAACTCTCAGCGAAGCGGAAAGATTGGGGTTGTTGAATGGAAGAAAGGAAAGGCATAGTCCGCTGTATTGTTTTCGCTGCGGTCGCATGTTGGTTCCAAAGGCCATTTACTGCGACCGATGTGGAACGCCAGTAACAGATGAGGTTATTACGAGTAGTGAGCAGTTTTTCCGCATTTTCGATGCGGTCATCGTTCCTGACGCTGACATCAAAACCAAACCAAGAGCATGCAACTATGGATTGCTTAAGGCGAAAGGCGAGTACTGCGTAATATACGATGCTGAAGACGATCCCGAGCCTGACCAATTGAAGAAGGCTGCCATAGCATTCTCTCGTGCTGGGAAAGATTGCGTATGTCTACAGTCTCGTCTTAACTTCTATAATCCGAAGAAGAACTTGCTCACCAGATGGTTCTCTCTAGAATATTCCTACTGGTTCGACTATTATCTCGAAGGCTTAGACCATGTAGGTGCCCCTATTCCACTAGGCGGAACAAGCAACCATTTCAGAACAGAAGAACTGCGGAAGTTAGGTGGATGGGACCCCTACAACGTAACTGAGGACGCTGACCTAGGTGTAAGAATTTCTAGGAGAAAGCTGAAGACGGTGATGCTAGACTCCTATACTTTTGAGGAGGCTAACAGCCGACTTTGGAATTGGGTGCGTCAAAGATCACGTTGGAATAAAGGATATGTTCAAACCTATCTTGTACACATGAGGCATCCCCGTAAAGTGATAAAGGATATGGGCTGGAGGCAATTCTTCTTTTTCCAGTTGACCTTCGGCGGCAATATTTTCCTGCCGCTGGTCAATCCTCTGCTGTGGGCTGTTACTCTGCTGACGCTTCTCATTCCAGGCGTATTCCAATTCTTATTCTTCTACCCCATAGCATACGTTTGTATATTCAACTTGGTCGTCGGGAACTTGGTCTACATCTTATTGCATCTAGGTCCATATATCCTGAAAAAGAACTATACATCAATACCGTTGGCAATAATAATCCCTCTATACTGGATACTGATAAGTATTGGAGCTTGGAGAGGAACAACACAGTTAATCACACGACCATTCTACTGGGAGAAGACTGAACACGGCCTCTCGGAACTACGTAGTAGGGCGTTAAAATGAAGATAGCGTTCGTACAGCATTTGAAGAAAGCCTACCTTTTTGAAGAAGACTTGGTCCATAAAATAGACTACGTGCTAAGTCTCTTTCTAGCCGAAACCGATTTTCCGCAACAGAAAGTAGATGAAGTCAATAGTATCTTGAAGATTTTAACACTAGAATCGCTAGGACATAAGGCGACGCTTGAAAAGATCATAGCGGAGCTGGAGCCCACTTGATTAGTAGATCCATGATCCAGGAGAAAGCGCTCGACCTATTGGCCTTAGAGTCAAGAGCGAGAGAACTCTACATGGAAGCCCTAGAATATCCAGAGTCAGCTAAATACAGAGACAATTTGACGGCAATAATGAATGACGAGTTGAAACATATCGAGCTGGTCAAGAGAATTCTTGAACTTGTGTAATTCTTGCCATAGGCATGCTAGCCAATCGAAAGGCTCACTTCATTGGAGGCTCAACTATTGAGATTATGGAGCGTACATCCCAAGTACCTCGATGCCACGAGACTGGTAGCACTACGGCAAGAGTCTCTATTGGCGCAAAAGGTCTTGAAGAGAGAAACATAGGGGTATAAGAATCATCCTCAGTTGAAAAGGTTCAGGAATCATCCTCACCCCGAGAGAACGATTGCAAACTATCCGATTGAGGGATGGGAAGAATCAAAGAGGCGAGGATACAATTTTGACAAGAGAAAATTGGGAAGAAAAAAAGCACTATTCCGCTTCCTGTGAGGTTACTTCCTGGATCCGTCTTTGTTCACAGTCCAATTGTCAGCTGACCTTTTGATGAAAGCCAAGCTTCTAGGTCGGCCTTCCCTTGGTACGCGGGCCTCTGCCAGTTAAGACAGCGATGAGAAAGTAGATGCCGCTGAGGTACTGCGCGGACCTCCCTGTCCATCCGATTGGGCCGCCAACGGCTCTCTGAAGGAACACGGCTGATAGGCCCACGGCGATCAGCGCTAAGGCTAAGGAGTACCAGTATAGGATCGGGGACTTCGACTTGGAGTAACGTCTCATGAAGAGGATGGAGGAAAGAGCGAATAGAGCCAATGCAGTTCCCAACACCACCTGCCGCAGTAGCGTAGGCCCCACTCCCTGTATGAAGAATGGTGGGATAGAGCCTTGAAGGCTCGCTATCGTCAGCAAGGCTGCGAAGACCAGCACTCCAAGATAAGCAATTATCAGTCTCGATTTTCTGAACCTCGATACCTGTAAGGTTGCTCCAGCGAAGGCCAAGGTTGCGCTCACGGCATGAAAGATTGACGCAGCTAAGGCTCCAGTATTATGTACAGTCACGTTAACGTTTGGTCCGCCTAATCCCATCAGCCAGCCGGCAACGAGACCTGTGGAGCCGAACGTCAGCACCGCGCTGCCTAGTAGGAGAGGGATGAGTGACCCGCTTGTCAAATAGCTTCTTGCTGTGATATAGGCCACAACGAAAGACACGGCGGACACGAACAGCGTGTTCAGTATGGGGAGCAGTAGAGGCGGCTCGAACACTACCAGAGGCATATAGGGCTGGGCTGTGAACAGCGATGCGACGATCGCTATGAAGACAGGAAGAGGTATTGCACCAAGACGCCTCAACAAGTGTGAAATGGTCAACTACGGTTTCCCTACAAACGCCTTAGTCCAGGCGCTCACAGTCTCCTCCGTGAACGACTTCCTCGGAGCGCCGGTGAGGACTCCCTCATACTGAGCAAAGGGTTCGCGAATCTCGATGCCCTGTGGCGTGATCTCGAACTCCCTAAGCTGCTTGTCGTGATCGCTTCCACGAATCTTGAGTATAGTCAGCGCTTTCTTCAAGGAGGATTGGATTTCAACGACCCTTAGCAGGATTATGCAGTCGACGAGGAAGCTGAGTCCAACACCGGTTACTACGCGGTGATTTCCAAAAACTTCATGCGACTCAGATGTGAAAATGCTTGTTAACTCCTTCATCTTCAGGTGATTAACCAGCCTATATAGTTCACCGCGGAGCTCTGGAGCTGGGATAAAGCTTTCCAGATGGCTGATAGAGTCGACCACTATGCGCTTAGCATCTATCTCCGCTATGATAGCGTCTATCGGATTCCGCGACTCGACGAATTGAGCTAGAACTGGCGGGCTTGTGCATACGACTCGAAGCTTTCCTTCAGCCTCAAGCTTCCGTATATCCCAGCCGAAGCTTGCAGCATCACGGTAGATCTGAGCTGGCATCTGCTCAAAGGTTATGTATAGGCCATTCTCATTGAACTTTGTTGCTCCATTTACCAGGTACTGTAGCGCGAGAGTTGTCTTCCCCGTTCCAGCGCTCCCAACAACCAAGGTGACATCTCCGCGCATCAGACCGCCGTGAAGCATGGCATCAAGTTCAGATATTCCAGTGGGCGCTCTCAACCTTCAGCGCCTCTTTCAATCAATGCAGCAACTTTCTTCATGATTTCTCTGTCCTTACTTGTGTTTAAGCTGACTACGTCTAGGCTTCCGAAACGCTCCTTGCGAAGAACTCCAAGTTCAACGAGCGACGAGATCTCAGTCTCAACGTCGTTCGGCATCCTGCCGATTCTTCGAGCGATGCTTTCAACCGTATCAAGTATGCCAGGATTCATGTGAAACAAACGGAGCAGCTCCGCCTTGATCTCTGTCCCCATCAACTTCTCCATAAGCTCATGTAGGCTAGTCTCTTTCAATAGGCGGCCACCTCACCGCCGACTTACGAGAACACCCAAGATAACTTCTCATATAGGCTTGCTTGGCCTGCTCGATGGCGGCTGCAAAGTCTTCTGGAGGCGTGTCTATAGCGAGCTTCCGATAGATCTGCTTCGCCATCATCCTCTCAAGCACCGGCGCAGATCGACCGAAGATCTCTCTCATGCCGCTCTTCAGCATATCGATCTGAACGATCAGTTCATCGCTCTTGAGGCCTATATGCTTCTCCATGTGCTCAAGCACAGCCTTCTTAACCCCTTCGCCTAGGACCCCGGAGATAATGTCCTCGAAACATTTTAGCAGAACAGCGCAAAACTCCTCAGTCTTCTCTTCTTTCAAGGGTTTCTCCGACATTTAACGAATTCAGAGACGATTTGACATAAAAAACCTTCTAGTTTGCTGAGTATTCAACAGTGAGAACAGTAAAGTCCTCTGAGCCAGTTGCAGAGAAACTTGAATATGAAAGAATTAACAAGTAAAACAGCTTTGAGTTTCTACGGCCAAGGGACGAATTTAGTTTCGATCGCTTCTTTACGCTATGCCGGCGTACACTCTTGAAGCTCTCTCTTCAGGTAATAGTTGATCTCATTCTCATCTAGCCACGCGATCAGTCGAGGCAGACGCTCAGCATAGAAGACTCTTGAGACGTGATGATACTGCATGCTGCCTATGATGAAACGGTCGACGAGGTCTCTCAGTTTCTCGATTATCATTTGTGGGTAGGTTACATCTGGGATCCAAGGTTCCATGCTCGCGAAAGTCTTGATTCCAAGTTCATGGGCTTTCTTCAAGGCTTGAATTCGCTTCGTGTTTCCAGGTGAATAAGGCTCCCAGACTGGAATGTCGCTGAGCGCTGTAATTGTGAAGCCCACCTCAATGTTCTTTCGGCCGACCAGGAGATCATAGTCACGCATGACTAGAGGGCTCTTCGTTAAGATCAGAATGTGGAATGGCGAATCCACCAGAACCTCCAGGACCTGTCTAGGCGGCTGAGTTTCAGCTTCAATCGATTGATATGGGTCTGTCATGCTGCAGAACATAATCCTGCCTAGACGCTGAATCTCCATGTCTCGCTTCGCAAGTTCAACCGCATTCTTGACTACACTGATCTCTCGCCAATTTATCCGCCCCGGCCAGAATCGCCGCGTCATCAGCCGAGCATTCGATTTCTAGTAGCTTCCGGCGTGCCGATGAAGGTTCGTCCTGAGGCTTATTCTCACAGCGTCTTCAGCGCTCACAGAGGTTTTCTTAGTTGAGTGAAAAAGTTAGGAAGATCCATGCGGATCTTTTGGCGAAGATTCAGGCTGAGCCTGAGAAGAAATTCCAGATACCAGTACGTTTCCCAGAGGAATGGTATAAGAAGATCGGACACTACGTTTCCGACAAAGTTCATTTCGAGTCTATTAAGGCAGTCTTCAGTTTCTAGGATCGCTAATTCCGCCACATAGTGTTTCTGGATTTCGTCAAGGGAGAAAATCTCGGCCTATACTACGTGGTCATAGAGATCAAATGAAAACTGATTCCTCTTCTCGAGCAGCTACCAGACCTAGAATGGATCTAAGATCAAGTCAAATGCCATGCGCTCTTTGATGATCTTCTGGAAGAAGGGGTTCCAGGACAAACAGATGATTAAAGCCACGAAGAAACGTGCAAAATAGATTTTTTCTATTTTGTGCAATTTCGGATGGAGAGATTTGCCGAGACGTCATTACTTAATCATGCTTTACCCTGAGATTCACGCAGCCTTCAAGCTTCAGGAGAAGACTGAGTCTTGGGAAAAAGCATCATTTTTGATGAGCTTTTACCCGACGCAAGCATCACTCAACTTACTTCTATCCATGGATCTGGACGTTTTCAAGTTTCTCTGCGATCAATCGAGCTACCACACACACAAAATAACCGGTTCAAATTCCACCGGGCCCACCAAATAGACTGTGTGTGCGCACCAAGAGATATGTGTGTGTCGCGCGTGTACCACCATAGTTCAAATTGCGATGCCCGCACCATGTATGGACACACACACGGATACTACTAGCTACCAGATGATGAGAAGCTCAGTTATCTTGGGATTGACCGTATAGTATTCTCCTGTGTTAAAGTCCTGCTCTAGAGCTTGTTCAATGGACCCTGAGTAAATCCTATCACGCTGAGGTTCAATCCAGATTAGTGTTCCATCGTCCAGATAAGCTGCATTCAATGCATGAGCAAATTCGCTTCCTCTAGTCTTCCACCAGACGAACACAATGGAAAGATTCAGTCCCTGTTGTCGAGCGTTCATTCTGACCTCTATCGCATAGTCAGCACAAACGTAAAAGCCCGGGGCATATGGCTTTTCGCTCGTTTTATCTAATGAGAGAAAATCTTCAAGTTCCTCGTAACTAGGCCTCTTAGGTTTGACCTTTGCCAATTCAGCATCTAGCTCAGAAACTTGCTTCTCTAACTGTCCTTTCAATTTCTCAAGCTCTGCTTTATCCGATTCCAAAGAAGAAATCTTCTCATTCAACATGCGAATAGTATTCTCAAGCTCAAGCTTCTTAGACTCCAAAACAGCGATTCGATCTGACTGCTCTTTAATCTTGGCAGCCTGATCCTGAATAACATAGAACTCGTATCCAGCAACGCTAAAGGACAGGATCAGAATTAGAACGAGAGTAGGCAGAACTATCTTCATAGAATAGCCCTTTAATCTTGTTTCTTGTTTCGCCGCGACTATAGAAGGTAGAGGAATAGGCACAGTAACTGATGCACCACATTCCAGGCAGAATCTCGCGTCAATGGGAAGTTCCTTTCCACACCTAGAGCAGAATGGCATAGCTATAAAACTCCTGAAGATGACCAATGCTGATCCATGAAATAAAGGTTCGCTTGATTTTCGAGTCTAAACCCCTAATGCAAAGTCTCTGGAAGTTGCAATTACTTACCCTAAGAACGAGAATTTTTTGTCAGGTAACCACATTCAAGCTTGACAAAACTCACACAAAACAAGCTTCGCAATCAGCATACAAAGCAATAAGAAGATGGGATGAAATATACATACAACGCCTTAAGAAGGTGTGAAGCATCTTGGTTTTTTGTAAGAATTGCGGTTCCGAAATTTCTTCAGACTCTGTCTATTGCAACATATGTGGCGCTAAACAAGAACTTGTGACGGTTCCAGTGGCCGCGCCTCCGACAATTCCAACACCAGAGGCTAGAAAGCGGCGGTTCCCGATCGGTCGAGTCGCCCTAGCAATAGTTTTGATCGCGGTGATCGTTGTATTCATGACTGTGAAGTGGGTTCCTATAGTTCATAGCTACATGTCAACCGAAGAGTTCCCATACAGTTACAGCTACAAAGTCCCTCAAATGAATGAGAAGGAAATGAGCCGAGAATTGTTTAGCGAATCGAACATAAAGCTTCCCACGTTCAGTTTCTACAGAACAGACTGGTCCCAAGATTTTCGCAATATTCGTCTCGAAGTTGGATGGAGTGTGGTTGTAGAAATCACCGGATTATCTCAATGGTGCCATGTAGGCATATATCAAGACTTTGGGAGCAAAAATGGCATTTTCTCCACTTCCAGTTCTGGACATGGCACGTTCATCGTGCCTGAGGCCGGATACTACTACCTGTCCGTTTCAAACTTCGATCCGGATGCTAGTCATACAGTATCTTCCGTAAAACTGACTGCGCATTGGATAGAAGTCACTAAGACAGAGATCGAAATCACAAAGACAGCAACCGCTACGTTTCAGGTGACTCGATACAACGTAACCTACATCAGCCCACTCGAATTGTTAGTTCCACAATTATATGGAAAATAGGAGTGCTTCAGTTTACCTTTCTTTTCCCTCTTCTTTACTATCTGCAAAGTTTTGTCTTAACGCGCTTGTAGATTTTGAAGGGTTTACGATCTCGCGCGTCCTTACGCAAGTAGTGAAGCGTACTCTTACTTATACCGAGCCTCCGAGCGTCAAGAGATTCGTTGAACATCTTGAAGGCATTGAGGATTGGGTTTGGACGTCGGAACGCAGCAAGTACGCTCTCAATTTGCTCAAAGGTCGTCCTGAGAAGATCGAGGAGTTTCTAGAGAAGGAGCCTACGGTCAGGCAATTCGTTGATTCGTTGACAATTGAGAGGATTAAGAAATTGCCTAAAGCTAAGCTACCGGAGGGATCGGGCGATCTGCTGGACGAGTTCTTCAGCGAAGGCGAGGAAGAGGGTTCGTCTGAGGGAGAGGCGGAGAAGAGGAAGAGGACACATTTCCGTTCTAGGTGCTCTCGATGCTCGCGCTGCCGAAGTCTGTGAACCTCCAAGTTTGATGCTCGTCGTTTTAGTGTTGATCGCGGGCGCCGTGTTGGGTTACTATGTCGCTCAAGAAGGGAAGCCTCGCAAGTAGGAAGGTGCGGGGCCAATTAAGTAATGGCTCTTTGAGGGCTGAGGTGTGTGGACGCGCGTTCACGGTGTCGCTTGGGGAGCCTACGGGCCGCCGTCCCTCTGAGCCTGTGACGCTTGTCTCAGAGTGGGTTGAATGTCTGCGTTGCAGTCACCGCTGGTTCTATCGAGGAGGAGCACGTCGCCGCGTTGAGTGTCCTCGATGCGGTAGTACGAAGAACGAGTTCAATCGTCGTCGCTTTGGGGCTTGGCAGGGTGATTTGCAGTAGCACCTCAGCGAAACGATTATTAGATTTTGTTCAAGAACTTCATGATGTGACACTTTTTGTCGGAAACGCCTCAGTTTGAAAGGAATACGAGCACCAGTTATGCCATTAGACCAGGCACCACACTGGAAGGCAGACTCAGCGCCTATTTAGAAAGGTTGGGGTACCACGCTACTATGCACTACATAAGGCATGAACACGAGATCGACGTTTGGGGTGAAAGGGACGATGGCCAAACGATCGCAGTTGAATGTAAGGAATACTACTCTGGAGAGGGGATCTCACTCCCTCTAGTAAGAGATTTCTTTGCGAAAGTTCATGATCTCAGGGAACTTGAGGGTGTACCTACCAAGGCAATGTTTGTGACCATAGGAACCTTCAACGAAACAGCTAGAGAGTACCTAGATAGAAGAGGAATCATCGCGGTAGATGGTGATGATCTGGTTCTTTTGGAGAAGGACGTTAAGAAGATCGATGAGATCGTGATTTCTGAGAGAAAGCCTCAGGACACTCTCATTCTTCAACTCAGAGATGAAGTGAGGCGATTGAGGAGAGAGTTGGAACGTCGAGTTGAGATCGCAGATTTGAGTTCACAGCTGGAAGACCTACGCGTCAGGTTGGACATGGCCACGCTCCCTACGTTCTTTCATCCTGCCAGCCTATCCACACACGTTTGGTATAGTGACAGATTCGCTACGCCTTTCGTTGGGTTACAGGGGCGATTCAAGGATTTCTTTGTGGTAGATTTTCCAATCGTCCAGAAAGTTGTTTTTACTACCAGTGGATTCTGGGGAGAGAAACAGAAGATGGCAGCCCCAGGACAAACAAGGGTCGAGCAGGGTCAAGTTACGTTCATCGAGGGAATTAGAGAAGATGTGGCTGAGACATACTATCACGAGACGGTGGGCGGATACGCGCTAAATTCGTATTTGAACAGAGCTGTCTATACGCTTGATGGAACTAGGCTGGGAGAAGTGACTGATTTTTGTTTGGGCGCTCCGAAGGGGCTTCTACGGATACAAGCAGTAATGATTAGATTGGAAGAACGCTTGAGGAGTGATGTGAAAGAAGAAACGATCGTTATCCCAGCAGATAGATTGGTATTCGAAAGGGATTGTTTCAAGCTGCTGGCTACGTTGAGTCCCAGAGGTATTCCTCTTACGTGTAAATTCTGCGGTGCTAGAATAAAGCAGGGCGCGATTTTCTGCGACAGATGTGGAAGATCGCTTGTGTGAAAATATGTTTAACTGCAGGCGCTTCGGCGTGTGGGACGGTGGTCTGCGATAGCGTGTCCGGCGGCTACTTCGTCGTCATACCTGGCGTACGCTCGTCGTTACGATGTGCGCGTGGCTGTGGACTCTACGCACACGCGGCCGCCGTGGGCGTAGGCGAGGTCGGCGAGGCGACGGCGAAGTTCGTCGTGAGGCGTGGCGTAGCGGCGTGGCGAGGTCGCTGTGTTCTCCGTCCGAAGGAACTTCGACCAGCGTCGCCCGTTAGCTTGAATCTCTTACGCGCTTTGAACTACGTATTATTGTGTGTGTGATCAATCGAGCTACAGGAAGGTGAGTGAAGTCTTGGAGCATTTGACGCTGGAATACATCGATTCCGGTTCGCTCAGTACATCATCCAATCCTAAGCAGAGACGCAAATATATCCCCTAGGGGGTCCCGCAGCCATATCAAAGAACCAGTTACAACCGATCTATGGTAGAATTGAAACGAATCCATGACTGAAGGAGCCTGAGACCTGTTCGATGTTTTAATGAAATCTGCAGGCCCCCGGGATATCCGGGGGGTACCCCCTTGTTTACCCCCCCTCCTAGGGGTTTGGCACTTTTCAATTCTATTGTAGACTGACTGCAATGAACTCTGAAATGATATACGCGGGGAATTCGTTCAGAAACGCGTCGATGTCCTGCTCTCAGTTGATCTCGTAAGGATGAGTTGGGGTAGACAGATTCAAAGAGCCGTGCTCCTTTCAGGCGACAGTGATCTGTTCCCAGCAGTGCAGGCTGCAAAAGATGCTGGGGTGCTCAGTCAGGTCTACTATTCGAGGCTATCTGTCCACGACGAATTACTTCAAGCCTGCGACGATCGATTTGAGATAACGAGAGAACTTGTAAACTCCGTAAAACTCAAATGTTGAATACTGAGCAGCATCTCAGGATCGTAGTGTATGAGCGGTACTCTGTATCGCTCGCAAGCCTAGAACAAATGTTGGGATACGGGAAAAAGCCAAAAGCCCGAACTTTATGCTCTGTTCGGTTGCCACTCTTTGACGAGTCTCTTTATGGCTTGGGCTTTGGTGTTTGCATCGCTGAATTTGTAGATTCGAATCCTCCCGAATCTCTTCTGTTGAACTAAGCCAGCGTTTTCCAGTTCTATTAGGTGCCTGTTCGCCGTGGTGTAGTTCAGTCCCACTCTTCTAGCGATCTCGGAGATATTCAATTCCATGACATTTGACAGTAGCATTAATATGCGGACTCGTCCTCTACAGGAGAGAATCTCATCCAGTTTAGTCTGCTCTGGTTGAGACACGTTTGTAGAGCACCTCCAATGTTGATTCTAGCCATTTTGCCATAGCTGAGGCGGGAGTAAGCGTCAACCCGATAAGCGTAGTCTTGCCTCTCAATCCTTTGCCGGATTTCTTTGTTGAGATTATTCCACTCGCATCAAGTCCTCCGATGTATTTCCAGAGTTGGGTATGTGCTCTCGGCAGCTGTCTATACTCTTCGCATACTATCTTGTACACCTTCTCCGCCTCCCCCATGCTAATGTAGGCGGCGTTCGACCTCTCTAGAAGTCTTGAGATTGCAAGAAGGAGGAACTTCTCGTGAAGAGATAGTGTTTGAACATATTCTCCTCGAAGGGTAGGGTAGACAGTTCCAGCAGCTCTTCTGATATGCTCCGCTGTCATCTCACGTGAATTTTCAGCGTCCGCATACTTCCCTGCTCTCCAGAGAAGCTCTATTGCGTATCGTGCGTCGCCGGAGGCTGCTGCGAGATCGCAGATGAACTTGGCTGTATCTTGAGGAACAGCTCCCTCCTTAAACGCTAGTTCTATTCTATCTTTGAGAATAGCTTCAAGTTGATTTGATGAATATCTGCCCAGTTGTATGAAGTTCTGTTGGAGGGTGCTGAGTGTGCTCGGATCTAGGTCCTGTAGGTACTCAGGTTCTCTTAGGATGCATATCAATGATAGACGCATCGCAGCTCCAAGCCTGTTCTCCTGTATCCTTGTGAGATTGTAGAGCGCAGCTGAACCCTCAGCTCTTATCAATGATTCCAGCTCGTCCAGTGCGAGGATAACATACGCATCTTTATCATCCAATATATCCATCAGGATCTGGATCAACTCTTCAGATGAGAAGCCTCTCTGAGGGAACTCGGGAGTGAACTCTGTTATCACCCTC
>Ga0209725_1001329_pt1 | contig 14023 bp, 11 predicted proteins | sample I18A1metaG_FD_184145 | JGI IMG/M metagenome (GOLD analysis project Ga0209725, IMG submission 184145) | Lake sediment bacterial and archeal communities from Gulf of Boni, Indonesia to study Microbial Dark Matter (Phase II) - ​I18A1 metaG... | ecosystem: Environmental > Aquatic > Freshwater > Lake... | reverse complement strand
AGGACGGGGCGATAGGAGTCAAGATTACCGGTGGTCACAATCCGTTGACGCCTGAGACAACGCGGAACATCATTGCAGCAGCGAACCAGCAGCGAGCATACGTTGCCTCCCATGTTGGAACAACGGCTACAGGCAGCAACCTGAACGGGTTGAAGGAGGCGGTGGAACTGGCTGGAGAGAATCACCTTCACGTAGCCCACGTCAATAGCTATCTGCGAGGCTTGATCAAGGACCCTGTCGAGGAAAGCCTTGAAGGACTAGCTGCGCTCCGGGGAAAACGTAACATCGTTTCGGAGTCCTACCTCGCCATTATCAACGGTACTGGAGGAAAATGCACTGACGGCGTCCCAGATAGCCATGTGACTCGGAATTGTCTCCGCTTACGAAAATACCCAGAAACTCAAGATGGGCTTGAGAAGGCAATCAGAGATGGCTTCGCAATGGTCCAAGTGGAGGCAGGAGGAGAGTGTATTCTAGTTACGGGCGGAGAAGGCGTTCGACTTTGGAAGGATGCGCACACAGATGTGGGAATCAGTTTTCCCGTGAATGTTCCAGCAAGCACGTTTCTATGTGCAACACGGAAGGATGAGAAAGGCGACTTCATCATAGATGCCATAAGCACGGATGGAGGATCAATTCCGAGAAATGTCTCGGTCACATCAGGGCTGGCGCTGGTCAGATACGGGGCGCTTACATTCGAGGAGTTTGTAAGAAAAGTCTCCGTGAATCCCGCGTCCCTCTTCGGTATGACTTCTAAGGGTCACCTAGGAGAAGGAGCAGACGCCGACATCACTGTCCTAGACGTGCAGGGAGGCGAGGCGGTTATGGGGATAGCAAAGGGCAAGATTATCATGATCAGCAGTGTCGTAATGGGCTCAGGTGGAACGATAGTTACTACGAGAGCCGGAGCGAAGTCGATCGAGAAAGCAGGCCTCAAGTACGATCTAGTTGACCTTGAGGAGAGTAAGTTCTTTCGGAAGTAACGAGGATTTTGGATTGAGCTCGAACATCAGCACGCCATGAGTGGACATCGACATCGTTTACCCTTGAATCAGTCTTAGGCCTGAGTAATCAATTGGGCATAAGCTTTGCTCGAGGGATTTTGAGATCCATATGTCAATTTCGACCGCTAGATAGGGCGTCGATGTCTTATGCATAAGATAGCTCGTCGCCTCGTGGTATCTATCTGGGCCATCTTGATAGTTTGGACCCTGTTCCTAGCTTCCTCACTTCATGAGGCATCTGCGTTCCGAGTTCTTGCTCGAGTTGACCCGACACTATTCGATGAGGCAGATCAATTTGACGACAGCGGGGCCGACGGACTGATATCAGTCCTTGTGACAGGGTTCTCGGAATTCTCTCCCATGCAGATAGGGCAAATGAACTGTCTGGGTAAGGTCAACACGGTAATTGGAGAGATTGCCACCATCCGGCTTACATACAGGAACATATTGCCCCTCGCCTCTCTGAACTTCGTTTCTCGAGTCGAAGGTGGCTACGCGAAGCCTGAGTTGGACGTAAGCGTTCCAGAAATCAACGCGAGGCTTGTCTGGGAAACAATCAAGGATGCTCAGGGAAAGAATGTGGACGGGTCTGCAGTAGTAGTTGGAATTGTGGACACGGGGATAGACTGGAAACATCCGGACTTCAGATTTGAAAACGGGTCGTCCAAGATTCTGTATCTCTGGGATCAGACAGAGAAAGGGTTGGCCCCCTTGGGATACAACTATGGCACTGAGTGGACTCGAAGCCAGATTGAGTCAGGAGTCTGCACGGAAAGGGACACGTATGGACATGGAACACATGTGGCTGGCATAGCTGCTGGAACCGGGCTGGCTAGGGGGGGCAAATACATGGGGGTCGCGCCTGGATCAGCTCTGATCTTCGTTAAGAGTGGGAGGCTTACGAAGAAAGGGTGGGGTTTTGATTTTTCACAGATCCTTGATGGTGTCACATACATCTGGCGTAAGGCAGTAGCGCTAGGTAAGAGGGTTGTCATAAACCTCAGCTTGGGCGGCCATTCTGGCGGTCACGACGGAACTGCACCTATTGAAAGGGGTCTGGACCGACTCGTCTCTGAAGGAGCAGTTGTCATAGTGTCCGGTGGGAACTCTGCTGCTCAGAAGATCCATGCGGAAGGAAGACTGCGTCAAGGAGAATCCATTGATCTCGGAGTCAAAGTCGGTGAAGACGAAGAGGCACTTCACGTTGAAACATGGTTCTCTCGTACAGACACCTATGACATATCACTGAGGACGCCAAGCGGTCAAAGGATAGAGGGACCGACTTCTCGAGACGGAGCATCCACTTCGGAAGGCAGAGTCTACATCTTGGAGGATCATACGGAGAAGGGAAAGGCATGGGTTATGCGTGTCTATTCTCCCAAGAATTTACCTCGTGAAGGATGGACGGCTACTTTGACTGGAAAATCGATTGCAGGCGATGGGGCCTGGGATGCGTGGATTGCCTCAGATGGAGAGTTCACACCGGGCTTGGGTTACGAGGTCACAAGCCGGAAGACAGTCAGTATTCCGGCAACCACCCATAGCACAATAGCGGTTGGAGCCTATGTGACAAGAATGCGGTGGACCGGTAAGGACGGAGGCTCGTGGAACTATTCGACGAGTGAGCGCCAGGGCGACATAGCGGTTTTCAGCTCTATAGGACCAACAAGAGATGGTAGGCTGAAGCCGGAGATCTGTGCCCCCGGAAAAGGCATAGTGGCACCAAGATCTTCTGACGTCAAACCAAAGGACTCTGATCCAGATGATTTCTACACCGTCAAAGCAGGAACAAGCATGGCGGCACCACACGTAGCCGGAATTGTGGCACTGGCCTTGCAGTACAATCAACATCTAGGCCCGAACCAGGCCAAATCGATCCTTCAATTGACAGGAAAACACGACGCGAATACCGGGGAGATGGATCCAGCGCAAGGCTCTACGGTCTGGGGTTACGGAAAAGCTGACGCCAAACTTGCCGTGCCGAGATCGTCGGGAATGCATTCAATCAGGGTCTCTGTCAACGGGTTGCCGGCCTCAATGTCTACGAAGGTCTTCGTGGACGATGTCGACAGAGGATCTGTGGCCGGAGATGCCTTGATGATCTTTGAATTCGAAGACGAGGCAACCCACACCTTCCGTGTCGAACGCATTGTCAATCTATCAGATACTACGAGATATGTCGCTTCACAGGATACTTTCAAGTTCAAGTCCGGAGCGTTGCACGCATTTCTCTACACAACGCAGCACTACGTTAGAGTTGTCTCACAGCAGGGGAATCCTCACGGTTCTGGATGGTATGATGCGGGAAGTAAGGCAACGATCTCGGTAGATTCGAGGGTCCTGGCTGAGGCAACCAACCTGACGCCGATCTACAGGAAGACGACGTACTACTTGTTCGATGGGTGGACGGTTGAACCCTCAGGATTCGCTTCGCCAAACCCAGCACTAGGTGTCGGAACCATACTTGTTGACGGTCCCAAGATTATTGCAGCTCAGTGGCGGGTTGAAACTGCTACCGAACTTGACTGGGGAGTCATCATTGTACTTATAGATCTCGCGACTGCAGTGAGCGTCGTTCTACTGATCGTCGCTGTGAAGATGCGACAGCAGCCTACTGAGAAGACCTTCGCCGCGAAACCGCAAGAGGCAAGTCTGTCTGATTCACCAGTACTTCTGTCTTGAACCCACTATGAGCCTCTATTTCCTCTCTATTATTTCGATCAACGTTCCATCTGGATCCTCGATGAAGGCTATCAATGGTCCCGTTGGGCCTAGCCTGAAAGGTTCATCCGTGATCGTTACCCTCTCCTTTCGCATCATTGAGATGGTTTCATCCATGTTCTTGATGTCAAATGCCAGATGGTCGAAGAGTCGGTCCTCGTATTCGGCTTGAATGAACTTCTTCTGGGCTCGAAAGAGGGTTAGCTCAAGTTTGGCGCCTTTCCCTTCAGGATCTTGGAGGAACGCGATCTCGGCGTTGTTCTGGGGTATCTCCCGACGAGAAAGAAGTCTCAGCCCCATGATTCTAGTGTAGAAGTCGATTGACCTGTCCATGTTGCTTGTTCTAATGCTTGTGTGAGCAAACATGACTTTGTTCACCTAACGGATTGAGGCTTCGCTTCCCGGCAGGGCCGGGTTGAAAGCTCTCCCCTCGGTATCCTCAGCTCTGCTGGAATATAGATTATTTGTGCGAAGATGTCCTCAAAGTCGGAGCACTCACGCGCCTGTCTTTCGGTACATGTTCCAACAGTCGTTCGAGGCCAGATCTCATAAATGATCGCTTGAACCTTAAGGGGTGCGTGTTCCGCGGGGGGAAGAAGGATCGTGGCTCGAATAAGGATTGAGTATTGGGAGAAATGGGGTGGCGAAGAGTGGGAGGCGATGGCTGGCATTGTGCGTTCATTCAATGACGCGCAGCATAGTTATGAGGTAGTGATGATGCAGGCAGGGGATTGGTCCTCAAGCCCGGACCTCCCGCGATTCCTGGCCGCTCAACAACAAGGCACGCCTCCAGACCTGATAGGCCTTGAGGATCACCAGGTCGTGGACCTTGCAGTACAGGGAGCACTGACTTCATTGGAGGAGATAGTCACGCCCGCAGAGCTGGCCACGATGGGGTACCATCAGCCATTTCTTGAGCTGGGCATTCACAACGATAAGCTATACGGAGTGCCTGTCTCAGGAGACATCGTAACACTCTACGTCAACCTGGCCAGTGTGCAAGGAACACCGTTTGAGGCAGGCAGAATCCCCGCCGATCTTTCGGAGTTCGATGCCGGTCTTGAGCAGTTGAGGGCGCAGAATAGGATTGGGCTAGTTCCCACGTACCCTGGTTGGTGGCCGCAGGCTTGGCCCATGTTCTTTGGCGGTTTCTGGTTTGATAGTGACGGAAAATTCACGCCTGACTATCCTGCCAATGTCCAGGCCTATGAATGGGTTTCCTCCTTTCGCAAACGTTGGGACCTAGATGCGTTTCACGCACTCTTCAATCCCATCGAGGCGAGGGAGCCTGACCCGTTCCTCGTCGGCGAGGTCGCCATGATCTTCGAGGGGGACTGGATCGTTCGACGCCTCTTGCACGTCCCTGATCTGGAGTGGATGCCTGCCGCTTTTCCGACCGTTAGCCAAAAGCCAGCAGCGCTCATCGTCGCCGATGTCTTGAGCATTCCCAAGGGTGCGCAACATCCAGAAGGCGCAGCCGCGTTTCTCCACTACGCCATGCAACCCAAAGAGATTGAGCGATTGGCCCTCGGGCATTTGAAAATCTCTCCGCTGCGGACTTGGTCGAGAAGTTTCTTGGCTCAGCATCGGAATGACAAGTTGGGAATGCTACGAGATATTCTTTCATCCAGCCAGCTCTTCCACGATCCGCGTGTTCCAGGATGGATAAGGTACCTTGAGCAAATCAAGAGGGCTTTTGTGCGTATCTGGTCAGGGAAACAAGCACCTGCCCAGGCTTTGGCCTTGGCGAGTGGCGCAATAGTTGCATGATTGCAGCTCTATTTTTCAATCGGATACGGGCAGAGTTAGGAGAGGTTTTGGCCCCCTCTTTTGCGCTTGGCTTAAGGTGCCTTGATAAATCTGAAAGCCTCTCAGCCCAGTCTAGGGCTGACCCGGACAAAGGAAGGGTGAGGTGGGCTTGGATAGGCGCTTGGAGGCTGATCTGTCGGCAGCGAAACAGCAGATTAGAGAGGACGTTTGGCGGCTTATGGAGCAAAGAGGTGTGGCGAGGTTCCCTAAGCCGATCTGGGGTAGGATCCCGAACTTTGCGGGAGCTGAGGGCGCGGCTGACAGGCTCCGAGCGTTGCCGGTTTTTGCCGACGCCTGTGTCGTGAAGGTTAACCCAGATGCGCCGCAGAGGCCTGTAAGAGAGCACGTGCTGAGGCAGGGGAAGACTCTTCTGGTTCCGACCCCTCGCTTGAAGAAGGGTTTTCTCTTGATGAACCCAGCTGAGAATGAGAGCATGGATGCAGCCTACGCGGCCACGATAAGAGGCGCATCTAGGTATGGCAAGCCTGTTAGACTCAGTGATCTTCCGAAAGTTGACTTGATCGTTGCCGGATCAGTTGCGGTCTCGAGAAGCGGTGCCAGAGTGGGCAAGGGTGGGGGATACAGCGAGATAGAGTACGGAATCCTACGTGAGCTTCAACTTGTCGATGATAGGACGCCGATTGTGACCACTGTTCACGAACTACAGATAGTTGAGCATGTGCCCACTGGCAAGCACGATCTCACAGTGGACGAGATCGTCACGCCTATCAGGATCATCGGTATAGGAAGAAGGGAACATCGGCCGCAAGGAATATTCTGGGACAAAGTTACCCAAGAAACGCTGCAGGAGATACCCGTCCTGAGGGATCTAAAGTCTGACGCAGCCTAAGCATCTCCAGGTCATCCGGTTGAGAATGGATTATTCTGGAAATCCCTTCCCGGCCCACTATTGCACCGTCGACCCTGAAAACTTTAAGGATAGAAAACCGAGATATCACGCGTAACATCGAAGGGCCCGTCGTCTAGTCTGGTTTGGACGTCGCCCTCACAGCTCCACGCAAGGAAACGGCGAAGGTCCCCGGTTCGAATCCGGGCGGGCCCACCTAATTTGTTGAGTGAATCCTTATACAATTGAGGCTCGGACTGTGTTCTTCGGGCACATATGAAACCGAAGCATATCGTCAGAAAGGCTACAGTACAGGACTTGGATGTCGTAAATGCCCTGACCGACAATATGCACAAGCACCTCGCAGGCCTATATGGATTGGAGCTTTCTGCTGGGGAGTTGAAAGAGGAGCACTATGACCAAGACGAGTTAGGGAACTTGTATGTCGCTGAAGACGCTGAAGCTGGTGTTGTTGCATACATGTCCTTTTCCAAGGGAAGCAATGAGTGGGCAGGCGCACATTATGAGCTGGAGCATATCGTCGTCCGAGAGGACTTCAGGGGCATGGCGATTGGTAGAAAGCTCTTCCAGATTCTTCTTAAGGAGGCGAATCGGGAAGGGGTCAACATCTCTACAGGGACACTGGCAAGAAACAAGGAAGCATTGAGATTCTACGCGGAATTAGGATTCAAGCCGATCTCAGTAAGGCTTCTCCTCGACCTCCAGAAGAGAATACTGGAACGATAGCTCGTCTTCATGTTGCTACCGCAAACTTGAACGAGGGTCTAAGAGCTTGTCAGCTTTTGCAGGATCGGTTGCCAGGAGCTGGAAGACGATGGCTGCTGCTACGCCCATGGATCCAAGAGATATCGCCATACCATCATATCCGAACAAGAGGAGCGCCAATCCTCCAACTCCTGCTCCAAGAGATGACCCCAGATTAGTAGCTGCAGAACTGATTGACATCATGGTCCCACGGAATTTCGGAACCTGCTCAAGAGTCAAACTGTTAGATGCAGTAACCCTCATACCGCCAAACAGACACGCGAGAAATGAGGCGATCGCTGACAACCATACGTCAGGCAAGAGAGTATACAAGACCGTGAATATTCCAGCGAAGAGAGCCGCCAGCACTGTTGGAGGTTTCCTCCCGAATCTCCTAACAAAACGTCCACTGATCACACTACCTAGGGTATAGCACGAAGCCGCAACCAACATGAACGCAGATGCCACACTAGTAGAAAAAAGGAATCTTTGCCTGTAGAACGATGGAGCATATGTCAAAATGGCCGCCCATGCGGCCATTGAAAACGCAGAGCCAGCCAAGCAGGCGTCAGCAGATCTGTTAGAGAAAACGCCCTCGAAACCTGCCAAGTAGTCCCCCATGCTCAGCGCCGATTGACGGATGCTGGGTGAGTTGGGCACGCCCTTAATCGCCAACAAAAGACCGAGGAGAGAAACGGGCAATATGAATCCGAGGAAAGGCATCCGCCATCCCCCGAAACCTGCGATGAAACCAATGGCCGGTGCCCCGACAACGTATGATATGGCTCCGCCGGCGGTAATCCATCCAATCACACTTGCTCGCTTTTCTTGAGGAAAATGCTCCCCTGTCAGCGTGAGACCCATCGGTGAGACCATAGCCAACGCTACCCCCCAAATAGAGAAGAGCATCAGCATCGCAATGAAACTTGGAGCAAGGGCACAACCCAGAGCTGAGATACTCAGGAACAGTAGCCCCATCACTAGTAACGACTTATGCCTGAACCGAATACTCAATACACCCATAAGCAATCCAATGATGACTGAAACGACGTAGGAAATGGTGCGAATCTGCCCCGCGACACCAACAGGAACGCCGAAAGCGAGCGCGATATCGACTAGAAGAAGCCCTATAAGAATACCGTGAGGCTGAACTGCAAAGGTAGAAAGAACAAGCGAGGGCTGGACAAGCCTTCCAGCTGAACGCTTCTCCTCAGCGGAGATTGGCTTATCGCTCATGTTGACAGAACCTCAATCGCCAAAACGTGTGTGAGCTACCGCTTGGCTACGATCAATAGTTAACGCTTGCGCTCAGTTTCGAGACTTCTAGGAATCTAGTGGCCTCCTTCCCGATTAGACGGTCTTAAGGACACGGCAATCAAGGAATTCCAATCTGCCGCCGACACTTTCACCCAATCCACCAAACCAACAAAAAGCCCAAGACAGCCCCAATTATCGAACACATAAGATTGTCAAGAATCTCGACGAAGAATTCAAAAGGATAAAGGAGCATTGTCTTCCGCCAGAGGATGCCCGTGCCAGAAAAGCTTACGGAGTTGGGAACAGCATAAACAAGATCCTGATAATCGAGAGAGAAATAGCGCCCAACCGAATCACAAAGGTTTTCGTAAAAGAGAAACTAGGACTTTAGAGGTAGATACTGCTGGTCTTGGCGCATGCTGAGAAAGTGAATTAGGCGTTTCGTGTGGGCAAAGTCGAAGGATAAGCAATGAGAAGGTTGCTACTTGCCAAGCATTGAACTGAACGGATTGACGAAGAAGTTCGGGCTCCTCACAGCGGTAGATCACCTAGACCTGGTAGTCGAGGGAGGAGAAATCTTTGGCCTTCTAGGTCCGAATGGTGCTGGTAAGACAACAACAGTACGCATGTTGGCATGTCTGATTTCTTCTTCGGAAGGCTCAGCCAAGGTTGGCGGATTCGACATATCCGAGGAGCCGACGAAAGTCAGAGAAATAGTTGGAATACTAACTGAAAACCCGAGCCTCTATGAAAGGCTTACAGTGCGTGAAAACATTGAATTCTTCGCAGAAGCGTACGGCCTTTATGACGCTCAGGAAAGGCAAGATCGGATCAGAGAACTGCTCGACTTTTTCCAGTTGTGGGATCGGAGAAACGATAAAGTAGGAAAGCTCTCAAAAGGAATGAAGCAGAAACTTGCGATTGCTCGAACCATAGTACACAAGCCACCTATCATATTGCTAGACGAGCCCACCTCTGGCCTCGACCCAGAATCGGCAAAGGGGATACGAGATCTAATCGCAGACCTAAGCCAGCGTGAAAACCACACCGTTCTGCTCTGCACACATCGCCTAGAAGACGCCGAGAAGCTATGTGATAGAGTCATGATCATAAATCGAGGTAGACGTGTGGTCGCAGGGACTCCTGAAGAGCTTCAAGACAGAATAGCAGGCGAACCAACCCTTCAAGTCAGACTGAAGAAAACAGATCAAGCGATACTTCGCGCGGTCAAAGAGGTTGAACAAGTCAGAGAAATAAGTGTAGATGATACTTCAGGTACGCTGCTGATTGCCGTCGACAATCTGGCGGAGTCTGCTCCAGAAATAGTCACGAAAATCGTCTATGCTGGAGGCAAGGTTCTCGAAGTCAATATCCATAGACCGTCGCTGGAGGAAGCTTACTTGAAACTGGTTAGAGAGGAAAAGTCGTGAGAGCACATATGGTCATGCTGGTCTTTAGAAAAGACTGGCGTGAGATCAGGAGAAACTGGCAGATCCTTCTCCCTATAGTAGCAGTACCTATCCTAATATCGATCGTACTTCCCACTCTCATTATTGTGACTCCCAGTCTGTCATCTATATCAGGGCCACCTTTGGAGAACTCAACATCAATGATGAAGAATCTTCCAAGCCAAGTGAGAGAAGAGCTTGCAGGAATGAGCGCTTGGCAGGCCTTGGTCTACGTCATGTCGCTCTATTTCTTCGCTCCGTTCTTTCTAATCATTCCTCTTATGGCATCGAGCGTAATAGCATCAGACAGTTTCGCTGGGGAGAAGGAAAGGAGGACGATTGAAGCACTCTTGGCGGCTCCTCTCTCTGACAGCGAGCTACTCCTAGGGAAAATGCTAGTATCGTTCTTTCCTTCCATGATTGTGACAGCGGTCTCGTTCGCCGTCTATTCCACCGTCATAGATCTCTTCTCGTTCTCCCTGTTTGGAGGTAGATTGTTACTTCCCAACTTGGTCTGGATTATGCTGATCTTTGGCGTTGCTCCAACGATAGCTCTTGCTGGCATAGGGTTAACAGTGATAATCTCAGCGAGGGTCAAGGGGTTTAGAGAGGCTCAGCAGATCAGCGCAATTCTGCTCATACCTGTACTGATGCTGGTACTCGGGCAGGTTTCAGGAGCAATCTTCTTTGGACCCACCGTAGTCGGCGTTTTAATAGGAGTCTTCGTTACAGTCGACCTCTTCGTATTGTACTTCGGGATAAGATCGTTCAAGAGAGAAGAAATCCTGTCGAGATTAGCGTAGAAAACAGATCTGCTGCGTATGCCAACGAAAGCATGTCTGACGTCAGCCGCAATCTTCAGAGTCCGTGTTAAGGTTAAGAGCGAACAGGGTCGCTCAAGCCTCTCTCAACGATCGACTGGGCGAAGGAGAAGAGAACCAGATGCTCAAAGTGGAAAAAGTTGACGAAACCAACAGACAACGCATAATCGATTCTCTCAAAACAGATATCATCCGACATGTTTTCGCCTACTATGACATACAACACGAGCCAGAACACACAACTACATACGCAGCCTTTGAAAATGGAAATCTCGACGGATACATTCTCACGTACACTGCCGTTTCTCCTACAAGCATAGTGTTGGAATCGGACCACGCAGCAACAGCTGAGCAACTGATAACATATGCACCTGAAGACTACTTCATCATGCACACACCGCCAAATCTTCTGCCAGTGATACAGAGAAGATTCCCTGACGCGAAGCATTACATTGAGAATTGGATGCTGGTGAGAAAAGGCAAAGCGAAGCTGTACAAGTCCGATCTTGTAAAGCAGTTGCACACTAATGATGATGCTCTACAGCTTGCAAAGCTTCTCTCAACCAGAAAGGACCGACCAGAGAGAGCTGTCGAGAAATACATGGAATGGCTAAGCAAAATGAGAATGTACGGGGTCTTCATTGACGAGAAATTAGTTTCCTATTCTGGTTCTTTTCTTCAAATCCCTCAAGTCTGGATGATAGGTGGAGTCTATACGCATCCTGATCATCGGTCCAAAGGTTACTCGACACTGGCGACATCGGCTATCACAGAAGAAGCTTTGAGAAACGCTGAAGCGGCCGCCTTGTTCGTGAGGTCAGACAATTACCCAGCTATCAGGGTTTACGAAAAGATAGGATACAAGAAGATAAGCGAAAACATCTGGGCGGATGTTGGAACGGGACTAAGCCCCTAGAGCACGCGCTGGATCTTGTAGGACGCAAAAACCGTTTGCGGTGCTAGGGGCCAACGGTCACGCCCCACATTGCATTCTGTGAAGTCTTATAATGGCATTCAAGGAAACCTATGACCGGTGATTGTTTGGCCAAGGAAGAAGAAATGCTCGAAGAGTTACGGCGCATCCGAACGCTCCTGGAACCTAAACCTGCTCCTCCCTCGCCACCTTCTCCCAAGGGCCTGCGGGCTGAGTTCATTGATTTCCTTTCGAAGTACAAAGTCATGGGGATGGCTGTTGCGTTCATTATGGGGATATACTTAGGCGGCCTCGTTCAAGCCTTGGTAGGGGACCTGATAATGCCAATTATCCAATTCGTCACGCCTGGAATAGCATGGGAAGCGATACAGGCTGGACCATTCCGTGTGGGCCACTTCATAGGCACCTTCATCACTTTCCTGATAGTTACGTTCGTGATCTTTCTGATTGTGAAGATAACACTGAAATGGGGCATAGAGTAAAGGTCCAAGTCATACTCAAGGCCTGAACCTTCGATCTTTCTCATTAACGAGCAACAGAGAAGCATGTCCTAACTAGTTGAGGATCGCTTAGTTCGCGCTATTATCAGCAGAAGAAGGGCAACTGTTCCCAGGATTGCCCTGAAAATCCAAGCTGGATTGAATGAGCCGTATGCGTCTATCAAGAATCCCGTAAGTGTCGTCCATATTGAACTTATCCCTTGAGAGATGGTGAAGTACAGACCAAACAGAACATCTCTCTGACGTGGCGTGGAAACAGAGGCAAGATGTGCCTGCAGTAGGCTAGCGGTCGAGAATGATGTCGCGCCTATTATGAACAGGTGAGGTATCAGCAACACGTTGAATGAACCGTACACCGTCAGTAGAAGGATGAGGAGAGATCCTGCGCCTATAACTGGCGTCGCTGTTTCCAAGTTGCCGTACCTATGTGCAAGGCGTCCGACGAGTAGAGTTCCGATCACTCCTCCGACTACTGAGATGGAGTAGATTGCGCTCATCTCCAAGCTTTCCACATTCAGGCCGAGCCTTAGAAAGAGCGGTGCATAGGTGATTATGACTCCCATGCCAGTCCCGCCAACCGCAAAGGACTCAGCCGCAACTACTAGCATCGCGCCTCTGATGCGAACCGCTGACCTCACGTCCTCCCACAGGTTCGCTCTTTCTTTTTCCTGAATCGATCGAGAAGCTGAATCTTCGCCTCTGAGATATAGGAGAATGGATGAGCCAGCCATGAGCGGAACGACTGCAAGCAGGTATGTTGCAAAACGCCACCCAAAGGATGTGGCCACGATCGATAGGAGGACAGGACTGATTATGTTTCCGATATATCCGAAACCATAGTGGATCGATAGTGCACCAGGCACTCTCTCCTTGGGGAATTTCTGGGTGATTATTGATGCGCCAACAGGATGTTGGGCAGCCTGGCCGACACCGGTAGCGACGTTGCCCGTTAGCAATTCCACAAACCTGTGGGATAAGCCCATCACGAAAATCCCAGTCGACATCACTACGTTGCCAAATCCCAACAGAGCTCTCTTGGCAACGCTGCGGCTAAGCAGACTCCATAGCATCTGGATAAAGCCTGACACTATGCTGTTGGCTCCAGACACGACGCCAAGCTCTGTGTAGTTGAGGTTAAGATCTGACATGATGTCCGGATAGAGAACAGAGAACCCAACGCAGAAATGCTGAGCAAGATGCGAGGACGTTATCGCTGCTAGAACGCCTTTCTCTGTTCTTCCTGGGCGCTTGGGATTATTCATCGCTCTTAGCTCTCTAGTACAGGTGAAACTCTGAATCGACCCATAGCTTCGATTTAAGCAGTTGCATTATCTGTGCTGCTCCAAGATGAGCCCAGAGGCCTAGCTTCGCACTACTTCAATGATGTTCCACTCCTTCGGCCTGCATAGTCAGTGCCAACTGATCTTGGCAGACAGAGGAGGGAAATAGCGATCGGACCTGCGTCAAAATACGTCTGTTCCATTTTTATGAAACAAGCTGATTCTAATACAAGGGATATGGCATGATCATTGACTTCCACAATCACTTCTATCCAAAAGCATACTTGGATGAACTCAAGAGGACAAAGGGATACGCGTCGGTTGAGACAGATAGCCAAGGAAGGCCACTGATACGTTACGCCGGTGACTACAACATCATTGTCGGACCTCACACACACCTAGAAGATAGACTGAAAGCTATGAATAGATGCCACGTAGACATGCAGGTGTTGACCCTTACCACTCCAGGCGTTGAACGTGAGGATCCAAAGAGAGGCATAAGGCTAGCTGAGTCGACAAACGACGAATTCGGCCAGATCGTGGAGAAACATCCGAATCAGTTCGCTGCGTTGGCTACGCTGCCTCTACAGGAGCCTGACGCGGCAGCGGACGAGCTTGAAAGAGCCGTCGAAGAGCG